>Ga0209208_10002604_pt1 | contig 25900 bp, 15 predicted proteins | sample S1TSphfallax_3_FD_187694 | JGI IMG/M metagenome (GOLD analysis project Ga0209208, IMG submission 187694) | Host-associated microbial communities from peat moss isolated from Minnesota, USA - S1T2_Fd - Sphagnum fallax MG (SPAdes) (version 2) | ecosystem: Host-associated > Plants > Peat moss >...
AAAAAAAATACAACATTAAAAATCTTAAATTTTAATTTAACTAGGGATATATATATATAGTCAAGAAAAAAAATTGGTTATGATGATGGTGGTTTAGGATATTAGATTACAAAAAATTTCACACAAAAAAAATTTCATTAATTTATTAAATAGGCTAGGTAATAGGAACATGTATTTAATTAATTTTAAACTTAATTCACACAATAAGATTTTTTGTTTTTCTTCCATTACCCAAATTCACTATGTTTTTAATGAAGTAAGAAAAAATTGATTAATATGCAACTTGTATGGCTTTGGTAAAAAAGGACTAGTTCATTAGGACATTTTTAGTGAAATGTGTTTTAGTCATTTTAAATAGTCAAATGTTACAATAGATAATTTTTAATTTAAAAATTATGACATGGATATATGAAGTCCCAAGTTAATATGATGTGGAGTAACATGCCACATCATCATACAAAAACTTTGTTTCTTTTATGACTCTAGATCATGGAGTCACATATTACATTTTTTTCACAACATTTCGTGACAAAATTACATGCCATGCAAAAAAATTTAGTATTTTTTAAATTTTTCTTTAAATCCGATTTTGTCAACAAAAAGGTTTTGATGTTTTCACTAGGGTGTACATCTTTGTTAAGTACATTTGTACAAGAAACGTTAATACACACATCCATCAAAGATTGAACCCAAGACCTAATGGAAACACACCAAGGTTTTAACCACCAAACCACTTCAAGGTGAAAGCATGGTAAAATATACAATTCAATTACCTTGGTAGTCTACTTGTCAAGTTAACAAGAAGTAGGACTAAAATACATCATAAAATTATTATACATTTAATATTTTTATTTAAATGATGAAAAACAAGATACTTCTTCACTATTATGAATTAATTTTTGATTTTTACATTGTGAAAATAAGTTTCAAGTAGATTTTTTTGAATGTAAGTAACTTTTGAAGCCTACTTTTTGCAATGTAACATTTGTTTCAAATATGTGTCAAGTATATTCTACCAAAGAGAAAGTCAAATTTATTATTTTTCCTTCCTACAATGATATTTATGTTATAACTTCACACAAATTTATTTCTTTAAATGTTTTAATGGAAAAGTACTTTTGAACACCATATTGGTGAGTTAAATTCAAAAGTATTTTGTCTCTACTTTTATTATTCCAAAGTTTTTCAAAAACTTTATTCAACTTAATACAAGCCCAATGGAAAGCACCATGGTTTCAAAATGAAATTTAAGTAAAAATTGAATCTACTTTCTTGTATTTTCATGAAAAATTATTTCATTTTAAACTTGATATTTTTCATCAACTTTTTTTGTATAAAATACCATGTTTTTGCCCTTCAAGTTTTTATTAATATAACAAAAAAATTTAAATTTATTGTGTTTGGTATGAAATTGTTTAGGAAATTCAGATTTTAACATACATTATTTTTTCAAAATTTATTTAAATGCTACAAATGAAAACATGAGCTTGAAGCTTATTCAATAATGTATTCAAATAAATAATTATAATTTACAAAAAATAAATTTAAAGGGTAAATAAATAACTTGAAATTGCTTGTCATGAATAAATTAAAAAATCTCTTTTTGTTTAAATTGAATTAGAATTTTTGTAAATTTAATGCCAATTTAAAAATGCATTCATAAAATCTTTTATAATTTTATTTTCATTACATAAAATTTTTCCAATTTTTGTAAATTTTCAAATTCTTATTTATGATTAGGTACAAGTTTATTTATTTATTTTTGGAATGTTGTTAAAATGGTAATCATCCATAAAAAGGTTGTCACATTTGGTTATAAACAAGTAGTGTAGTTGGAAACTTGTTTAAGTCCTTCAACATTATGGTTACTTACTATATTTTATTGCTAAAAATTGGCAATATATATGTAAAATTTGACCCAAAAAAATTCTTTCAAAATAATCATTTTTTGATGTTATTGCCCCTTCAAATTGGCAAAAATTGGCCATAAGAAGAAACATTAATTAAATAGTCAATTCAATCATTTAATTACCAAAACCATATTTTTTTAGCAAGATGAATCATACATTAATACAAATAATTAATTATATAACTTTGAAAAAGAATGCTAACCTATATATATATAATGGTGTAAAAATATAGTTTACATTTTTTTCTTTTTAAAAGAAAAAAATTAATTTGGTGAAAATTTTAACTTAAATACTTGGATTACCCCCCACAACCAGCATGTTTTTTCAGGTTTCAAATTTTCCTAACTTGGAAATTCTTGTTGAAAAAAAATGGAAAAAATAGTGCAGATTCAAGAAAAATTTGTAAATAACAAAAACAATTGGAAAAAAATCAAGATCACAAATTTTGAAGAAAAAAAGTTACTCCTAATGAATAAATTTTTAAAATTAATTATAATAATTCCAACGTTAAACACAAAACATTTTAACATCAAATTTATTTGAAATTTTTAAAGTTTAATCTATGAGATCATTTTAAATCTTATCCAATTTTTTAAAAACTTAAAATAAATATTAACGATGTAATTGAGTTTTTTTTTGTGATGAATTTCCACCATTTTGTAAACATAAAGAAGGCCATCAACATCAACAAAAGATTTTAAAATTCTTTTCACATCTTTATATTTTTTTACAATGGGTTCTAGGACTTTGAACCAAAATATTTTAACAAATTTGTACCTCCATATATAGCTTATAACCAAAACATGGCTAAATGTTTTTATGAATGATCTTGAAGAAGATTAAAAAATTGAAAAAAATAAAAGGATTACAAAAATCATTAATGTCATCGTTATTATTGCCATTTATAATTCTTTTATTATTATTTTTTGAATGAAAATTTTAAGTTCATCTTTAAATATTGAAATATAAACTTTTAACAAAACAAGCTTAATTTTTTTGATAAACCATATTTAAAATAAAAAAAAAAGTATAAAATAAAAATTTTCATAATAATCATAATAATAATATTTTAAAATTTTAAAAATTAACCCATATTTTTTAACATGGATTTTTTTTCATGCACCAAGGGAAAAAATGGGGAAAAATTAGGGATTATGTTTACGATTTTTTTTAATTTGGCATCATGAACATTATTGTGTGCTCCTATGTTGGCATCTATAACCATCACTGTCACCACATTCATAACACATAACATAAAAATAACCTTAATGGTACAGCACATCTAAACCAAAAGACTAAGTCATTTGCAACAATTCAAGATTCCAAGCCCAAAACATAGAAAACCAAAACACTTGTATAACAAAGAAAACTACAAAACAAAAACTATGCTCTAGAATCTCAAATCACCAAAAGTGATTTGAAGTCACACAAGATGGGATTATATCCCACAACAAATATCCTAAATCCTATTCACACATGAATTGGTTCAAGATTAATTAATTAACTTAATTAACCTAGTTATTGTGTGCTCCTATGTCAACGACACCTATAACCATCGTTATCACCACATTCACAACACATAACATAAAAATACCTTTAATGGTACACCACATCCAAACCACCCCCCTATCTAAAGCTAAGGTCCCCCTAAGTTAAATAACATCATAGAACTATTTACTGAAAATCCACCGTGGATGAACACTTTGGTTCCAAAGCAAAAGGACCATTAAGCTAGGTGCAAATGTGAGCTCCATCATTAATTGCCTAGCTGTAATCCTTCAAATCCCAAGCCAAATGTGAATTACCATGGAAGAAAACCTTAAATTAATTATATTATGTGACCTTAGGAACCTAAGTCTATTGGGTGCACCAAAGGCAAAACCATTTGCCAATTGGCATTTCTTCCAATGGTGGCATGAGACATTTCATATGCCAACCTTGATAACACTTATCACAAATCAACATAATGGCAGCTCCCAAAGCTTGCCCAAACAACATACATTGTAATCCAGTTGGAACCACAGCTAAAGATGGGTCCATTTGACCATCCACATTGGGAAGATGACATGGTGCACAATTGTGCACATGGTCCTTCGATGTCTAACCATCTTAGCCCTCCAACAACAACACTCCAAAAAGTAAAACCTGTCACACATGTAGAAGAATGCATTATGCAGTCACATCCAAAATAATTGATGTTGTATACTACAAGTAAACACAATCTCCTTGCTTAAACCTTTGAATCTGAGGCTAATAACCACCTCCACATATAGTGGCATAACGCAATGTATTTTGATGTTGGGCAAGTGCCAGATTTTCCATAGCCATGGCCATAACATGTCAGAACAAGGTAGCTTGTTGTTCACATGCCTAAATCCACACATTAAGATCATCCATTTGATTATTGTAATCGCATATCATCAAATGAAAGTTGGTAACTCAAGCCCATGGCCAAACAATAAAAAGTATGGTGAAAAAAATGAAAGAAAAGCTTGCTTATTAAACCTATACCCGATAACTAAACATGGTAGGTATAAGTCCCAATCTTGAATATGGCCCTTGTGAAGACCATATTTTTACAAACCTTGCTCAATCATCTTCACCATCCACTTAGCTAAGATGCTTGAAGATGGTCTCATGAAGTTGTGCGATGATCAATCAATGTTTTCTCACACAATTCTTCAAATACCCCATGGAATTTTATACCTTGGCCAATGAGAACTTCGGTTGGAGCCCTAAACCTACTAAGTACCCTGTCCAAAAATGCATATGTTATTTTTTCATTGCTTCAATTCAATAATGGAACCAACTCCAACCACTTGGAAAAATGTTCAACAATAACCAAAACATATTGGTTATGTCAAAGTGTCAAACTCAATGGGCCGGCAAAATCCAAATCTTATCGGTACCCAAGCCCCATAATTGGTAAGGGTTGTAGGTGAAGTGTATGTGCATTAAAAGATGTTCGAACTTGGTCACACACCATACACCTTGAAACAAATTGTTGAACTTGCAATTGCATCCCTCGCCACCAATATTATCTAAAACAAATTGTATGTTCATTAAATCCAAAAATGGCCCAACTCCTCATGAACATGTTGCACAAGACTTTTACATTATTCTAGGCAAAACACAACCTTCACTTGTCCATTTGCCCACATATGTAGGAGGGAATTTCCTTCCCATTTGAACTACTTAGCGTTATGTACAACATAGTCCATTCCCTTGGGTGTTAATTTAATTGGAACTTCACCTACTTACAAATATGCAATGACAAGTGCATCATCATAAATATCTAGGGCACCATTGCCCTCTGACTCCATGTCCACATCTTGGGGATCCCCATCATCCATATTACTATGAAGTACACCCCAAAACACCCCAATAAAATACAAAGATATGTAGAGGCATGACATCTTGGTGCAACTTCCAAATTTACATCACCATGCCAACAAGCCCTAATGGTATTTTCCTCATTAGAACTTGGGTTCTAATTCAATCCATCGGCATCTCGATTCACCCTACTAGTCATATTCTTGTAGGATAAATGCCCACTTAACCAACTTTCTTATGAATTGATTTGATTCCATAAGGGATTTCAAAGGCCGATGATTGGTAATCAAAGTGAATGGGCTACCATAAATATAACATCAAAATGATGAAACAACTCAAACAATTATAAGGCAAATCCCCCTCATATGAGTTGTATTTGGCCTCCATTTTGTTGTTGGACTAATTAGCATATGCCACCACAAATTCTTGATCATCATCATCAAGTTGGGTAAGCATAGCTCCCAACCCTAAAGTACTCCAATCAATGTGTAATTGGAACAATTGTCCTTGGATGGGTCACCTTAAAATGGGGGCTAATGAAAGCCTGGCTTTCAACTTTTGAAAGGCCTATTTTTTGTGGCTCATCCCAAATGAACTCCTCATCAATCTATGTTAGTCAAATTAAAGGTTTGGCTATGCTAATAAAACCTTTCACAAACCTTCGATAGTAATTATACAAGCCCGAAAAAACTCATAACCAACTAACATTTGTTGGTTGGAGAACTTGTGAAATGGCTTCAACTTTGGCCTTTTGAACCCCCAATGCAAGTGGATACATCATGTGACCCAAGTGATGCACCCCCAAACTCCTAGATAGACTCAACTACGATTCCAAATGTGAAAACAATAGAAGGATAGGGAGTTGGGGCATGCTCTTTGGCTCGCAACACTTTGGGGGTAGAAAGGCGTGTTGGATCTCCGAAATGGGACTAAAACAAGTGGCAAGAGGGTCAATTCTTCACACGGACCTACACAAACCAAATAATAAGTTGGCTAGTGCATAATCGGAGCACTTTTGATGCACAGACAAACCATAAGTAAACACGAACCCACAAGATTCACCACAACCCGGACTTGGGGGAAGCCACTACCTTCCCCCTTACAGTATCCTTTGTGCCTAACCATAAGCCTACCACCTAAATGTCATTTTGTTTCGGGACTCCCAACTTGGGAGTCCCAAAATTCCCTAAATTGGGATTCCCGGAACTTTGGAGGTCCATAATGTTTTTGTCAAACCTCCGATTGAGATGAGGTTTCAAGCAAAGTTGTAGCGCTCATCAATAGCTTTCCAACAATATGTGGCACGCCACTTGCATGCAAGTAGATTGGGGCGATTCCAAAGTTTTAATGGTCAGGAGTCAAATTGGCAATTTGACTCTTGGCCCTTCTTTTAGCCATAACTTGTGTTTTAAGTACCCAAATGGGTCATGCAAACCCATTTTAGACATCTATGTTCCAAGAACTTTCCAATGGTATAAGGAAATTTTCAATAGAATTCTTTTTGGCCCTTGTGATTGCTATATGAAAATTTTGGAGTCCATTGGGAGTCCATCAATATTACAACTCCCAAAGTGGGAGCTCACTTGGGAGTGTGGAGGTTCATTCCCTCACATTTTCCTACATTCTTGAGAGTATGAAATGTGACTCCCAAGCTTCATTCTTGGCCCACACCTTTGCAAGCCCTTGCCTTGCTCGTGAGCCCAAGGCTAGGGTTGTGACATTAAGTACTCTACCTAAGTATGAAAAAATCGACACTTGCCTAGATGAAGCTTAAGGTTATGTTTTTTAAATCTTCCAAGTTCCTTTCGTGAATGGTGCATATGATCTCCTAGAGTCAAGCTAAAAACAATGATGTCATCAATGTAACATTTGGCAAAACTAAGACCCACCAACATTCGATCCGTGACTCGTTGAAATTCTACAAGGGCATTTTTCAAACCAAATGACAAAAATTTCCATTGGTACAAACAATCCTTCTCATAGGGGTCAATTCCCAAAATGTTATCTTGACCTTATCACCTTCCCTTAATGGCAATTGATGGTAGCTAGACCTTAAGTCCAAGGTATTAAAAACCTTAGCCTGTCCAAAGGCATCAAAAATCTCCTCCAGTATGTAGGCATGGCATATTTGTTTGAATGGGTCCATTTATTCGCTAGATGATAATCCCCACACATGTGGCATTTAATCCAATTGCTAAAAATGTCTTTATTAACTAGCATCATTATTACTGAAGTGTATTCACCCCTAGATAGTTTTACCAAACCAACATCCAACAACTCTACTATTCAAGCCTAAACCAAAGCTCTTTCCACCTCATTAAGCCTATCAGGTCACCTAAAACTTGGATTATCATCCCCCAATATGGTTTGAACTTCTTGTCCCTTTAGTTGATTTAATTCCTTCAAATTGAAGGCAAAACATTTAATGAAATCTTCTATTATCTATCATGATTCATGCACCTCACCTCTTATAACTACTAGGTTAATTCATGGGTCCCATGTTTCTACAATCATCGGTACCTTGGGTTGGGATGATGGATATCCCCAACACCCAAGGTTGAAGGCATGGCTTATGATTGTTATGCAAAATGTGGAAAGGTGTCATCATGTCCCGGTGCCCCCACATCACCAATTTCCTGCTCCACACCCATAAATGTCCCTTGGCATCCCTGATCCCATAATTACCAAGGATGTACTTGTCCTATTGTAACATCACCCCCCCCTCCCCCCTCCCATTGCCATAGTTGACCCAGTAGAAGGTGCAACAAGTGAAACATGGGGTGGATTGGGTGGGTGTGATTGACCAAAATGTAATTATTGTGCCAAGACCAAACTAAAAATCCATGTGAAACAATTGAGATCCATACCTTGCCTTAAAATCCACCTATAGGCTCTTTAAAAATGCCTTGCATAGTTGTGGTGCCAATGCAAAACCCCATGGCCCATTCCCTCTCATTTGCATTGGGTTTTTCCATACTAGATGATTAGCAGTCCCAAATCATCCATGGGCCCCCCATTCTTAAATGCATCAAAATGTGGAAAACTCAAAAATGTTGGTAGGGCTGTTTGTGGAAGGCCAACCCTATTGCCAATGTTGCACAACACGAATCAATTCCCAAAATAAATTTGACTTGGGATCAGAAAGTCCTTGACCCATACCCACTTGTGAAAGACCTTGGCATAACCATCTAGAAATGACCAAATCAATTGGCCCAATCCTTGCCAAATCTAGCACCCCTGGGTAAAATCATGCTCAAAGGAGCCACCCAAGTGGGTGGACACTCCTTAAAACTATATTTTTGCAACTTTGACCAATCACCATTGGCACACAATAATTTCGATTGTTGAATTTTTTTTAGCAATAGGTTCCAATACTCTCAAAGTTTCAATGAATAAAATTTCATGCAAATTTATAGTTCTTTGGTTTGTGAAAAGGACTCAAAAATTTGGAATGGATGTTGTTTTTCAATTTCAAAAGTCCTTTTTGCATGTCAAATGTGGACCATTCATTTTCAAAATTTCGCTTTGTAGTGGATATTGGCACATTAGTTTCAAACATGCTTTTGGGCTTGAAAAATATGAAATTTGGAGATGTTCCTTTAACAAAAGCTTTCTATTTTTATGAAACAAAAAGCATGGATGCATTATTTTCATGGTATATTGAAAAAACTTACAATCCTTTCTATTGATTACTTATAGCTTGCAAAAATTTACAAATTAATTTATGTTTAGTAACCACATGATTTGCATGTCATTTGAAGAGGCTTTTAAATCATAAAAATTTATGTGGAGAAGATTATATAACCTTGCCATGTATGCTTCATATTGAGAATGTACACAAAAATATTGTATATTAAATGAAATTTGTCCATAATTGTATTCTAATCAAGATTGTTGAATGTTGATGAATGAACAAAGTTGGACAACATCAATTGGATGTTGGATGAAAAACTCGAATTGACATCCATAAATTAGGTTCACCAAAAAAGCTGTTGGATCCATTTATGATGTTAAATGTTCAAATCATGAAGCCTAATTAGCCTATAGCTTCTCCATCCCCCTAGAACCCTATTTCTTGTCACCAACATTCTTGTCTCTCCCGCCTGTGACTTGTGACTAAGTTCCATCACCATCCCACTTATCACTTTTGCACTAAGGTCCTTGATTATGCTCTATTGTCAACTTTCCTACAATGTTGAGCTACTAAAGCAAGAGTGAGCTCATTCCTCTCCCACCCGTTGTGCTCATTCTTTGAAACGGAACGTGATGCATTGAGTAGCATCATCGTCGTGTTATTTTGTAGCAAGTCTGTAACACTTACATCTTCTACAACCTATAATTGCAAAGGTAAAAACCTTTTTTTCTTGATGCATTGTTTAGTTTTTGCACTTTAATTGCATAGAGAGTAGGCAACAAATCTTTTGGGATTGTTGAGGAGGATTAGAGGGTTTTGTGCAAGGAAGTCCCGCAAAATGAAGTTGTTTAAATCTTGTGGTTAGGTTTTTTGTGGGTATGGGGAATTTAAAAAACAAACATAAACAAGCTCCTTGCCATCTTTTTGAACCTGAAGAAGAACCATGTTTGGAAAAAGATTGTCAAAGTCAAAGTCAATAGTGGTTTAGGGTTTGTAAAAGGACTAAACAACAATGATAATCATGAGGGTGTGGGAGATGTGGTAGGTAATAATACTAAAGAGGAGTTGTTTCTAGAGGGCAATGAAGATGAAGACGAAGACCCGTGTGAGGGAAGAAAGGCTTACAAGAGGGATTACTCCCAAAGTTATAGACATTGATAGGCAACATTGCAAGCAATAGAAAACAACCAAGGTGTTGTAAAAGAAGTTGGGCTTTTTATGTAGGTCAAAGCTACAAGTTCACAAAACTTTGTGGGTGATAACCGTAGACAAGTTCAACAACATTCTACTGCATTAGCAAGGATAGTATCCATGTTCATTCATGACTTCTTACATTAGTAGAAAACACCCCCTTTTGCAACTACGTTTTCAACTACTATTCAATTATAAACAAAGTCGAAAACTACAAATATAGTTGCAATTTATTTTTTACAATTAGGAAATTTTTTTGCAACTACTAACCACTAATGTCAAAAAGTACAAGTCGAGAGTGAAATTACAATTGAAAGTGTATGCCATGTGTCAACACCGCAACAATAGCCACTACTTGCCAATTTAGTTGAAAATTGTTCTACTAATATAGTCGAAGGATGTTGTCAACTACATTCGACTAATGGATTTGCAAACTAAGCATGACATGAGTCAAAAATATTATTACAATTTCAACTAGGTTGTAACTATGTAAATTGAACATTTCGACGATGTTGCAATTATGTAAATTGAACATTTCGACTATGTTGCAATTATGTAAATTGAACATTTCGACTGTGTTGCAACTATGTAACCTTTTTTATTGGTCCATCCCAAATGGCTATTAGATTTTCATGTTTATTACATTCTCCAACAATCTTAATGCATTCCTTTATATAGTTTGGATTCATGGAATGGAAATCAAATAATATGGGATAAAGATTTTAGTTGTGACCTAGGATAAATACACCTATCATTGAACACTTAACGTCATTAGATCATTATAATGTTCTTGTCCATGGTCTATTCTTTTTGAAATTTAAAACAATTTTGTAGTCCTCCACTTAATGTATCCAAATTTATAAAAAAGTTACAATCTAATGGAAAATGAGCAAGATATGCCCTTTCAAAATGAAGGGGGTTGTGCTTTGGATTTTTTCATAAATGTTCAGCACGATTTTGAAACTTAAGTTTTTCAACTATTGTTTTTTTTTTTTTTCACTTTGAACAAATTTTATAGATTTTGAGATAATGCATTTCTAGCCTTAAAAATCATTCAAAATGAATGAGATTTGAGCAAGATATAGTTGCTAGAAATAAAGGGTGTTTGGAAACAAAATTTGAGACAAAATATCACTCTTTCTCTTCCTACGTTCTCTACTTTGTTCCTTTGCTTTTGAGGTTCAAAGAACATTTGTAGCTCTCTAGTTTGCGCTTCCAATGACATGAAAAATGTTCAATTTGGTGTTGAAACAAGGGAAAACTTGAAAGTGTTCGATGATAGACTACCATTTGTTGTCTAACTTAATTGTAACCTAGTTGCAATCTAGTTGCAACTCAAATAAATGTAATCTAGTTCTACAAGCTAGTCTAAGCTTAGGTAGGCCTAGACCTAAACTAATAATCTACCTAGCCTAGGTCTAGCTACTTACCTTAATTACTTATAGCATTTATTCATCAATTATTTTTAACTATATAGTTTTATAAATAAATAATTAAACATATTATCATCATTTATTAAATAATATGGTGATTTTTTTAAAATAACAATTAAATTTACTTATCTATTAAATAATTAATTATCACTAAAGTTTTTTCAAAATTCGAAATTCATTATAAAATCTTATTAACATTTCATAAAACAAAGAATTAACTCAAATATAAATTTTCAATAATAAATTTAGATGATATTCTAATTACAATAATTATTATAATGTTGTGATAATTAATAGTTGATTACAATTATAACAACAACATTAATAATAATATTGTAGCTAGTAGTTAGGTTAGGCTAGTTATTTAACTATTTTTATCTATATTTTTATTTAACTTGTTGGAACTATTAAATGACTTGGTATAATAAATAATCAATAAGAAAAATACTTTATAGTATATTAGCGTTCAATAGACTTAATTTCTGAAATTATATTATAATTTATTATGTATTTTTACTATTTATTTTAAACATTATTATAAATTAATCATAAATACATAAATTAGAAATTTTAATAAATGAAAAAAATATTGGAACTAATAGCAAAAACTAGAATAAAAATTAAAATTCTAAAAAATATTAATTATGTATCATTACATGATATGTTGTAAACTAAAATTGAATCTACATGGAAATAATAAATTACACATGTATTGAACATATTCCAAAAAAATATTACTTAAATATCCTTACTTGATATGTTGTAAACTAACATTGAATCTACATGGAAATAATAAATTACACATGTATTGAACATATTCCAAAAAAATATTACTTAAATATCCTTACTTGATATGTTGTAAACTAACATTGAATCTACATGGAAATAATAATTTACACATGTATTGAACATATTCCAAAAACATATTAAGTTCACTTATATTTCAATATTTTTTTAAATTTTATTTTCAAATTAAAGTGTAATATTTATATGCACAAAAAATTCATCATACATGTTATCTTTCATGTATACAAAAGACATTTATGTGTACCTTAATAGTTATTGATCTTTATTGTAATTTAAAATATATATTAAGACATCATACGTATAAAAATGAATAAACATTAAACTTCCACAAAATTATGGATTATGTATCATTACTTGAATCATTGTAAATTAACATTTGATTTACAAAGAAATAATAAATTACATATATTGAACTTACATTATTACAAACTCATATTTCAAAATTTCCTTAAATTTTATTTTGAAATTAAAATTTAATATTTAGGTGCACAAAAAATATTTACATCATAAATAACCATTCATTTTATACAAAGATAATTTACACATAATTTAATCTATTAATGAAAGTAGATAGCTTGTTTTGTTTTATTTTATCATGTTGAAATTTCCCAAACCAAATTATTTCATATAATGTTATTGATATCTTTGAAAACCTAACAATGAATAAAGGTGCATTGACTTGGGTTGAAATGTTTTGGAGCTACAATGCAAAGGTTATTGATTATCGAACCATCTATTTAATAAACATTATTAAAATCATAAATAGAAATTTTACTCAAATCTAAAGGTGTACTTGGTGTTGTTGGAAAATTGTTGAGTTAGATTTAATGAAATTTATTTCATAAATTTCATACTAGGGTGTGGAAAATATTGAATTTTGAATGAATTTTGTTGTTGAAAATTCAACAAATTGGGTTTAAAAGGGAGAATGAGTTGAGTGTGTTCACACTTGGGGCCAACAACACATGTTACCTTATTTATCCATGAAGGAATGTAGTTTTTTTTGTTTTGTCATAATGATATTTCCCAAACCATGGTGTCCTAGGTTATGCTCTGGAACTTATCATCAAAAAGTTCTCAATGAATAGGGGTGAAACCACTTGGTTTAGAATGTTTGGAGCTACAATGTGGAATCTATTGATTATTAAACCATTTTTTCATTGATTTTTTTGAAAAATCAAAATTGAAAACTATATTGGAATTTGGGGGTGTTCTTGGTATTGTTGGAAAGCCCTCACCAAATTTGGTTTAATAAAGTTGAGTTTGTAATTTTGAAATCTAAAATGTGAACAATATTGTTGAATTTTTGGTGGGTATGTATTATTGTTGGAAATTCAAACAAATTGCAAAAAGGGGTTTGGAATAAAAATCCAATTGAATGCATTCAAACTTGGGCCAATGACATAGGGTACATTAGTGTTTAATGAATTTTTATCATAATTTTAAATAAATATTATAATTTATTTGTATAAATTAAAATTACCTATTTGTTCTTTAACTTAGTTGAAAGAAATAGATGCAAACAAGATTGTATTTCATCCATCCTCTACTACATTTTATCATCCATACATTTTATCATCCAAAATAGTTGAACACTAGTCAATTTCTTGACTATGTGCCAACAAAAAAACATAAAATGCCAAGAATATTTCAAAAATGACCCTTTAATTGAAACATGTTTCAAATTGTTTACCAACATAGTTAGAAGTTCAACTTGGAGACATTGTCAATGCTGAGAATATTCGGCAAATGACCATGTAGTTGAAAAATGTTTTCAACTATATACCAATATAGTAAAAAGAAACAACTTAATTGATAATTTCCATAATTTTATTTTAAAATTAAAAAATCCAGTTGAAACATAGTTGCAAATGTCATGTAGTTGAAAACTTTTGGTTAGAAAAGGGAGGTTTTCTACCAATGTTAAAAGGTTATGATTGCTAGAGTGTGGTCATTGAAAAAGTTTTGAGGCATAACTTGTTGCAAAATTATGTTCCAAAACATTTGTGAAATCCAGGAAGAATAAAGGAGAACCATGTTGTTTTCAAAAGAATCTAAAATCTAGCTTGTCAAACCACTTAACAAGTCAAAAGTTTGGTCCATTTATTATGGCTAAAGATATCATATGCAGTGTTGCAACATTTGATAAGCGCAATAGCAATAGACAGGTGGCTCGAATGTTGGGTGTGGATAGAAGGAATATTTAAAAAGTAGTAGAAAATCAAAACTCCATCTTGAATGGAGATGTTTTTTGGCTTAACAAAAAGGTTGAAAGGCGAAGTGATTCTTTATGTGATGTTGCAATCCAGAAGATTATGAGTTTTTGGACTATAAAAACTACAATTTCACCAAATGTGAAGGATGCCACTCGGAAAAAAATTGTAATCAAGCAATATGATGGGCATGCCACCCATTACCCTCAAATTCCCTAGGTAGTCATACAACAAACTTTGAACTATTATTTGGCCTTCCTAGAAAATGTGTAGGGTCACGTTATGCTTGTGTCTAATTTTTGGTATGGTATTGGGTGCATTTTGTATTAGGAAAGTCCATGTCATGGACTGATTTTGTTCGTGGTATTGCTGTGACTATTAGAATTTGATTATCAATTATCAATGGCAAGTACAATGATCTGGAGAATTTGAAGGGGGCCCATGCCAAGAAAAATCAGCCTACACAATTTTGACACATAAGTAATGCTTGCTAACTAAACTAGGAAGAAAGAGCATAAAAAAATCTATTAATGAATCTCAATTAACAATTGCCTAATAAAGTTCCTATTGGGGCTAGCGGTAGAACATGACGCTCGATAGCAAGTAAAATAAACTATATGCCCTCATGTGAAAGAGACACATGTCTTTAAACTTGGAATAACATGTTTCCAAACTTATGTTGAAGGTTAGCATGTAGTAGAAAAACATTGATTATTGATGCAACAAAATCCAAAGCATATTAAACCCTCACAAAAGCCAATGTGATTTATTACAAAAAAAAATTTGAAAGGTTGTGCATGGCGCCCATGGGAAGGAACTTGAAGGTGAACTAGTGATTGACACATGGTGATCAATGAGAGGTTAAACCGATCATGGATTAAAGATTGCTTAAATGTCGACTGATGAACATTGATTATGCATGCATGGTCCCACCAAAGGGTAGATGTTTTGCACAAGTTTCATTTGTCATTAATTATTTGTAAAAAAAATGAGAAGCCAATAGAATACCCAAATTAATGTAGTGTTTGAACTTCACCACTTGTATTGTATTGTAACTCATACTACCTATCCATGGAGTGTCATAGTTCAAGGTGTTTTTATCAAAAACATTAACTGTAAACCTGAAAAAAACCTTTAGTGGTAAAATAGCCATTGACAAAGGAATATTTTCACGACATTTTGAACCTACCATAAATCAAGATCAATTTAAAATGCAACAAAAAGAATATTTAGCATATTGCCACTACAAATTGTGATGCTTAATGGGGTGTGTGCAAGGGCAAGAACCCATACAAGTATTGCAAGGTTCAGATCCTGAGATGAAAGCATGCATTGAATACCTATGGCCCATAGTGCACTAGCATCTAATGTCATTTACAACAATTTCGTTAGCTTTCGGGAAGGGCATTTTAGTTGAGTGCAAAAGGTTGGAGGTGGATTGGGTTGGCCACATAGCTTTCACCAACAAATCATAAATTGAGCATGCTTGTTCAAAAGGATTTTTGCCTCCCCACGCAAAAACATTACAAGCTTCTACATCAATGTCAACAATGTCCAAGGAAGGTAAGTGCTTTTTAGCTAGGGTGCATGGAGAGTTTGATGCGTCAAAGAAGGACACAATGGATGTTATTGCAAGACCCGGTCTTGAAGCAAAAATGGCTTGTGTACGCAATCTTAAGGAGTTACTAAACCTATAATTCAAAGTTGTTAGTGTGGATATACTGGCCTTGATTGAGAAGAAGATGACCACCCAAGTAGATCTTGTAGTCACACAATTTGAAGTGATAGTCACGGAATGTATGCTTGAAAAAAAAATTGTAAGCTTTGTAATTTTTCTAAAGTTTTGATTTCATCACACAATTTAAGCTTTTTCATTCCCTGCTTCATTTTTTGGATCACTATAAGAGTTCACATTTGTTGTTCGAGCGGTGATCAATTGCATTAAAGGTGCATTAGGAGCTTGGGATACAACTAGCAAGACCTAAAATGTGCATGTTCTCTCATTTTGTCAGAGTAGGCAAGGTGTTTACTACTTTTTTTTAAATTCACATGGGAATTTTAGAGCTTGAAATTTCAACTTTGCCATTATGTTCATGAGCATCTCTTGGCCAATAGTTCATTATGATCTTTTGAATGCATATGTAACCTAACCTTGAAGGCCTTCACCATGCCCTCAAGGCGAGGATATTAATAGTTTCATCCCCACAGTGGCAAAACTATTTGTGTCTTATGTGGAGGTAGGTTTTAGGGCTAGCTTTGAATTTTGTTTGTGACTAATTTCACAACTTGGGCATTTTGTTAGAAACTTTGAAAACTTGAAGAAAAGATAAGTATACATGGTCATGGTTGGGTAGCTCTTGTGCAAGAAAGACAACCACTTTGGAGTTTGAAGTGGCAACATTAGAAGATAACTTAAGAAAAATGAAAGATAGTTAGCAAAGATCAACAAGAGCTGCAATGGAACAACTTGGCAATCCATTACCATCCACCAACAAAAATCCCATAGAGATTCTTGTTGAAGAGAATTCCATAGCACCCATCGAAAAATTTCAAGAAAAGATAAAATTGGCAAAATTTGAGGTGATTACCAATTTCATAGCTTGCAAGTGAACAAGAGAATGGCCAAGTCTCTAGAGGTTCAATTACAAGTTGGCAAGGAAAAGCTTGAAGATGTTCAAGTGGAATTTGAACAAATTAATATTGCAACCTTAAAAATTGAGGAGAAGGTTGTAACAAAAGTAGCAAACAAGATGAGACTTGTAAAGTATAATAACAATCTTGGAAAAGGGACCTTGAACGCCATTAGCACAATGGAATAGGTACATGTGGTGTTTCAATCCAAAGAGCCAACTAGTTTGGGATTGGAGCCATGTGCTGTTTGTGGCAACTGGTACCTTTACATGGATGTTGAAATAACATCATGTGGCCATTTGTACCATCCTAATCACTTCTACATGCACTTACAAGAATCAACCTCTTGTAAAAAATGTGGGCAATTATTGCACCCCCTTTGGTTTGATAGTAAAAACATTTAATGCGTGGAGAAGGAGGAGTACGAAAAGCAAAAGGTGGCATTGGGAATGGATGGTAAGGCGAAGATGTGGGTGGAACATCGTCGATCTATAGCAATATGGCCAAGTAAACCTTTTTAATAAATTGTCCAAGTTCAAATTTGATTTTGTCATATAATTCTGTTCATTTCATGTCCATGTGTTTTCAAATCAATTTCTAGGAAAAATCTTATCTTGCACTAAGTATAGTCTCTTTCTAAGCCCCTTTATGATTGAGCCTACACCTAGTCTTGTTATGGGTCTAAGTTGGAGAAGTCTTGGAACCTTTTCCTTGCTTCTAAATAATCAAGCCTCAATTGCTATCTTTTTCAAGCAATCTTTCAAATGGCAATAGGGTGTACATAAGTGAAATGCAAAATAGAATGGGTCTCAAATTTTGCATCTATTTGCATTTGTTTAAAAGTGTGTGGATGAACTTAAATATTTTAAAAATATTTATATGCAAATAGGGTTCAAATTTGATCTAATGTTTTCTGGTCATGATAAAATTTATCTTGCATTATGTTCAAGCATGAAAAAAAAATATCATGGAAGTTAATACCTAGTATAATAATAATGTACAACCCACCTTCACAATTTGTTGTGATCTAACATCTTGACTTTTGATGATTAGTAGATCATAACAACAGTGGTTGGAGGTCCCTATAATTAGGTTAATTACTAATCACTCAATATGGCAATGTTGTGTGTCTAGGTAAATTTTGAAAAATCTAATTGTTGTAAGCCAAAAACCTAAATTCACTACAACAAGTTTTGGGTTTAAGGGTTTATGGGGAAAACCTTACTTTTGGGTTGCTTGAACACTTGTGAAAATGTCATACTTGGAATTGGTCATATATCTTGAAAGCAGCAAAATCCATAGAAATTGGATGATGAAGATTGAATTGATATTTTTTGAATTCAATGTCTACATTTGGCAGTGGATTTGTTATACACATCCTAGAAGAAGGATCATGTGAAAGGAAATAGGTAGAAGGAACATGGGACTATTATGATGTAATATAAAACCCTATTTTTTGGTTGTCATACTATTTTTTTGGTTGTCTATATTTTTTGAATTCTAGTCGTAATCAACAAACTATCTTAGTGTTATACATCATGGTTACAAATATGTGCCAATGAGTTTCATACATGGTTAAACTATGTACTATGATTACTCCTTGCAAATTGTAGTGCTTAATTTCTTTCAAGTTTGATAATGCAGAAGTATATCAAATCAGATCATGATCCTAATTCATGTGGTTGGTCATGATCCCATTTTTGTTATGGAAGGTGAGGGTTGGCAATGCCATGATATGTAACACCCAAAGATAGTTTGTTGAAATGTTATTAATTTGGAATAACAACTAGAATATGTAAGGTTTTTTTGTGAAGAATTTAGTGACTGTCTATATGCTACAATATTCTATATGTTTATGAATACAATACCTTGGATTGTGAGTGTTGCCATGTTGCAAATATTTTTTAGTCTATAATATTCAAGTATGTGGTACTGCATTTTGGTTAATTAAGTGCATTTGAAAGGAAAAATTCTTATTTTTGGTCATTTGTAGTTTAAGTTCATTGTACAACACTTAGGTATTCTTCTTCACTATAATATTACATGTATTACTTTTCACATGCATGTAGTACATATTAAAAATGTTATTCTTATACAATTAGTTATTCTATAATCTAATAATACTAGAATACATTACAAGTAATACATTAATACATTAATAGCATTAATTTATAACTTGTAATGTATTCTAGTATTTTTGATCTACTATGTCAATAAAACTATATAACAACCATTGGTATTTTGGAGTATTATTGGTATTCAAGTGCAAATATTGTAATTATATTACAACATTAATTCTAGGTATTATGTGTGTGTAGATATTGCAATTCTAATGCATTAAGGTTAGGATATTCTTTTAGTATTCTGAGTTTACTTCTTTTTTTTAAAAATATTGTAACATTGTCATGTTTGACATAAAGGTATATGAGTACTTGCAATTCATTTTGAGTCATTGGGAGTTTGCCTAAAGTAGTCAACTTGTTTTGGTCTCCCATATTTACAAGGGTATTCCATACCTAATATGTATTTTTTGTGGGGTTACTTCAAATTTGCTTCCTTGTTGGTTGTACTTTCTCATTCAATTAATTTATGTGTATGTGTATATGGTAATGTCGAACTAATTTGCTCATACATGTCAAATACCTCCTCATTTCAAGACAACTTGGCTAGTGGATTAAAATAAAAATAGTGTTAAGTCCATGTAATTATCTTAGTGTTATATTAGTCATGCATTTTTGTGGTGTTGTAATTCAAAAAAGGATGTCTAATATCTTAAGCTAAATAATTAAGTTGACTACAACAATTTCTAGTTTAATCATGTTCAACCCCAATCTTGTCATATGTATAGTCTTTTGTTAGTTTAAATCCCTAGCTAAAAAAAACATTCTTGGTTTTGAAACCCTACTTGAGAAACTTTGCTTGTTACAACATCAAGTCTAATTTATCCTTTAAAATTTTCTATTTTCTTGTAAGTTGTTTCGTTCATGGCAAGATTGTTGTATTTCTTCTGAGATTTTATGTTTTCTTGTGAGTTTTTTGCTCATTGCATTATGATGAGGAATATAAGTCATGCATGGATTTCATCCATGATTATTCTCAAGCTAAATCTTTTGTAAAAGAGGTTATCGCAACCCTAGCCTTGGGCTCATGACCAAAACAAAGGCTTACAAAGGTGCAAGCCAAGATTAAAGCCTAAGAATCACATTTCATGCTCCCAAGAGTGTAGGAGGGTGTGAGCAAATGAACCCACACGCTCCCAAGTCGGCTTTCCATTTGGAAGTTGGAATCACAATGGATTCCTGAATCTTCAAAGAGTGATTGCAAACATCAAAACTCATTGGATTAAATAGTTCCTTATATCATTGGAAAGCTTTTGGAACTTAAATGTCTAAAATGGGCTCGCACATTCCATTCAAGTAATTAAAACACAAGTTATGGCCAAAAGAAGGGCTGGGAATCAAAGTGCTAATTTGATTCCCAATCATTAAAAGTCAAGAATCACATTAATTTCCTTGTTTCCAAGTGGTGTGCCACCTATTGTTAGAAAGCTTTCGATAAGGGCTACAACGTTGCTTTAGACCTCACTTCAATCAAAGGTTTGCACAAAATGTTATGGGCCTCCAAAGTCTCGGGAGTCCCAATTTCAGGAATTTTGGGATTCGCAACTTGGGAGTCCCAAGACAACATGACATTTGGATGTAAACCCCATGGCTAATCATAGAAAATAATATAAGGGGAAAGGTGGTGGCTTTCCCCAAGTTTGGGTTGTGGCAAATCTTGTGAGTTTATGTGTGCCCATGGCTTGTTCGTGCACCAAAAGTGCTCCAACTATGCATTAACTAACTTGTTGTTTGGTTTGTCCAGGTCCATGCAAATAATTGACCCATTTGTCACTCGTCCTAGTCCTCATCCCAAAGCTTCATCATGGTCCTCCACCCTCAAAATGTTATGTGCTATGGAACGTATTAACATTTTTTCTTTTGTTGTTTTCACCTTCGAACTCGGATTTGAGTCTTAAGAAGAATTTAGGGGTGCATCAAAGGTGGTGTCTATACATTAAACTTTTTGGTACAATAGGCAACCCTTTGAAGGTGAATGTTATTTAGGCTATGGGAATTATATGTGAAATCTTAATCTTCAAATTAAGTTTCTTTGCAGATTTTTATGAACAAGATGAGATTACAGTTTGGTATTTGCATTTCTTGCAATTGTAATGAGTTTGGTCTTTTTGTAATAAAGGTTACTGTTTTGTATAACTCTTTCTAATGTTTGAATTTATGTTGTTGTAAGTTTTAAAGTTGGAGGAAAGTCTATGGCATTTCAAATTCATGGATTGGAAACTTTGTGACATTTTGAATTCATGTAATGGAATATGTGGTAATGGAGTGTGGAATGGGATCTATGGAACTCTAATTTTTTTAAAAATAAAATCTATGGAAATGGAATCTGTGGAGCTTTAAATTCATGAAATGGAGTTTGTGATAATGTAATTTGTTAAGCTTTGATTTCATGAACTACAAATTTTGACACTTTAAAAACTCACATGTGTGTAACTATAACACCTAGCCACATTAAGCTACCATGCTCTAGACCTAAACAAAACAACATTTTAAAAAAAAACAAACAATAACATGTGTCATCATGAACAAATATTTTTTCTATTTTACCTACTTGGGGTCCTTGTGACAATGAAGTTTAAGCCCAAAACATGAACTCTTCATAGTAATTTTTTACTATTCAAAATAGTCTATGCCATTCCTCTAGCATCTCAAAAATATTTTTTGCATAATTTTTAAAGGTGTAAAAGTAGTGAAAAAATATCCCCAACATATTGATCAATTTTAATGGTTTGGGGTCACTTTTAAAATTCAAAACACACTTCATGATGGTGAAAAACACTAGTAAAACATTTAGCATCTAAATGTTGAAAGTGCCACATCAAATTTTTGGTAGTTTTAAAGTAACTTCGTACCACAAATGGTGTTGCTAGAACTTTACTACTGGTTCCAATTTCCATAGACACGAAACTTGGGGGTTCGTATTTGAAATCAAGGAAAGCAGTCTAGTAAGCTTGTAGGTCAAGTTCATAACTCTGTTCATCATAGCGAACCAACTCCATACTATTTTGAATTTATTCCTCTATGAACTCTTGAACACTTTGCCACCACTCCTTCCACTTGGGATTTCTATTTCCCAAGGCTTGGTTTTACACTTTGAGTAAGGTTTTGTCCAACAATAACTGTTCAAACTTTTCAACATGTTCATTCTAATAGGTAGAATGGGGCTAGGTTTGTTCAGTTGTATTTTAGTTGTTTAATGTTAACCCTTCCAATCTTAGAGTTGAGCAATAAGACTTTACTTCTCAAATTCTATGTGGGCAACTACTTATCGCTCCCTAATATCTTGATAGGTATGCTACAAAACAATTATAATACCATGTTGTTCCAAACTGGACTCCTCCATTTTGGCATAATCTTTCGTCATCCGCTCCAAATCAACTTGGAAACAAGTCTTGCAAATCGTTATGGGTATTCTAATTGAACTAGTTGAGCTCAGCATATTCTTGTTGCAAGTTTTCAATTTTCATAGTAGCTTGTTGTGCCTCATTCAATTTATTCAATAGGTTTTGGTTTCCATGCTAAACCGTATTCAGTTGTCCTTTTACTATGACCAATTCTTTGTCACAATTCTTCAAAGTTCTCTGCATTATTTTTAGCTCTAGGCTATAGGTTATGGGTCTCAAACAAATTTTCTTTGACTTGCTCAAACTCAACTTTAAGGTTTAATAGTTCCTATAATGTTTTCTATCAAATTGTGGCATTTTGAAGAACTTGCTCTAAAAACATGTTAATATGTTTCAAAGTTTCTATGGATGATTAGAAACTAGGACAAGTTGAAATCTAAAAAATTGTGGGTTTTCTATTTGTATAGGTTTAACTACAGGTTGAACAAGTTGGAATGATTTTATAGTTATAACTACAGATTCTATAGTTGAAACTACAGGTTCAATAGATACAACATGTTCAATTTGAATGTTGTTAATTACTTGATCTAGGTTGGGTTCATGTTTTTCCTTAATGCTACCTTGCATGGTTGTTGCATCAAGCTCTTCTCCTCTCCTACCTCCAATCTCATCTGAAAAGGTTCACTCTTCATCCTCTCTAAATCATTAATTGATGATTTAAAAGTAGTCATGGATTTCTTTCTTAGTGGTTTGGTAACAAGTTCAAGGCTTAACATGTCCCTTGGTGTAGGCAGTTTTGTATGTGTTTTTAGTCGATGGGATTGACATGTGGGTAAAGGTGATGATGTAGTCAAGTGTGATGGTCTTCTCTCTTTCAAAAAATTGCTCCCCAGTAACATGTTCAAATGAAACATGGTGCTTTTGGCTAGTTGGTGATACATGTTCTTTTGGAATTGTTGTTCTTGGTGAAGGCATCTCAGATAAAACGAACCACTTCCTAAATAGAATGTCTAAAATAGGCTTTGAATAACAACTAGTTGCTTTAGTTTTGGTAGAAATCAAATTAGTTGTTACCTTTTTCTAACGTTCGGTCCAACGAGTTAATTCAACCAATAATTGGGTTAACACTATAGAACACCAATTAATAGGTTGCCTCAAGTTCGCTAGGTCAAAAGTAATGGCAATCTGATTGTTAAAATAAGTTAACCCCTCCCTTTGATATAAAATTTGCATAATAGTTACAAATCTTGCATGAAATTCCTCTTTCATGCACATTACACTCCATTGCTCATTCTCAACAAAAGCATGTGGTCTTGTAATTATTTTTAAAGCGATTTTGGCTTCCTCAAAAATTGCATTAGCAACATCTACTATTCCTTCCTTGGAAATTCCAAGTTGCTCATGAATTAGTATTTGATCAATGAGAATTTCTTGACCACATACTCGCCCTAGAATTCTTCCATCTTTTGTTGCTTCCTGGTTCATAACAAGTTTCATAACACTTTTTCTTTTGGCATTGTCCATTATAAGTTGATTTCCAAACTGGCTTGTCTAGCCCATTTGAGTTTGTTGGAGTCCATCTTCATCCATTGTAACATCTTTTGGCTCTCCTTTGCTTTGGACATTGGTTTTTTCTTAACAAGTTTCTTAACCTATTCTTTTATAGGCTCTTTACCTTTTTGCTTCATCATAATTCTTGTTCTTAATCTTGAATGTTGAGGAATAATGTTGGAAATAGGTCCATCTTCAAAGAGTTCTTGGAGAAATTCTTCTCCACTATTCAAAGGTTGATGTAGTTCTTTTCCCTTTAGAAATTTTGATTCAGGAACTGGTTTTGGTTGTTCTTGGACAATAGATTGAGGTCCAACTTCCACTTCTTCTTCTAAATCTGAAATAACAATAATTTCTTATCACAATTTTAACATTGGGTATGCAAATAAGTGTGAAGTGCAAAGGCCGATGAGGCCAAAAATGTGTTTAGGTGTGAAATAAAATTTCACAAATGGGAAAGAGTGCAAAGGATGAAGCCTAATGACTCATGAGTGCACTCCCACTTTGGGAGTTGCACTCATGTGAAGTTGCAAATGTTCAAAATTTTGGTTGGAAAGGAAAAAAAAACACCAAACTGGGCCCCTAGGACACCATTAGAAAGGTCTTAAAACTTAGATGTTTAAAGTGCCCTTGCATTGTTCATTTAGACCTATTTTGCATAAGTTATGATCAAAAGAAAAGGTCCAATTGGGGCATGCTATACATAGTTGGAAAGATCTTTTACAGAGGTATAAAATATTTTCTTCACATTTTCAAAATAAAACCTTGATTTGAAAAAGATATGACTGTCAAAAATTTTGAGATAACAAGAATCCTAATTTTGGGACTCCCACTTGTGACTTTTGGGGAAAAGTGACATTTGGATGTAGTCCCTGCGAAAAAGCACATAGTATACTATAGGGAGGGGAGTGGTACCTCCTTGCAAAGGTTGCGAACCATGTAAAGCTTGTGCTTGAAATTGTCCCTAATAAGTTTATCGCACCACTTCCATTCAATTTGCATTAAGCACCTTCTTTTTTAAATTGTGCATGTTAACCTCATTTTGAACTCTCGTTAGTAAATTCTTCCTAGACCCATCCCAAAACTCTAGTACACCTTCCTACCCTCGAAGTGTTGCAAGTTAGGGAGCATGCCCCAACTCTCTTCTTCTTTCGATGTTTCATTTTGGGACCCACCTTTGGGTCTCTTGAGGAGTTTGAAGGCATGTCATTTATTGCTAGTTGAGACACATCATTGTGAACATGAAATTCCAGTTCCCAGTTAGGATTGATAAGTATAGGAACTTGAATGTATTGGTATTTGATATCTTCCCAAATAGTTTGACATTTAGCAATCCACTCAAACATTTCAATTTTTATAAGTAACTTGGTGATTAGTGCCATAACAAAGGCAAAATTCCTAATGAAACATTTGTAAAACTAGGCCAATCCATTAAAAACTTGAATCTCCTGAGGTGTTTTGGGCACTAGCATATTTGACTAAAGTTTTTATTTTTTAAAGATAAGGTGATTTCCATAGTAGTGACATACTCTCAATTCAATTCAAACATACGCGTATTATACGTTTTTTTGGGCTTTTAAAAAAATACTTGAAAATACTTGAAAATACTTGATCATCGTTGTCTTTGGGTTTGGGCACAACTTAAGCTCAGCTTGTTCAGCGTTTTGCTCATCGTATTCACGTATTTCACGTATTCACATTTTCAAATTTTAAAATACTTGAAAATACTTCTT
>Ga0209208_10002605_pt1 | contig 25896 bp, 14 predicted proteins | sample S1TSphfallax_3_FD_187694 | JGI IMG/M metagenome (GOLD analysis project Ga0209208, IMG submission 187694) | Host-associated microbial communities from peat moss isolated from Minnesota, USA - S1T2_Fd - Sphagnum fallax MG (SPAdes) (version 2) | ecosystem: Host-associated > Plants > Peat moss >...
TCAACAACGCCAGCGAAAGAAAACCAGAGATAGAACTTCTTGTTTGAAAACACGAGAGAGTCGCAACAGAAAAAAAGAAATCCTGATCTTGATCAGCTCCAATCAAAATCTCTTTTCTCTTCTCTTCTTCTCTTCTCTCCTCTGTCCTCCTCCTCCTCTTCTCTCGCCTACAGCAGCGCAGCGCTCCTCCTCCAAGCCACACTCCCCCGTGCTAGGAACCAAAGAACGGCCGTGCCCGTTCCACCCGTGCAGGGGATCAGAGAGCCGGCTGGCCTTCTGTGACAGACCCGGCCCGACACCCCCCACGGTGGGCCCGGTCGGTGGAAATCCGGGAGTCCGGGAGTGCCGGGCCGGGCCCGATCGGCCTTCTATGACGGACCCAAGCTCCGTGACAGACAGACAAGAGAATTAATATATAAGATTTAGCCTCTTTGGTGCATCCTACATGGGACTTGGAACATGGACCCTAGCTAAAGTTGTTGTAAAAAAACAATTTCTCTACACCCTTTCCACCACACTATAAAAGAACTTCAAGTTGCAAACAAATTAAAAAGAAGACAACATATTATGTGATATTAGCAAAGGTTGGGAAATGCACCTAATTAGTTAGCACACAATAAATGGCTGAAAACTTAATTGTTGCCAATGAATGCATTGTGGTCAATTTACACAATCCAAATATGCCTTGTTAACCTAAAGACCAAAATACAATGATAAAGAGCATTGGGCAAGATGATCAAACACATGCCCTCAACTAGCAACATATAATACATAATAACAAACAACATGAACATGATGGAAGTCAAGCATGCACAAATATATAAGAAGGTGATAAAAAAAAACCTTTCAAGGGTTGCATCCTTCTTAGCATAGCGAAAAAGACATACAATTGAACACAACACCATCTGTAGCACATAGTTTCAACTCATAGATATGTCACATGAAATGATCCATGAGCTTACTACATTCTAGCATATCAATTTGAATTCTCTCATACAAGATTGAAGTTTGAGACACTAGTCTACACTCTAAAATAAGTAAAACCCAAAAAATGAAATAGACAAAAAAAATGTCACAAACTAAATTGAATGCTTAAAATTTTGTATAAAGAATTTATGACAATGGCAAGAAAATGCATGGTGCTTGGGGTAAACCTTGAATGGTCCACATCTAAAGAACGAAATGTGCACGCCAAAGCTTTACCATATGATATATTTGGACTTGAAATAGGAAATTACATATGTGATGTGAATTCTTATGAAATTAGGTGATTTCTAAGGAAGAAGTTGCCCACAAAGGAAAAAGATCAAAGATTAGCATCACCATCAAAATTCTCATAATAAGAATCCTTATTAAATAAAAATGTGGAATCAAACATGTTCTTTGGCAAGACTTCAATGCCTTGTCCTCTTTTGTAGACATCCACGATCTCTCTCATTTGCAAGTCTTTTTCAACCCCTCCTTCTAGATTTTTTGAAGCACTCTTGCATAAAATAGTTAACATAATAAATAACCATCTTGCATTTTTGAGAGATGGAAACAAGTAGATATAACATATTTGCTTGACACAATTTCCTTGACTATAATAAGATACATGCCAAAATGAATCTTAAATCACCTAAACAATTTTGCTTAAATTGTTGTTCCATATTAATTCAAATAGAAAGGTTCCAACAAATTGACATTGATTGCAAACATTCTAGCAAGGTTGATTCTAACCTACAAACATGCGAAGCTTTCTTCATGTCACTTGAAACAATTGTTACTTTATGCCAACAATAAAGATCCCCAAAAATATTAATAAAAATAAAATAAAAAAGAAGAACAAAAACAAAAAAAAACAATAAGAAAAAGAAGGAAAATAAAAAACTAAGGGTGGAAGCATATTAAGGTGGAACATTATGTATGTCACAAAGTACATGATTTGTAATCTTCCAATTTCCATTTGTGTCTAATTCCAATTCATATGTGTCAATGATGGAATGGGACTCCTATAGATAAAGAAAATAATGATTACAACACAATGTGAAAATTTCATGGCAAAATATTTTGTATTTAATCCACAATGGAATTTTTAAGTTGGTGCATGACACTTGTGATAGTCAACATGTTTGGAAATGGAATCACCCCATCCATCACAATAGATATATGTGACCAAGAATTTTTGGACATATAATATGCACATGTATGCAATATAAGATGGAATTAAAGTAGGTTTTTTAATAGTTTTGATGTGACTTTAAGTTTGAAGAAGAAAAGTACTCATAAAGTCCATAATTGTTAGAAAAAAACAATTTGAGGCTCATTTTTTAATAAATCAAATTAAGATACAACAGGCTTTTCACGCCCATAATATCTTGCTCAAAAACTATGGTTATGTAATTTTTGTGTTCCAATGACTAGGTGATGTCATGATCCACGTTAAGTTGTTATGACATCACAAATATATGTGTCAATATTTTGCAACTTCATGCCTTAAGAATGAACTTGAATCCTTGGCTTCCATCATAGGCATGTAGTCTATGTTTAGGGTTTAAGGTACAAATTTTCACATGCCTTGTACGAGTTTCCTTTAGGGTTTGTGTTTGTTGCTCACTAATAGTTGTGAGCTTCTTTTTGATTTGAAAGAGGTGCACTTGTAAGCAATGTGTAGCTTGACAACTTAAATTTGGCATTTGAGCTTTGGATCGATTAATGTACAACTTTTGGTTTCTATTATGGAAAAAATGAATTTATCGTGAGGAACCATAATTGTTTGAACTGGATTTCGACGAGTTGGAAGTAGTGTTCATTATGGTCAACATTTCCAACATTCAACGCATTTTCAAGTTTCAAGCTTGAGTATGATCAACATAACTCAAACTTTTTATAATAATGTATAATGAAATCACTACACTTGTTTTCTATTTAGTTAAAATCACGCACAATTTAGTTTGTTGTTTTGTCAAAATCAAACATTTTAAGTTTTATTGGAAAATTGCAAAACAATAATTCGGGTTTGCAGGTTTTTTGTGAGTCCAGGTGCATACATCAACGAATGAACTAGATGGGATTGAAATGAGCTATTGAAAAATGAGCAGGGGTACCAAAAAACCTAGGCCTTTCACAAAGATTTGCTACAAAAGCTTAGAGGTGTGCAAAGCAAAATGCACGTCAATGAAAGTCATGCGCTTTGCAACAATAGGTAGACCTACAATGAACAAAGATTGATTAGGCTATGGTAGAAACGAAGGTGATTTTAGATGATCAAGACCTACACATGTTTGCAAGTATGATTACAACTTTTGTTTGAGATATTTTAATGTTTTGTCCAGGTCCTAGAAACATGAAGCTAGTTCTAAAAAAAGCCTTATTTCATGTCAAAATTTATAAATACTTACTTGATTACATCTTACCTTCTAAGCTCGCCATTGCTCAACAAGAAGTGTTAGTTGGAGTAAGCAAGTCTTTAAAAGAAAACAAGCAAGCAAACAATGGCATCAAGTTTGCAACAAAACAAGCAAGCAAACAATGGCATCGAGCTTATTATTTCAAATGTAACTATTAATGCCCACAAAAAGTCTTCCATGAGGATTGTAACAAAGACACTTGGGTCCAAATTCTTTAAGGTTTACCACTAAGGACAAAAAGGACCTAGTCTTTAATGGAGTCATTTTTTGTCCTACATTTTGATCCCCATCAATATTAATGAGTAAAAATGTGTCAAATATTTTATAAGTACCATATTTTAAACCATTACAACTCCAAATTCTATCAATTTCATCCATTTTGTATCTTTACATGGTCAAATAGGACTATGTAAAGGAGTACAAAAAGGGTGACAATGTGACATTATTTTGGTATTCCTTAAATAATTTGGACCCACTTGGGGTGCGTGTGAAGAACATTATAAGTGTTGTTTTGCACTATAAAATGATAGACCAATCAAGGGCATTTTTGTGGTGCTTGTTGGTGAGGAAAAAAAAAACATATGGCATTTCAATCCTAGTGAAGAATGTTGTCCTACAATGGTGGGTTTCATAAACTTGAGTGAACCCAAACAAGTTTGATGTGACAAGGAAGAGATTGGAAGTTGGGGTTTTTGATGAGAAACTTACACATTTTTTTATGGAAACTCAAGTCTATTAACTCACTCCTTCATTTAATTTAATGGTTTAATTTCCTTTGACAACGAGTGGATTGTGATGTGTTGATTATGTTTATGTTTCACATGGTTAATTGAAGTTGCATTTTGAAGTGAAAACTACTCTGGATTAATGGATGATTAGTTGAATTCAATTTGTCCACAAATCTAAAAACTTAATCAAACAATAAATATGTGGATGATCTAGTAAAATTTTCAATGGACTATATATATGTTTTCAGTGGTCCACATATTTATTTTTAATGGTTTGGGATATGTAAGTAGTAGAGTTAGTTGAATGCACAATACTTCAATACCTTGTACATTTGTTCATTTGTGATCTTTCATTAACCACTCTTGAATAATATAGTATTAGTAAGTGACAACAAAGTTCATTAGGAGCTTACAAAAAAAATTTAATTTGGATATTCAATTATCCAATGGAGTTGACTTTGAAATGATGTCCAATCCATGCATGGTCTCATTTGATAGTGTACATCAACATACCCTTGTGTCCATTTGTAGTTTGGTTGATAGTTGTGGAGTCCATTCATTATTATTGAAATTTTGGTAAAGTCCTTTGGAAGTTGAATTATTTCATTTAGAAGTACAAGCAGTATTCACTAATACAAATTGTAATCCATTTCTATTGTCTTAATAGTACAACCATAGACTATAAAGTCCAAAGTTGCCAATTATGGAATCCATCCATTATTATTAAAGTTTTATTAAAGTCCTTTAGAAGTTGATTGATTCATTTTAAGGTATTAGTATTATCCACATGTAGTCTCTTGATAGTACAACTCCATAGATTGAAGAGTCCATTTGAAAGTACTCGAATTGAAGTGGAGTCTGTTGTAAGTTGATTGATTTCATTTAAAGGTACAAATTTAGTCCATCTATAGTCACTATGTACTTTACATATGCACTACATGTCCACTCCAAGTTCCAAAAGTAAAAAGCTTTGAACCTTGTAGTCCATCTTTATTCCATCTACATGTTATAGAGTCCAATTATGGTTCATAAAAATCTATAAAGCTTTTGCAACAATCCATTTACAACCTATGTATAATCTTCTAAATTTGATGTAGTTCTTTCTTAATTGGTACAATGCATAAGGAGTCATTGCTACTATTGTTATGTTGTTGAAAAATTATTTATCAAAATTCACATGGATTTTATATTGTAGGGTAAATTTTATTTGAGACTCAAGGTAGCCCATCCAAAGATGTCTATTGGACAATGAACATTTGAAGAGCTAAAACTTTTTTTTGTGAATCCTATGTTCAAGTGCAACACATGTTATATCTATCATGTGGAAATAGATGAACTTTGGAGCGGATTGATTAACATGTGAAAAAAATTTCAAGTCTGCAATCATGACTAAAAAGCTTGTGGTGTTTTTGTTATGTTTTACAAAGGTATCACAACTTTGTGGGAGTGTGTTGTTTGCCTTAAAGGGTAGTTGATGGAATGGCATGATGGGGCTTACTTGTATGGAGAATGTCTAGATTGTGGAGTTGATCAAAAACTCTATTGAACTTGCTGCTATAAGGTCTAACTTGGTTGAGTGGAAATGATTTGCACTTGAAAAAACCAAATCAAAAAGTGGGAGGCCTTTGAAAAAATTGACCCTTGTTTACAAGAAAACCACCTTAAATGAAATGATAGATTATTTGAAACCAAAGTTCTAGCATTTTGTGAAACATAACTTTGTGGTGTGTTGGGAAGACAAACAATTCAAGGCTTGCTTGAAAGCTTTTCCAAATCAAAGTGTTGTGTCAATTGTGGACTTTGCCGATAATTATTCCTTTGAGATCCATAATGAGGTACAAAGTATGCACCATTGGTACTCTTACCAAATTAGCATATTGGTACTCATTTGTTTTTGTCATAACCCTAAGTATGATCCCTATGATGAGGAGACAAGGACCCTTACTCAATATCATTTTTATGTTTCTAACGATCGCAAGCATGACTCAAAATTTGTGCAACATTGCTTCAAGCTTCATTGGTAGCACATGGTGGAACAAAAGTATGCACTGAAATGACACTTTTGTGTGGTTAGATGGATGTGTAGCATAGTTCAAAGTACAAATCCTTGGTATTTTGTGAGCATATACCTTAGTATGACCAATGGGTGCAAAATGATGTGGCCTTTTTTCGAGAGTGGCCATGGAAAAGGCCCCCATGATGGAGCAAGTGTAGTCATCAAAAGATTCATTCAGCGTGAATAGCTTAATGCTCGTGGGGAGAAGTTGATTAATGGAAAATAAGTTATCAACTTCCTTTGCAAGCAAGTATCCAATCATTCAAAATCATCATACACATGCAAAAGGAGGCCTCTTCGTCAATTTTTCTAGCATGTCAAATATGGTGATGTTGACCACAACTCTACCATTTATGCATGTGATGCCATTAAAGGTACCATGAAAATTCATTGAATTTGTGCTTTAAACAAGACTACCATGACATAGCTCCTTGTGAAAAATCTTGCTTGTTTTTCTGCTAATTGTTTGGATGGTTAGTGGGAACAATGTTAGTACTTGCCATGGACATGGGATTGGATTCCCAAACATTTGCAACTTGGAGATAGTAGAATTGTTAGAGAAATAATTTTGGATAATTGGGATGGAGAAATCTCCTTTGGAACAAAAGGTGATGATTTGGTATCCACGTTTGAAGTTGGTGATAACTTTGCCATTAATGCAAAATTTGGAAATGTTGAAGGGGTGGACTTTTATGTCATATGTTGCAATAAAATTCTACATTAATCAAAGGAAGACTTTAAGTGCAAATGGGGCACAACATTTGTAGCAAGTGAGCAAGTTGTTGTTAGCAAATACTATAAAAAATGGGGAAATTCGAATGGGACATATGTCTTGTTGAAAGATTTTCATGTGGTATTCATGTATTCCCATCTGGTTTGAGCAACAAAGTTTTTGATGATACTAAAGGACTATCATGTACAAGAAAATGATTTTGTATATGAACTTCCAAAATATGTAGCTACTAGCTTAAGGTCAACACTTGCAACCTTGGAGGACGATTAATATTTCATTTTGGTCTAAGTGCTTTCAAAGTTCTCTCTAATGTGTTCTATGTATGCATAATTAGGTTGTTTAGTATAGTAAAGGGTTGTGGTGATTGAGGTTCAATTCCTCACTAAGCATATGTATGTACTAGTTTACATGGGTTATAACACCTACTTTGAATACAATATTATATTATAGTCTATATGTCTCCAATGTTTGTAGGTTTTTTGTTCAAGTTACAACACTAGGATAATTCTAATGTCAATACTAGTGACACATTTTTTATCTTAATTTTTTTGAGAAAACCAAATCACAATGTTATATAATCCTTGAAGCCAATCCAGGCTCGTCTATAATTTAATTTGCCACAAGTGCATACTCCTCCAATGTGTGTATCCAAACTTGGGACTATTTGAGTCAGTCTTACAATAGAACCAAAATGTAACTATCTCATTTATAGATTTCATCATTCCAAGCAATTCAATTCAATTGAGTGATCACAAGATTTCAATATTCAACAAATCCTTTTAAAGTAATAAGACAGTTTCACATATGTAGATGCAATTGGAGATATTCCTTTAATGGCTTTGGTGACATAAAAAAAATGTGTGTTTGGTCACCCTTTGAAGGTTTCAGAGTAATCAAGTACATTGACTAGAATCACCAATATAACATATTATTCTAAAAGCTTCAACTTGGTTATTGAACCCTGAACTGACCTAAAATTGGTATCAAAAGCTAAAGAACCACTAAACAAAGGTGATGTTGGTCCAAATTTGGCAAATTGTGTATAAAGTGGAAAAATGTTTTGACCCTTGAAAGGATGTTAATAAAACCCTAAACAATAAAAGGCAGGAACTAGTACAAACTTCCTAAAGTTGGGAAGTAAAATCTCATAGTTTTGTAACCAAATAATCAACTACAACATGTTGCAGTGCATCAAAGCACTTGGCTAGGATACTATAAGTGATTCATGAGTCTATTGAACACAATTCTAATGAATGTGTAATCATGTGTTTGTGCACAACTTGACTATTTCACATTCAAGCTAACATTTTCAGGTCTTGTTGATTCAAAGGCACTTGCAAATTGGCATAAATGCTAGGAATTTATACACATGGGCATTTGAAATAAAAAATGAGGATTTGAAAACAAATGTGTACTTAGGCTTATAAATAGCGTGGTATAGCAGATCAATTGAACAACATAGTTGAACAAATTATGCATAAATCTTCTGAAAGGCAAAGAGTTTGATGACTTATAATAAAACATTTTGATTGAGAAAGCCAATTTGGAGTAGCTACTTACTTTCACACTCAATGAATAAAAGGTCACCCATAAAAATATACCATGTCAAAATGCTAAAACCAACCTACTAAATTGAAACAAAAAATTACATATATGTAAATATACATAACTAAAAAGGAATTGGAATTCTAGTTCAAATCCTTTAGTTATGTCTTGCTTGGTGCAAAAAATAATTTGGCATTGCTAGTTCCAAATAAAATTGAACCCATGTTTGCAAGTACAAATGTGAACTCTAGAAGTTTATTTATCACATTTAGTAACATTTCAAACTAATATGGGGTAAGGTGACATAAAATTCTAATCCAATTTCTAGTTGTGTTGTTTTTTCCCATAAACAACAATCATATCATAATTTGTAGGAAATATTTTTGAACCATCATCACTTCTATTGCCTTTCTCCCATTTAACTATTGGATGTTCATTTGTAATCATGTTATAGGTGCTTGAAATTAGTTGTAACCATGTCCAGGTATGAAAGCCCACAAGTTTGTAAAATGTCCTTACGAAGTTCAACCTCTATGTTTGCTTGAATTCAAAATGACAACAAAAAACTCATAAATCATGTAAATCCTCCACCATTCTCCTAACTTGGAGATCTTATTATGAATTGAGTATTAGGTATCAATTGTGACACTTGTAATTATTTTACTTGTTATTGATCAAGGATTTTGTTCATATCTTGGAGGCATACAATTCTGGCATGATGGCATGTAGAAAAATGGATATAAGAACACAATATTATTTCTATCTACTTTGTATCATTTTGAACACAAAATTGATAAAACTATTTTTTAGGCCAACATCATCAAAAGATATAAAATAGCAAATTGCCACACTCTTGTGAATTGATGGGAATAATAAGATACCTAGATGAAAAATATCATTTTACTAACCAATTTTCTTAAGTACCCAATCATCAAGTTTACAACTCCTTTGGCAATTGATGACAATCCAATGTCCACATCCAATTGCACATCATTGATAAAAATACATATTCAACAAAAAATGCAATACGATTTTCATGACATGTTTATGGACACTTAATAGTGGACAAAGCAATGTGGTTCAGGTAAAAGTTTCAAGTACATACCATCTCTACAAGGCCCTCATACACCAAGGATTGAACTTGCAAGAAATTACAATATTAAGTTTATAATTAAAATTTGATGACAACATAGTTGTTTCTTGAAATAAAATCAACCAAATGGATATGTAGGTACCTTAATTCCCTTGTTGAATAATAAATGAAAATTTGTGCCATAGCCACATGTTTTTGATATTAGAAATTCATTTCTCATCCTTTTGTAGTCACTTTGATTTCTACATAAGAAGTGTCACAATTCACTCATGCTTAAAGTTTCGGGAGATGGTTCAACTATTTTTATTGGTTCCTTCATGCATAACAACCGCAAGCAATTAACCCCTATCCAAGAATAATACACAACCAATTGTTAACCTTAACCCCCATGTATAATAACTATAGTTCAATTAGGCCTTTCTACACCCAAAAAACATTGTAAAAAGGTCAACAACAGTTTTTAAGCTCGGTAAATATACCAAACACCTATTGAAACATTATGATATCTTGAGGGCAACATAGAATCATGAGGGCATAACATCCTTACTTGACCTTATAAGGTCCAACTGAAATTGCCATCACACTTGCATAAACACATGGATTTTTCACACATTTCTAGTCATTTCTAAACAATACATGATCCAAAGAAATTTTTCCTATGTATAGTTACATGTTCAAACTAAAATGATTTCATATTGGGTGATTGTAGGCATTGAACACATTAGCTGAATAATTCCCATCAAGTCTTTATTCCACTAGGTTTATATCATCAAAGATTTGATAATTATAATCATGCCTAGAAGCTTTGTAGAAATGACACATCCATTTAGGAGTTTATGCTAAAGATATGTTGCAAAAAGCTTTGATACATATCAACTTTAACAAATCCATTTGAAAAAGAGGTTATGTTTATACCATAAAAAGATTTAGAAGGCAAAGTTCTTCAAATGGATAACAATTAAGTACTTACCTGCATTATAGTCCAATAGTTATGCACTTGATCCATGTTCATTGAGTTATTAGATGTGCATTACACTTGTATATTGGACCTAAAAGCCAAAACCAACACATGGGACTTAATTGTTAAAATTCACATTATAAATCTATAAAAAAATATAAGGATCTTGAGTTCTATTTTTTAGAAGAATTACACAAATCGTATTTAGACTCCAATACATACACTATTTACCTATGCATGTTAAATGCTTGAAATGGATGCTAGGTACATAAATATATCTTTCAAGAAACAAAACTTAAAAATATTTTTTCAAATGCAAACTAAGTTAGTAGCTTGAGTTCTTTTTAAAAATGATCTTCTTGGAACAAAAAGGCAAGTCTAATAACTATTTACCTTCTTTGAGCTTTTGCAACCACTAATCACAACAAGGCATAATCATGGACCATTATATGTTCAATAAAACAACTCCATGAAACAAATGGCAAGTCCCATGTGCACTTCAAAGATTCAAACTCAATTTGCAACTAATGTTAAATTTAATCATGTGGAAACTTGCCAAGTGCAAAGTAAAACCAATATGGAATTTAAAGGAAAGTTTAATATCACTTCTAGTGCATACCTTGAAGAACATGTAAACACAAGTTTCAAAGTGTATATAGTTCATCTACAATCCATATATAATAAATATTCACCCTCATTGTACATTAAACATACAATTTGGTCAATCTTTGACACTGAATTCAATTAATAAAGAACCACATGTACATGTGATAGCTCCAAAATATGAATGCACAAATAAATTAAGAGTCCATATCTTGCAATATGTGTAATAGAACTATAGAAAAAACCTTAAAATTCAAACATAAATCTACAAAATTTGATATCTACTCAAGAAAAACAAAATCAAAATTCTAAAAAAGGCCAACTAGGTAGATGCAAGTTACGATGACTCAATATCAACAAAAATTACACTCATAAATCCATACAAATTCAAATGGACATGGGTGTTATTTCTTTAAATATTATTATTCTAATCTTTGAATAATACATGTTCAATCACCTACAAACCTTCCCAAATCTATGTGAAAACTTATATTTATTGTAGCTAATGTCATTTAAAAATTTGGAAGTCCTTAAATGAAAACCACAAAGTCCATAAAAACAATGCCCCATCTAAAACTTTCAAAAAATATGATTTTGGGACAAAAAATTTGAAAAACAAACAAAATTTGCAACTCATATGGACTTGTGAAGTATGGTCAAATTTTAACCATTCAAAAATCCCTAGCTATTAAATGATTAAAGTTTTCAAAGAAAAGATTCTTCATATGAGTTTATCATCTTGTACTACATTATATATTGAGTCCCAATAAGAAATTTGGAATGTGAATCAATATATTTTGTGATGTTCCAATCAAACAACCAATCCATATTCTTCAACTTCATAAGTTCATTACTACTAACAAATGAATTTTTTATCAATAAATAACAACATAGTCATCTTCATAATGAAATTTAATAATCTAGATCCAAATCCCAATTAGTAAATCTAAGGATATATTAATCACCATATGCATTTGAATGAAGGGTACCCATGGAAAAAACATCGTTTCATCACAAAAGTGAAGCACGTAACTTGCATCTACCCAATTAGATTCACATTGGGTTGACCATGCAAAAAATGCCACCTATCATTTATATGCAAGTTTTTTTTTACAAGTTTGGACATGACCATTAGCTTTAGATTTCAAAACCATTGATGTGTGAATTTTCATTGGTTTTCATTTTGGTTTGCCTTTGGATTTAGAAGTTGGCTATTGTCCAATTTCTCACTATGGGAACCTTTTCCAACTCAATTTCCAAGTTGTCATCATTATGCAATCCCTAATTTGGAGTAGGGTTTGAAGTGTTTAGTAAACCCATGTTATCTTTAAAGTCATTAAGTTCATCATATTCAAGCCCATATTCCTCTAATTCCATGAGTGTATAATCACTTAGCTTCACTCCTTTATCAACATCAATATTCACATATTATTGACCTTGATTTTTATTCCTTTTGCTTTTAGAATGACCAAGAAATCCAAATTGGTTTTTGCCACCACCCCAACACTTAGAATTGTAAGTGGTAGATTTTTCAATGTTTAGTTTGGGCTTGATACCTTAAGTTCTTCAATGGCACGCTTTTGATTGATCTCCTTTGGTTTCATTTGGATACTCCCCACACTTGGGCTAGGAACATGTCTAGCCTTGTTTTGAAGAGATGGCACCCAAAAAGACCTACATTTGAAAATTGGTGGACATTGAAATTTGCGTCCTTGCAGTACCAACTTGTTGTGAGGCATGGGAAAAACTTGCAAATCAACAAAATCAATCCATGTAATGCAAATGAAAAATAACCATTAAGCATTGAACAAGTGTAGCTTGACTTACATTTTTTTTTTAATTCAATAATACCTACCTCAAGTAAGTATTATGACCCACATACAAAAATTGTGCAAATTTATGCACAATTCTTCATCAATATTCACATAAGAAAGGTTAAATGCACTACATATGTAGTTGTAGTCCATTTTTTACGCACCCCCAAGTTCTTTGTTAGATTCAAAAGAGTCCAACTATGTTAAAGAGCGGAAGTAGTTGGAACTTGGTCCTGCTCCCAGCTTCCAGCACTAAAGGGGGTGAGAGGGGCGTGTTGAAAGCTCCATGATTAGACTAGGAAGAGGGACAACTTACTTAGTTACTTGGTCATGCATCAAAACCAACCACAAGTTGGTTAGTTCACCTTTGGGAACACTCTTGGTGTTGGGACAAGCCACGGGCAACACGGACTCACTTGACTCGCCATGGTCCAGACTCGGGAGAAGCCACCACCTTCCCCCATATATTATTCTTTGCGTTGCTCCGCCGCACCTGCATCTGAATGGCTTTTAATCCCGGGACTCCCAAGGAGGAGTCTCAAAACTATCCCGAATTGGACTCTCGGGACTTTGAGAGCTCATAACTCCCGACTCAGACCTCTGATTGGGACAAGGTTTAAAGCGAACTTGTAGCTCACCTCAAGAGCTTTCCAACAATGTGTTGCACTCTACCTGCACACACCAGGGTTGGGTCGATTCCCGACTTTTAGTGGTCGGGAGTCAAATTGCCAATTTGACTCTCGACCCTTCTTTCGACCATAACTTGTGCTATAGATTCCGAATGGCTCATGTGAGGCCATTTTCGACATCTATATTTCAAGACCTTTCCAATAGTATAAAGAACACCTCAAGACGAGGTGTTTTAACCTCTGCAATTGAGCTATGAAATTTTGGGAGTCCCAGAGGACTCCAAGTTCCCACTTTTGAGAGTGCAAGTCTCATCCTCACACTTGCCTCAAAGTGGGGTTGCGACAATTTTTATGTATTATGTTTCTTGCAAACTTGGATCCATAGTAAATGTACATTGTAAACCCTTCCTAAGCACTAGTTAGACAAACTTATGGACTTGTGTGCATAATATCAACTTTTTGTAAATACTTCAAAAGAGACTAAAAAGGACTTTTATAATGGAACTGTGTACATTGCACATACATAATCAATGAACTATGCACACCAATGTATAATATAGTGAATTGTTTGGACTTTAAGTGAATTCTTGCATAACCTTTATGTACAAAGTTAGATAGCTAGGGACTCTGACAGGTTAGTTAGGGACTATGTTTCCAAGTATTTCACTATCCTTCATGAACCTATGCACATATCCAAGCTATATATACACTAGTTATCTAAAACAACATGATTATTTATAAACCAATACATGTATATGTACTAACAATGGAAATTCTTAAATAAATGAAGACTCTTATATGGTTTTTACACACCCAACTCAAGGTAAGTAAAGAAGGTCCAAACTATTTCACTAGAGTGGATGAATACAACACGAAGTAAGTTTCTTGTAACTTCTAGTATGTGTACATAATGAAATTTAAGCTTCTTAAATGGATTTTGAAAGAGGAAATCTAACCTACAAGAATAGTATAAAATTGCAAAAAGTTAATTTATTTACCTTTCTACATCTTCCATTGTTGCACCCTTCTTTTGTTGACACCTAGTTTTTGAATGTCGAATTTTCAAAGGGTTCTTAGGTTTGTCAACCGAACACAACCCCATTAGGCCTTGTGCATTTTTGGTTCACATTCTTTCACAATGCATTTAGTAGTTCTACCAAAATGATAAGTAGAACACCAGTCATGGTATACATGCTTGTAAGATGGAAACCTTGTGGCCCAAATTGGAGCAAACCTTAAACTACAAAAAACACATTTTTCAACAAGAATACATTCCCATGTGGATTCCATGGCAACATGTAAATCAATTTGGGGTTGTGGTGGCACCCTCCTAAAAAAAATCTTCTTTGCATTGGCTTATGAGGTCTTTGATTGCAAATTCATGTTGCTTGGAAATCTTGACACAATTTGACAAATTGACAAGTATGCTAGATGCATCAACCTCATCTTTGCGCACTTCAAAAAATGCACTCTTTCCTTTGCATGTGAAACTTTTGAAAGCTTCGACAACCCCCCTTTGTGCATTGATTCGTTTATTAAGTGCTTGAAGTATTTGCACTTGAAGTGCAAAAAATTTCAACTCTACACATTTTGCAACTTTTGCTTCTTATGCTTGTAATCCCTTGAACAAGGTGTCAAACCTTCTTCAGCTTGAAAAAACATTTGGTTCATGCCCTCCATCTTGTTTCAAATAAACAAATCTACCATAGCCACACTTTCTTTTTCTTTCACTTTCACAACCAATACTTCTACATAACATCGTAATTTTCTAAGCAAATGAAAAATACCCTTGCAAATGCTTAGACATGTTTTGGTTGTCGAAGATCTATATTGTCCTCAATGTCATTGTTGGAAGCATCTTCATGCTTAGACAATGACATATTTTGATCTTCAAGTTCTACGCCTTTCACTTGGCGTCGCCAAAATTGCTCTTAATTTGTCCATTTTGCATAAGCAGCCCAATTCTTTGGAATTTCCTTTTCCTCACAAACTATACCTCTTACCATTCCTAAGGTAATCACTCTTTTGGCTAGGACGTGGGGCTTTTGGTGAATGGTCATCCATAACCTTTCAATTTTTTCTATAAGCATTGGGTTTCCACATTCCATATAATGATGGCCATTCTTATTCACTATAGGGCCAAAATGTTTCACAACTTTTTTTTTACAACAATCTTTCAGCACTCTAACCTATTTTGGGCTCATGCCAACATAACAAATGGTAATAACCAAAGTTTCACAAGAAAGGAGTTTGTGCAAACCCTACCTTTGAACCATTGTTAAACCCATTAAGCCCACTTTCTTGTTTTACTTTCTTGACCTTGAGGTCAATCAAGTTATTGGGTGAAGGCATACTTCCTAACATTCTACAAGCATAACTCTAAGACTTACACACTTGATTAGAAAATTAATTGTGTACAAAGCAATGACACACAATTCACTCCTAGGATCACCCAAAATCAACAAATAGTGAAAGTAGACGAAGAATCTATATCAATAGTGAAGATCAAATCAAAGGAATAGGAGGTATAAAAAAATTTCCCCTACCCCCTCCCCACATTCTATTCACACCACACCATTAGGTGAAGATGAACACCCAACCGTTAGTGGGCAAGTAATACCAGTGACTAGATCAGGTGGTAGTAGGAAGAGATCCATAACAAATGCCATTTCTAACCTTAGGACCTCATTGAAGGTAGTGGAACATAGGGTAGTAGGTTTGGAGACAATAGGTGAACATATTAAAGTGTTGGACAAGGAGAAGGTAATTGTCATTAAGGGGCAACAACATGCATAGAAAATTGCCCAACTACACTTAACAAAGGTAGTTGAGCTAGAAAGTTGTTTTTACGAAGAAAAGGGGATAAATGACAACTTCAACTATCAATTGGATCAAATGAAGGACACTTATACATGGTTAGAGTATAAGCATTAGGAGGTAGCACTATTGAAGGTTCAAGTGGACAAATTGACGGTGGATAATAAGGACTTTTGGGAAGTAGTTGACATTTAGATTGAGGAAGGCTTTAGGAAAAACTATAATATAACCACCCTAAAGGAACATTTGAAAATGGAGAAAGTAGAAAAGGAGAAGCTATTGATAGGTTGAACGAGTTGAGTGCTAAAGTTCTACCTTCAAGCGCCAACATGGTCTCCAAGGGGCAGAGCAAGATCACAAGGAGGATGTCCTGAGGCAACAATCACAACTATCGTAAGAGACGATAATTAGCTTGCATGCCCAAATAGACCTACTCACAAGGATGGTAGTGCTTGGACTTTAGGACCAATTACTACAATGGAAGCATTGAGGTTCAAAGGTGGATGTGGTAGATGCCAAGTTGGCCAAAGGATGAAAACACATTATGATGACCCCCTTTGGGTGTCATATCGTACTGCTTTCCAAGGATGTGCATGTTTGAGTGTATCCCACCTTAAACTTTGAAAGATTTTCACAATATTTTTGCATATTATGTTAGAATATAATTTAGGCAAAATATTAGAAAAAAAACTATTTCATTTCATTTTATAAAGTGGGAGATTGAAGTATATTTGTGGAAACAAATGTAATGTACATGTGAACTAAAAAACAAAAATATATTCCAAAAAACATTTAAATGATTTTTAATCTTTATGAAAGTTGAAGGTATATTGAACCATGTCATTTCACATAATATGAACCATGCTTGGATACCATGTGACTAATTTGAAAAATTTCATCTCAAAAAATGAGTTTTTTTAGCAAGAATGCAAGAAATGTGTGGTAAATTGAAATTTTGACAAGTAATCACATCCACATAGAAGGTGACAAGCATAGTTAGATGGGCCATTTTTTAAATTTCATTAAAATTGATTATTTTAATGACTAATGGAACCCTAAAGTTGATGCAGTCAAAACAAGATTGTGGCCTTATTATACCAATGTGCATTATAAATATATCAATGGATCTTTCAATATATATTATGAAACTTATTATTATTTTAAAAATAATATTACATAACATTAATTTTGTAAAAATAATTATTGTAGGGTCTAAAAGCCAAAATTAATACCCAAAATTAAATGTACCAAGCTTTTGGAACAATTATACTATATGTACTGTAATACTAAACTTAAAAGTGCCCCAAAAGGCGTCACAGTAATGTGTTTTCACCCCAAATACAATATTTTTTTCATGGAACATACCCTCTTGAAGTTGGAAGTAACGACTTCACAACAAAAGACAAGAAAGAGGGAAGCTAGGTGGAATGAACTTAAGGCGGGCCTCCTAATTTTGTAGATGTCTACAAAATAAAAGTGTTCGCCTACAAAACAATCTGAGGACTATCTACAATTTATAGACAGCCCTAATTATAGACTAGGCTAATTATAGACAATCCTCAGATTGTTTTGTAGGCGAACACTTTTATTTTGTAGACGTCTACAAAATTAGGAGGCCCGAAATATGCCCGTCTACTAATCAATTTTAGTTGCCAACAAACTAATTTCGGGAATGTCCACAAAATAAGCTATTTTGTATATTTTGTAGACGTCTACAAAATTAGGAGGCCCGACTTAAGGCCATTTTGGATGTTGCCCCCCTCCCTATGTTACCTATGATCAATAACTAATGGCCCACATGAGAGTTTCCCTTGATTTCAGGGCCAATGGTGCCCCGCTTGACACATCTAATAGTTTTGATAATAGTAGCAGAGAAGGTACTCCCCAACATGAATTTACCTTCCAAACACCAAGGGCAATTTTGGGCCCAAATGAAAACTATAAGACCCTTAAAGGCACAACTACAACCTCCCCATCTAAGGCGATAGGCAGTAGCGCATCTTTAGAATTATTTTGATCCACATAGTAAAAATTATAGGAATGTAATCCAAGATAGAGGGGGGATAATGTGAAGAGTAAAAATCTCTATATTAGTTAATGCCATAGGCTTCTTAGTATCTCGTGGTTACTAGTGGTAGATTTATTGTCCTTTACCAAAGGGGTGAAGTTAGTGGGATTAAATTCATGTTAATGAGTGGTTAAGTGTAATCCACCCAATCATCTATGAGATTTTTAGGAAGGGGTTATGATAAGGACCCTATTTTCATGGGGTTAATGTGGGCCTTGTGTGGCTTTGTGGAGAAAGAGGATTAAAGGAGGATTGGGGGGATTCTTTGACATTCAATAAGTGAATAGTTTGCAATTGGAGTGGGAAGTTCTTTTTTAGAAAGGTGTGTGGTGTAACATTAGAGAGGAGGGAATAGTTTGGAAATGTATTTATACTTGTGCGTTATTTCAATGGAAAATGGTTGAAAAACCTTCATGTGCTTTGTTTTATTTTATTTTATTAAAAAATGAGGAAGGTAGCATACTTTAAGCTTGCATAATGTGTTGTTACATTTGGTATAATAATTTTTCATTTCTTTTACAAAAAGTTGTAAAAATGTATGTGTCGCATTCCTAACATTGGGTTCACGACTAAGTGTAGAATGCAAGGGCACATGAAGCCAAGAGAGTGTGTTTGGGAGTGTAAAAGAATGAACCCAATGACTCTCAAGTGCATTCCCATTTTGGGAGTTGGACTAATGTGAGAGTTCCGAATGTTTAGAACCTTAGTTCAAAAAGAAAAATAACACTAAATGGGCCCTCCCAACATATCATTGGAAAGGTCTTGATGTGTGGATGCTTAAAATGTCTTCACATTGTTCATTTAGACATGGAATGCATGAATTATGATCAAAAGAAGTGTTAGGAATCAAATTGGGAATTTGATTCCTGACCACAAATCCCCATAGAGTAAAGGTCAAATTATCTTTGATTGGGGCATGCGATACACCTTGAAAAGATATTTTTGAGGGTTATAAAATATTGCGCTCGCATGTTCCAAACATGTTTGATTTGAGGAAAATATGAATGTCCAAAGTTTTGGGACTCCCACTTGGGAGTCTTAGGAAAAAATGTCATTTGGATGTAGCCTACACAAAAAAGTCATAGACTATATTATAGGGAGGCGAGTGGTGCCTCCTCCCAAAGGTTGCGAATCATTTAAAGTTTGTGCTTGAAGTTGTCTTTTTTTAATCAACCACACCGCTTGCGTTCAACTTACATTAACCACCCTTTTACCTTGGTTATGTAAGTTGATTTCATCTTGAACTTTTGCTTGTGAGTTCGTCTTAGTCCCATCCCATAACTTTAGCATGCTTTCCTACCCCCGAAGTGTTGCGAGCTAAGGAACATGTCCCAACTATTTTCTTTTTTTATTGTTTTATTATAGGAATCACATTTGGGTTTCTTAATAAGGTTAGGGTCATGTCAATATGCAAGATTTTCAGTCTTTAAAATAGGAAGTTAGTTACTACCACATGAAGGTAAAAGCTAATATATGGTAGTAGGAAAAGATAATACTTGGAAGTTGAAGTCTATAGGGTACATGAAACTATAGTAAATGATAAGCAACTATATATTAAGGAAGTTCATAGCAACTACGGATAATAGGGAGTGATGAGAAGGCTTTCCAGGGGGACTATAGATGATAAGCAACGCCCTAAGAGGGTTTGTGTCACAGATGTTAATGCCATGAAGTTCATTCATTTGAATGTTCATCCATGTACTTAACTTTTTGTTTAGTTTTAGTTCATTCTTAAGTTAAGTTTTAGTTCACTTCCACTTAACTCATATTTCATTTTCAATTAATTATTAGTTCATTCTAGTTAAATTTTAATTAAATTTTAGTTAAATCCGAATTAACTCCTAGTTAATTTGCAATCAACTTTGAATTAAGGCCTAGTTAATTCTTAGTTAACTCAAAGTTAATTACTTAAATCTTAGTTAAGTCCTAATTAAAACTAATTAAATTTTAGTTAAGTTTCAGTTAACTCATAGTTGATTCCGAGTTAAAAAGGTTTTCAAGAAGCTTTTTTATTCGATGCACACATAAAAACCTCTTTGGAAGCTTCTTTGAATTGGGTCCCAGAAGGGTATAAATAGAAATAGGACCCCTCATTTCCTTTAGTTTGTTCAACACCAATCTTAAGCATGATTTTGCACCATAGCCTTGTCATGTTCTTTTCATGTTCATATTTACATATGTTAACATAATAAAAATCCATTTTCATGTTTGTTTTGCATATTCCATGTTCTTGTGTTCTTGTTTTTGAATTGCATAATCTTGTCTTGTTCTTTGTTTGAAAGTTAGACTTAGACCTTTCCTTTAGCCTTTGTTTTTGTGGATCTTCGTGTCTTTGACAATTTACATGCGTTGGGAAGTTGGATAGAAGTCAAAGAAGGCTTGTAGACCCCTTGGACCCCATTTTGATGCATTGAACGTACTATAGAGACTTGGAGGGTAGTGATTGCCCAAACTTTCGTATTTTGTTTGTTTATGGTTTGTACTTTCTTTCTTTTACGTTACTAAAGTAGTCTATAGTTAGGATGGTAGGTCTATCATCTAGGGACAAACCCTACTTTCCTTTTTTTTCTCTTTGTGTGAATTTTTAAACTATTACTTGAATAGTTAGTAGAGTAAACAAGTGATAGTAGTTGTTTTTGGGAGTAATAAGGAGTTGACCTTGTTCCCTTGACCTTACCTCCTTGAAGAGGGTAATGTTTGGGGGTTTCAATTTCACCCCTTTACAATCACATAAATATTCAATTTAAGATCTTCAAACCAATTGCTTTCAAGTAAATTTCAATATCTTTAAAATAACACGGGCATTGCAATGATAACCACATTGTAAAATTAGTTTACATGACATCCATATTGGTCCACTCAACCTCAGTGAATTGAATTTTTTTCAATGAAAAAGGTCAAACATAATATTGAGTACAATTATGAACTTGTAGGTGTTCCCATGTTTTGCATTGTTGTAGCTACATAGTTCCTTCTTTGACCTTGTTGATTTAAGTGCTTTTAGAGAAGTTGAGAGACATTGAATGCACATGTTGCCATTTCTTGGTTTGAGTTTCTTTCAATGAGAGAAATGGATTAAATACATTTGTGAACTTGTAGATGTTCTCATATTCTACATTACTTTCAATACTTAGCCATGTACTTATTGTATTGATGATGTTACCTCCATAGGTGAATTGAGATTGCAAAAACTCACCAAATTTTTTTGTAAGTACAATGTTTAAAAACCTAATACAATCTTTAAAAGTTTTTTGAAATCCTATATATTAAAAATATTCATAAATCTAACATTTATTGAAAGGTTAAAAACATAGTTTTGAAACACATTATATAAATACATCACACAATTTCAACACTAAGTTATTTCACCACTAAAAATAATTTAAAATAAATAATGGTTATAGTTTTCATGGTGCATTATGCTACAAATGTGCATTGCACTATTATCAACATTAAATGTTAACCACTATTGCATATAACTACATTATTTTGAGACTTGAAAAAATGTTTAACATTAATGCTAATGATTTTGTTGATCAATAGGAACCAATAAGACCCAAATATTTGAAGCCATTAGTGAAATAATGTCATATCAACATTGTTCCTAAACAACTAGTTGATCAATTGCCTACACAAGTTTTGACATTGATGCATGATATCCAACTATGGTTGTTTGATGTAAATTGTGTACAATTTAGTTTTTACTAACCTAAATTCTAAATGCAAACATGATCCATAAGCTTTAATTTGGATTAAATAGACTACTTTCCAACACCTAGGTTTCTCATTTTTTTCTTTAAAGATTTGGACACATTAAGCATAATTATGCTACTTGAACTTCAAGATAACTTGGTACAAAGTCCAATAACTTATTTGATCATTGTGTTAAATGCCCACAAAGAAATAACACTATGTGGAATTTTGCCAAATATGGATGAAAACCTTATTGTTTTCCTAAAACTTTTCAAGAAATATTGGTTTATGTGGAACATGTAGAAAATATATTGCCTTTGCCTAAGAAAAACATTGCAACAATGCTTGAATAATAACAACATTGGTCAAATTTGTATTTACTTCAAGTTCTCCAATATGATTATCAATGTCAACTTATCATGTGTCTGTGAATCATTGAAAACACTTATGGATGGATCAAATAGTTTATGGATATCCATGATCCACATTTCATTGTGAATATTTTTGCAAATATTGATTGGGTAAAATAAGTTAAAATTGTTCAAATCCTTGCCTAGCGGATCAACACAAACAATGTTTTGATAACAAAGTAACAACATAAAACTCAAATGTGTATATGAAAATTTTTAATCATATATTGCAATGTCTTGTTGAAGCTTTAACTTCAACTTTGGTGTCCATGAATAATTTTCTTATTACAAAAAATTACATGTTCATAATTCCCATGCCCAAATCCTTGTCATGGATGTCAAATATTTACTAAACAAGTGTTTGGGGGTGAAATCACACACTATGGGGGACCACTTTTGGATCAAGTATTATAGTATGTATAATGTAATTGTTCTAAAAGTGTGATGCATTTAATTTTGGTGTTAATTTGGTTTTATAATATTGATTTTTACAAAAATAATGTTATTTAATATTATTTCAAAAATAATAATATTGAAATTCAAGGATTCATCGATACATTTATGGTACATACATAAATATAGAAATGTTAATTTCTCATTTCAAATTGCATTATCATCGAAGTCTCATTAATCATTGAAATAAACATTTGTAATGAACGTAAAAAAATCCACCTTAATTATGCTTGTCACCTACCATTTGAATGTGATTGTTTGTCATAATTTCAATTACCACATATTTATTGTGCCTCTCTTGAAAAAAAAATCCTTTTTTGAAATAAATTTTTTCAAATTCTTCACATGGTTTATAAACATGATTCAATATATTTTCCATTTTCATAAAAGTTAAAAATCCTTTTTTTTTTGGGAGTTTTTTTTAAAGTATAATTTACAAATATTATTTTTGAACAAATATATTTTAATGTCACATAATATGAAATCAATAAATGTACTTTCTTTAGCAAGTGATTTTTTAATGTAATGAATTATCATAATATTCAAGAAATTGTGAAAATCCTGTTTAATAATAACATTGTTGAAGTTCAAAAATGTGCCACTCCAAAAAAATAGTATAAATTGACACACACATGGGGTTCCTTATGGTGTGCTTTAACCCTTGGGATTTTTTCAAATATCCCACACCAAGGTGTAGTACATTTCATGGCCTTGCAATGTATATAATACTGACAATGGATATTGCACGGGAAATAACTAAGGAAAAGAAATTAAATTTATTAATGTGCATATTTTGTTGCGAGAGAAAACATCACAATGTGCGTATTTGAATCCTTTTAATCACTCTATCACATTAGTTTGAAGACCTAATGCATAAATTTTGTCTATGGTGGTTTTATGATTGTTTTCCTCTAAAGAAGTTATTAAGTACCTATTTAGGTTTGGAATCATTAATGAATGAGCCAATGTATTTTTTAAAAATACTTGTAATTGTTAATGAATATTTAGAAGATTGATAATATCAATGGACACTTAAAATTTTCATTTTTGTTGCCACCTACAAGATAAAAAATGTTTTATATTCAATATCATCTAGACATATTCACATATGATTTTATACTTCTATATTTTCATGTATTTAATTATAGATGATTGAAATTCTCACAAAATATTCATGTTTAAAAAAAAAGTAAACATGCATTTGAAAATGTGAAAATATATTTGGAAATTTCAATTTTGAATATCTATCACTTAAAAATAATCACAAAATTTTAACACTAATGATTTGAAAATAATTTTTTTTAGAATGCAAGGTTTTGTGAACAATAATATTTAAAAAACCAATAGTACTTAGATTATAACTAAAGAAAATATATCAACAACATGAAAGTCTACTCATTAAAGTAAAAAACAACATTGATCCTTAATTATGTAGAAGTAGAAACAATTCAACACTAGTTGTAAGAACCATCAAATTGCAAAATTGATTAATTATTTCCTCAGATCAATCCCACTTATTGTGGGGAATTTGAACCACCAAATAGCTTGCCTTGAAGTTCCACCAACTACAAAGTTTGGCATGTTCGTTTGCAATATAGAAACAAAACTGTAATAAAATTATTCTTCATTTCAAGTAGGGTTAAAAAAGTTATTGGTGAAGTGTGTGAAGAACCATGTAAGGTTGTTGGGCAAAAAGAAACAATTTGTCAAACATGTTCAACCTCATTTGTTCATTGACTAATGGGGTTTTAGCCCATTGTCCAATCCAAAAAGATGAGGCTTTAAAGGTTGGAATTTATTCAAAAAATTTCACTTGATTTTAAGTTATTATCTTGATAGAAACCATCCAAACTTCATAATTTTTATTTGCTCATATGGAAGGCTAGCCTAATAATGGATTAATCAACATACTTGTTAAATCCAAGAGATGACACCCTCCAAAAAGCTTTGATATTAGATCAATTATAAATAAATACCAAGGCTTAGTTAATGGAGGACACCTAGCTTGTGACTCATCATCTTCATTAGTAAGAGTTCATCACCATTACCAATAAGCTCCATTACAAATACTTGGTTATCTTGTCATTTTGATTTGAAGCTAATTTATTTAATAGGAGAGTAGCAAGAATGACAACTAAATCAAAACAATTTCATTGGAAGGCATATTTTTTATATAACTTGAATCATTCACAATAAGGATTAAATCCTACAAAAAAAAAAAAATCTATAAAAAATTCTTAGAATTGTGATTTACAAATAATTTTTTTTCTTATGACTCAAAAAAGTTACATTATATATCATTCTAAAGGTGTATCAAAACAAATTCCTATGAAAATTTTATTTTCAAATCATTTCAATTTAAAAAAAATCATTTGAAATTATTTTTGGGTATTCCATATTCATTAGATTCATTTCAAATTTATCCAAATATTCCTATAGAATATGGTTGTATGTAATTTATCCAAAATTTTAAACATTAACTTAAGTAATCTTTATCACAATGAAAATTAAGTAGTGGTTGTGGTAGCAAGTGTATCGTTATAACTCCAATACACCCAAGAGTCCAAGGCATTACTCAAATAAAAGGTCTAAATAATCACTTTGCCCAAAAATCAAAATATCATATAATGGAGTTTTTAAATGATTTTTTTGCAACTTATTAATTATGTTGGTAATTGATCAAATACCTCATTAGTGGTGTGTTAACCAACGTTGAATATATAAGATCATTTTTGAAAATGTGGAAGTTATCATGCTTCATAATAAAATTATCAAGATCTGAAATCATATTAAAATATTTCCATTACTTCATGATTTGTTCTCTTTTATTATAAATTGCAACTTTTTGTACATCATTTAGATTATATTACATTAGATGTGGTAAAGGATTAAAATTATTCTTACATA
>Ga0209208_10002607_pt1 | contig 25885 bp, 19 predicted proteins | sample S1TSphfallax_3_FD_187694 | JGI IMG/M metagenome (GOLD analysis project Ga0209208, IMG submission 187694) | Host-associated microbial communities from peat moss isolated from Minnesota, USA - S1T2_Fd - Sphagnum fallax MG (SPAdes) (version 2) | ecosystem: Host-associated > Plants > Peat moss >...
TACTAAAGTTATCTGAAACAACCTTTCACACATGATATTGTTAGCAAGACCAACCTGATTTTGATCTGAACACAAAACCATATAGCCTCACCCACTTTACCTATAGAAAACATGTTTGAAAAAGTCCAGAGTAACGAAGTCCCTGCAGGAAGTCAAGAAAACATACTACTCCAAATTTTACTGTTTGCAAGCATTCATTTTTACGTGCTAGCATTTTGTGTCGGGTAAAGCCGTAGAATGAGTGCATTATGGATATATGTGGCCCACCTGACATGGTAGCCGATGAGGGTGCCCATGAGGGTGGATATATGTGGCCCACCTGACATGGTAGCCGATGAGGGTGCCGATGAGGGTGAGCCCCGATTTTTGTGATGCCCTCATCAAAGGGTTTTATCAGGTGTAAAGAAACAGGCCTAAATTTCTTTGTCATATACACTAGGAATTTGGGCGAGGTGTTTATGAAAGAAAAGTTGCCACCTCACAGAGAGATACTCTACCTAATAATTGGCAGATTTTGTCTATATATAAATATTATATATAGATATATAACATGGGTCAGGTGGCCCTAATTTTTTTAAATAAATAAATAAATAGAACCCCAATTTGAATGTTTAAAAATTTAGTAGAGAATAAGGATACAAGGCCTCACGATGGCATATTAATGTATTGTATGTAGCATCCGATTGGACTTGTCTCTTTACGAAGTTAACAAGAGCCCTCCTTACGACAAGGCAGGTGCTGCCTAGCTGCTACCCAACCCAAGTTAATCCAATGAACATGGGGTGCTCATGGACCGCGAGATGGTTAATACCCTAAACCTCTCTCTACCCATTTGGAAGAATGTGTATTACTGCGATCGAGTCTTCTTTATTTTTCAAGGTTTGCGTGAAATTGAAGATGTTCTAAAACGACCGTCTATTGCTTATGCTTTTGGGTGAAGGTTTGTGTAATCGGTTGTTTTTTGCTTAGCATATTATTATTATTATTACGTTGGAACTGTGTTGAAGCTGCGATCAGTTGGTGGTTTTTTTCCTTGACGGTCGGTTCAGGTCTTTGTATTGCTTTTTGCAAAATGAGGACGCGTTTCGATATAACCTTTTGAATTTTATTATTCTCACTATTTCTGGCACCTTGTGAAGCTCGAATCACTTTGAGCATCCTTAAAAGTTCTCTCTCTCTCACTTTCTCTCTCTCTCTCTCTCTCTCTCTTCTTTTTGTTGTCTCGTTTGTGTGGTGTCTTTGCGAACGGGTCTGGGCGCTTCTTCAATGGCCGGAGGAGTAGGACAAACCGTGGTTTTGCTTTTTGGGGACTGGTAGTCCACCGCTTCGGCGGAGGTTGGTTACTGCGTGTTCTACCTGCTTTGGCTTCAAAGGGTTGAGCCTTCGGCAGAAGTTGTATTCTGCGAGCGAGAGAGAGAGAGAGAGAGAGAGAGATTCTTTTTTCATCATGGGAAACGCTTCTGTTTGTGGTGCTAAGGAGGACGAACCATTCGTGACAGTCTTGCGAGGGAACGGGGCAGTTTTGACATTTTTTAGCCCCATGCGCGTCGCCGACCTGCTTCAAGAATATTCCGGCCACTTTGTGTGCCACTCCAGTTCTCTCTTGCTCATGCACGAGGTGAAGCTCTTACCGCCTCATACGATCCTCACGCCCTGGGAAACTTACTTCCTTCTTCCCTTTCCCGCGAGCAGAAAATCCAACTGTGACGACTTGGGCAGTGCCTCTTCTTCTTCTCCTTGTCGAGCTGATGACCCTCAGCAACAACTACAAGGTACCGGGACTATGAAGTTCGTCATATCCAACGAACTTTTTGCCAAGATTCTAACCGGCTCCATAGCGGAGGAGGTCGACATGTCCAAGTCTACGGGAAGGAGCGCCGAAAAAACGCCGTTGCTGCTGGAGATGTTGAAATCGTCCAGCATTGGTGAAAGCGGTGACAGCCGAATGATTGCCTAGTATGGTGCCCAGTTCTTTTTGTTAGTCTTACGCCCCCATCGCTGGGGTTCTTGGTCGATTTTTCTTCCTCCTTTTTTGAAAGCTTCAGCAACGCTTTGGTTTTCTTGTTAGCTTTACTGACAGGACTCTTCTGCTTCGTCTAATGCACATCTTCCAATATTGTTGCGTCTCAGAGTGATGGCCACAGACGATACCAACACTGAATTCGGTTTCTGCTGTTTGCGTTTGCGGGGGTGCTGGCTGAAGAAAGGAATAGCGGCCATCGAGACTTCTCGTTAACTGCCTCTACGTACCACCGGTCTTAAGCCCACGGGAGACGACCAGGAGTTGAGAGAGTGTGCGAGCGAAGTCCTTGTATCGCAGGACAGAAAGGAGCATTGACGTACCATGAATGAGATGGGGGGTTCTTGGGAGTTTTTTGTACAAAACATATAGTATAATGTAAGGATTGCAGAGGGTTGAAGCTTAGAAAGACTGCACAGAGTGTTTTGAAAGTCATCTAAACCATTTGCTTCCTTCTCCATAGTGAGGCAACAAGATATTCCACTTGGAAGGCTATCTAGCTATTCAAGGCTTGTATCATACGAAGCTAAAGGGTTTGTGATTCTCTTCACGCCTGCAGGCAATGTGGCATGTGAGAAATGAAAAAGATTTTTGCTATAGTAAAAGTGCCATCACGGAAAATCTAGATTAGTTTTGATGGGTTTGCTGAGCACACTGAACCGTTTTGATTTTTGGGAATGACTCAGAAAGGACCCCAAGGAGTGAGTTCAGGATCATATTAGAACTTGTCTTTTCTTGAAATGCATTTCTTTTGTTTTGATGATTGAACCCAACATGGTACTAGAAAGTTGGGGAGCTTGTGTTTATTGTCTTTAGAATGTCCATCACTATTCATTTGCTCAGATTGTAGGATGTTGCCTTCAGATGCTTATTTCACTAATGGCTCCGAGAAAATGGTATGTAATCTGAGTTTATTTTATTCAGAAGCTGATGCTGTTCTTCTCTACTTGTGGAGGAGATTCAATGATCTAAAGGTGGGAGCAATCTATACTGTCTTGTGGATTCCTCTTGTCACTGCAGACATGTTGTTGGTATGCTGCGAATAATTTCTCCTTGTATGAAGGTCAAATTTATGTTATTACTTTAGCTTCCAGTGTATCCTCTTTTGTATATTGTTTTTTTCACTGGAGATGATTTTTGGGGGTGGGGGTGGGGGGGAACTCTCTTGTGATAAACTGTGCCTACGAACTACCAGTCATTGAATTCCCCTTAAATACATTCAGTCTTGTTTACCAGGGTTTGGGCACTATGAGTGTCTGCACAAACGTCTGGTGAGGGTGGTGGTTTTGTGTAAAAAGTCCTTGCATCTAGCCTTGGCAAGCAAGGCAATGTCTTCACTTCACCTTTTTTATCTCATTTCATTGACACCCAGATCCCAGTGCCTTCACTAAATCTTTTTCCTGCTTTTCTTCTCTCCTTGTATTCAGTGAACTCACAAGTCCCTCCCCATACCCCACTCTCCACCTCAGCCCCCTATAGCATCATGGTGAATTATGTCGGGCTTCTTTGGCCCTCTTCATTACACTGTTGGTGATCTGCATTTTCAGGTCTAGACATGAGGACAAAATGTGGAGTGTCTCTATTGCATGAAGCCATTCTTCAACATGTTTGCTTTCTAGAGTTGCAAATTGTTTACAGCTTCTCTCAAGTCTTGTTTGTGGCTGATATTTATCCTCCTGTATATCAAACTATTAATGCCATGGATGGTGTGAACTGGGGAATTCAAGACTCCTACCTTTGAGCAGCTGCACATTTCCCTATGTTCCAATGTGCCCCGACCAGATATCAAATCAATGTTGATACTCAAGTACATGAACACTATGGTCCTGTTTTCTTAACAATTCAGTTGGGCTCTACTGGAGTTTTGGGTCCTTCCCTTTGTCATCAAACTTTTCCATCTCCTCCTACCATGATAGCAAAACTGCAGAGAGGGAAAAGGAGTGGTCATCTCTAAACATGGTAGGAAATGTTGGGAGCACTGAAATTATAGTTTGGGACTTCAGACTGTGATAGGAAGTGCTCCAAACAGACTTTCATTGGTCCATCCAATGCTAATGGCAAGTAACACAATCCCCTCACAAATAATTGGCTACATGAAGACTTTTGTTTCACATGCATTCAAACATCTTGGAATTTACTGAACCATTTTGTAATGAAATGGTTTTTAACTTTGTTCATACTACCTGTAGTTGCATCATATTCCTTGGCAATTGGGACATTTGTTATGAAATTTTGACATGATGAAATTTAAAAGTTACAAGATTTATGAGCAAGTTAAATGATATGCCATGTGCAAATGAACAGAATAAACATCGGAAATTTAATGCAGCTACCCATTATTTATTTATTCATTTTGTCCCACTAGGGTAAACAGGTCAGTAACCCAACACATAAAGAATCCTGAGAGGAAGGGCAAATTGTTTGTTGTTTTTCAGGTCATGGGGTCTAAAGATACATTCTTCCCCATCTCGGGCACACCCATAGTCCTTTAAATGAAAGGTCATTTGGTGGAAAAACAAATGTGACATACCTCCCCAAAGGAAGGGGGTCCACTAGCTGGAAAATTAAGTTAAACAAACACCAAACATCTTGTGACCAAATAGTATTCAGTGCCGTATTAAAGAACTATGACCATTTGACAATTGCATAAGATCTAATCCTTAATTGAATTGTATGAAAGAGAAATTTGTTTAATATTTTGTTCAAAAATGTTCATCACACATCAATGGCCAAGATTGATGCTCACAAAGAGGTGAGAAAATCTATGATGATAGAAAACCCTTTGTTTGTTTAAACCTAATTTTTAAATGGTGTTGCAAAAGGGTTTGGGTTTTGGGTTTGGTGTTCGCACCTTTGCACCAATTGTAGTCTCTTCCATTATTTGCTGATATGTTTTTTATTGTGCAATTGATGGTTTCAAGTGCTCATTGGAGATATTAGGAGTTCATCGCCCTCCATGATATCATTGTTGTTAAGGCTAGGAAGTTTTCTAAGCCAGGAAGTTTTCTAAGCTAGATTTGAAGAGTTGTAGTTTTGGAACCGAAAATTAGACTTTATTGATTTTACATTACCATCGATTTTACATTAGAACTGATTTTATGATAGAACTAAAATTTGTACATAACCAATTTTGAAAAGTTGTTTATTAATAGAATTGAAAAATTAGTTATCACTTTTGACTTTAATTCTAGATTTTAAATGTAGGATAAGGTTGGGTAACTTGGAGTTTAAGAGGATTTCTAAGGATTTTCATTTCTTTTAGAACCCCCACCATTTTCTTACAAGCTTGAAATCTTCTCTTGGGGAAGCTCGAAAAGTCTTTTTCCTGATCTTTGTTTTGATGCAACTATAATGCAATTTTTTGCACTTTGAAGCTCTTCGAATGAAATGAGTTTCATTTTTGTTCAAGTTTTTGCTTTGCAAAGTGTGTTGAAGTTGTATTTCCTACTTGTCCTTTGATTGTTAGCTTCGGAAATGTTGCAGAGTTGTTTATTGTTATTTACTTGTTTTTCTTAAGAGAAAGTGGTAGTTATTCATCGCAAATTTAACATGCAACAAATTAATAATGAAAATCGTGCGAAGTTCGTTCATTCATAGGTTCGTACATTTTACACACAAATATCATGCATTGAAAACATGTTTAACACATGGATAAATGTGTTGATAAACAAAGTACAAACTTATGAATGAACAAATGTCATATGAATTTTTTATCTTCCAATAAATTCATGTGTCAAGTGTGTTTTCAATGCACGATATCAGTGTGTGAAACATACAAATTATGAATGAACTAATGTTACACGATTTCCATTTTTAAATCGTGAGATGTTAAGTTTATGATGTTCACCTAATTGTTTCCCCCATGCTTTAAAGTGATTATTTGTCATTAACATGATCTAACTTGAGGTGTTCAAATATTTATTGATTTTCAATCAAGTACCCAAAAACACTCAAGAATTCACTGGGTGGGCCTAACATTGGTGACCATTTCATGGATATAGAACCAAAATTTATAGTTTAATAACTGTCTTGTTGAGAAATTTAGTAGAAATTATTTGTCTTCACTAAACAAGTGGGTATTATTTCTTCCAAAACTTCATTGTTTTTGCAATTCATTCTTTTGTTAAAAAAAAGACCTTCGAATAAATCATCCAACAAATGCAAGCATCGAAAACCACATTGGAAACATCACTGGGGAGCCAACCACCGATGCATGAGCCATCTTGACCACCAAAAACCAGAATGACAATGGAACAATTATCAAAAAGCAAAATGTGTTCCAAAAAATTGGTCAACAATTATTAAGTAATAAGCATACTCTTACTATTGGTCAACTCATGCATTTGGCCCCTAATTTAAAACAATAGGTGGTTTCCAAAATATCTCTTAATAGCCAACCAACCCATCCTCAAGGTCCACCTTCTAATGTAGGTTTAGTTGCCATAAATCCCCACATGGCAATAATCCAAGTGCACATGGGGAAATACATAGTGGAAGATGTCTTGTTGGATGGGGGGTTGGGTGTCAACATTATCACTAAGGATTTGAAGAAAAAATTAAGATTACCTATCTCGAAACTTGCACCCTATACCCTTAGGATGGCAAACCAAACCTTAATTAAACCAGAAGGGTTAATCCAAGATCTTAAAATCCATATCCATGGTATTCCATATGTCATCACCTTCATAGTGATGAAAAGCATCCTACTAGATGCCAATTACTCCATGTTGTTGGGTCGTCCATGGCTACAAGATGTTAAGGTTATGCATGATTGGGGGAATAACCTCATAAGCATTAAGGGTAATGGCATTGTCCACACCATAGTAATAACAAAACATTTGGATAGCAACACCAAATGCCTAGAACTTTTGCTCTGCAACAATTTTATTAATGGGGTTGTAAATGAGGAAGAATGTTAAGAGAGTAATTACATATGGTAATAGTTAGCTAGTATATTTTTACTTACCTCATTACTATTTTAGGAATTACTAGCTAGATTACATAGTTTTTATCACCATTTGAATTTGAATAGAACATAAGACTATTATTTCTTTTATGAATATCTTTTGAGAAGAGGAAGAGAAAGGATCATTGTAGAACATTGAGTTTTGATGGAGTATGAAACAATAGCACTTTGTTTTTTGGAAAAACTTCAATTCCATAGCCAAATTTGTTGTTTTGATGTTTTTCTCAATTGGATTTAAATTCTAAAACTATATATGAGTAGGTCTAAATGACCTGATTTCATTAATATTAGTTTTATGATATGTTTCAGTCCAAATTTAGACCTAGGATTAGGAATTTTGTATTCACCATTTGGCAACCATCCCAAGGCATGAATTTAAAATGAATTTCATAATGTTTTTTATGTCTAGTTGTTGAAATTTTTGTTTCTAAAGATAGATAATGAATTTTAGTTTCATTTTTTGCATTTTTTTTCAAATCTTGATTATAATTTTTTATTCAAGAAACATATTTAAGCATAGTAGCTAATTGTGAGGACTTTGTTCTAATGCAAAAGTTTGTTCATATTTGAATTAAAATGTGGATAAATGGAAAATAGAATTGTAACTAGAAGTCTAAGGAGACAATTAGATCAGGTTATATAACATGAACAAGTGGAAAATGGTGTTTCCATTAACAACAATTTGAATGCAAATTAGGTATATCAACAATTTGTAAAACCTATAAGAGTTTTTGAGTCAAAACAAAAACATTTATGGATAGAAAAGAGACTTGCAGCCATAGAACACCTTAGGCAACATCAATTATTCCTCATGAAGTGCAAACTGGTGAAGCACAAAGGCGCACTAGGAGTGTGCAACAAAATTCCAAGAGAGAATAATGTCCTATTGAAAATGTAGATTCATAGGTTGAAACGAAGGAACTGGGAATTTGAACTTCAACAAATAATTGTGTTGGAATCAGCAAGTTTGATGCAACAACATAACTTTGATGCTTTGATTTTTAAAAACAACAAAGATTCAATAGGTCAAAAAGGGAGGAAGTAGTACCAAGGTAAAAATTTGTGTCACCTCCTTATTATCGAGAAGACCATGAAAATGAAAAGTTTGAACAAAGAGCTCAAAATTTTGAACCTCCGATTCATTATCTGGTTGAGTAAGAAGCCACAACTTAGGGTATCAAAATGCCCAAAGGAATTGAATTGGTACTTATAACTAGACAAGAAACTATAATCTTACCAAGAGCAAAACCAATAGTAGTAGAAGGTCTATTTGTGGTTGTTAAAGCAAGGTATAATGAACCCAAATTTAATCAACAAAATGGAAGCATTGTTAGAGGAGTTCCAAGGGATTGGAGCAAAGGAATTCATAGTGTAAACAAAGTTCCAAAACCTAACTCTCCACGTTGCACATATTGCCATAAAATTGGACATCAAATCAATGAATGTCCATTTATTGAAAATAATGTGAGGCGAGGATTTGTTGAACATTTACAAAATCTAAATTTAAAACCTGCAAGAGTAGAGAATCATGGATATATTGAGCTAGAGGATCTATACCATGAGAAGGTCAAAATTTTATATAGATTTAGGGAACAAATCTAAAGAGATAACAAAGTGGAAATGATAGTTTAGATTGTGGTAGATGTAGTTTTTATTTCTATAGCTCCTACACCAAGTTTGTTACATCACAACAATGTTGGAGTTACCTATGCAAAAATTTCCAATTTCAGAATGGAACTAGTAAAATTTGTACCATTATATTTTGTGGCAATGACTCAACCTATAATTACAATTATTGAAACTCCATTTGTTTCAACACTAATCCATAATATTGTTGGTATCAGGTCCAAACCACAAATTCCAAAAGGAACATAACTTGTGAGTGTGCATGAAGAGATGCCCAAAGAGACGAATAAAATTTTTGTTGATTAGCCATTAGATCTAGGAGGAGGTGGCTTAGACCTACTAGGACCACTAGAACTTCCAAGACCTCCAAGGTATTTTGGATTGCCTATGGTGAATCCAAACAGACCACCATTACCACCAAACATGCCTTATTGTTGCCACTTAACTATCCTGAGTATGTGAAGGATTTAAACCCATATGCCCATGTTAGAGTTTTTAAAGCTACCATTAAAGAAAATTGTGAAACAAAAGATGCAAAAATTGTTAATTTGTTTAGTTTTTCCCTGAAAGATATTGTGTTTGATTGGTGTAACAATTATATGGGAGATTACCCATATTGTACTTTTGTAGAATTATAGTTAACTTATTGTAAAATGAACAAAAAATTTCAGAATGACGAACAAATTTACCTACAATTCAAAAACATGAAGCAAGAGAAGAAAGAAAGAATGGAAATCTACTATGACATATTATTTAAGTTGGCTAATAGTCTTCAACATGGGACAATAAATAGTTTCTTAACTATTGTTTTCAAATCTTGATTACAACCATATCTACATGTATCAACAACAAGCATGAAGAGAGAAACCTTGCAACAACATAAGGAAACAACTTTAGTTTGTGAAGAAGGAATTTCTAAAGTAGAGGCTATAAATAATCTACCAATACCATATAGTAGTAAGATAATATTAACTTAGAAACCTTAGACAATTTTAGAGAAAATAGGATGTACTGTACGAATTGTCACATGAAAAATCATAATGTTGAAACCTATAGAGTCAAAAAAAAGGAAGATTTCATTCTTGCAATCTCAAAGGTTATTATTCAAGATATTAAAATATAGAGACCTGTGATGTATTCTTATATTTGTTGTGACACTGGACATAAGATCATAGATTGTCTTAAGTACAATGACATGTAGAGTATGTTTAAGAACAGAGGAGTGAAAACCACAAAGAAACAAACTATGGTAGAGCCTAAAATTGCAAATCCTTCAGTTCATATAGTGGATGTCAACATGGTCGTCACTAGGAGCAAGGTTATTGAAAAATAGGTGTTCAAAAACAGAAAAACCAATCAATAATAAATTTGTTGTTGATTAGGAAGAGGAGCAAACACTACAACAATCTTTTGTTAAGACTATATAGGAGATGCAAGCAAAAGACCCATTAGAAATCTAATTCAAAAGGAGAAAGTAGAATGGAATACAAATTGGGCATGAACACCAAAATTTGAGGTGTCCACAGAACTAATTGTATCACAAAGTTTGATTGCTAATCCTATCAACATAATTATGTCAATGGAACAAATATTCCAAGATATTAGTAAACAAATGCTCAAAACTACCTATACTTTCAGGTTAGGTCAATTGCTAAAAATAACACCAAATCTTTAAAAATATGTGGTAGAAACTAAAGTTAGAAAAACCTAATATAGCTACTAAAGTGATGTTAGAGCATAATGTAGCCATAGTGGTTAAGACACATTCTAAAATAAACACTACATCTATAGAAGTAGATAACCAGATGGTAGTTATCCAAATACAAGTTGGGAGGAACATTGTTGAGAATGTTTTGTTAGATGGAGGGCCAAGTATAAACATCATAACAAAAAACCTCAAAACAAAATTAGGTTTACCCAAACCAAGACCAACTCCATACCACCTTAGAATGGCAGATCAAATTATCTCAGGTGAAACAATTTCATTGTTGAGTATTGGAGTGTCAAAAATTAAGATCAATGAAAAATTTGAATTAAAACAAGGGACATGAGATCAAATAGGAATATAAATGGTGCCTTCAATAACAAAACCAGAAGACTTTAATGTCAGACTAGAAATATCATTAGAAGATCATGTTTATTTATAAACATATTATCATCATAACCAAGCAAATATTGAAGTGGATGAAACACTAGCCAAAATACAGGTATATAATCTTTAAATAGTAGGTTGGACTTTGACTAAAAAAACAACAGCTTGTTAAGTTGAATATTGGCACAAAAGCAAATCCACGATACATCAAAGTTAATGCACAATTGACACATGAAAAAATTGAAGAACTTTAGATGTTATTCAAGGAGTGCAAAGATGTGTTTGCTTGGACTTATAAGGATCTGAAAGGCATACCTCTAAAATTGGCTCAACATAGAATTAAGTTAGATACCTCAATATTGCTAGCACATCAAACAAGGTATAGATTGAACTTTAATTATGTTGCAACTATCAAACATGGTATTGACAAACTATTATCAACAAGATTCATTTAACTAGTACAAGAGGCTACATGGTTATCACCTTTAATGGCAGTGCCTAAGAAGAATAGAAAATAGAAAATTTGTGTGGACTTCGAAAAGTTGAATAAAACAACCAAAAAGATCCTTATTGTTTGCCATTTTCTAATGAAGTACTGAACATTGTAGCAAGGTATGAAGCCTACTCATTTTTAGATGGTAATTCAAAATACCATTAGATTTTTATAACCCCTAAGAATAGATACAAAACAACCTTTGTAACATATTGAGGAGCTTTTGTTTGGATGGTGATGCCATTTGGTGTTTAAAATGGGCCACCAACTTTCAAGAGACTTCATGGTCTATAAATAGTCATTTAAAGAAACTCAAACTTTGCTTTCAGAAATGTAGAGAATATAGGATCAAAATTAACCTAGAAAAATGTGCATTTATTGTATTTTCAGGATTAATTTTAGGGTTCATAGTTTCCAAATAAGGGAAAATACCAAACCATAAAAAGGTTCAAGTAATAATGAATATGTTAGTACCTCCAAACCCATAGTAGATTCAAGTTTTTAATGGTATGGCTCAATTTTATAGATGTTTCATCAAGAACTTTGCCTTTATCATGGCACCAATCACAAAGCTAATGAAGAAAACAAAATTCTTTATTTGGACCATAAAATGTCAAGAAGCTTGGGATCAAATCAAACATAAATATATGGAACCACCAATTCTAATACCTCCAAATTGGCAGTTATTGTTTCACATGCACACATATGCATCATTATTGGCAGTAGGTGCAATGTTGGCACAGAACCCAAATGGTAAATATGACTAGCCTATAATATATGCCTCTAGACTGTTAAATAAAGAATAGAAAAATTATATTACTACAATTGCCTTAGCAATGGTTTATGTTCTACATAAATTCAAACATTTTTTGTTGGGGAACAAATTTGTTTTTTATGTAGACCACATGCCTTTGGTATATTTAATCAACAAACTGCATGTGTCTAGAAGGATAGCTAGATGGTTGTTATTTTTGGATAACATTGGGTGGGCCTAACAATTGCCTTGTTGTGTTTTTGGAGCTTACGGAACCCAAGTTGACATGTTCATCGCTTTCATTTTAAATTTTCGTTTTTTTGCTTTGTTGTGTTTTTAAAAGTTGTAAAATTTCTTTGTCCTTGAGTTTGTATTCTTTTTCTAAATTTTCCTCTTTCATCCTCATGTTATGTTTTCATGAGCTCCAAAACTTGGAGGAGTTAGGTTTGTCCCCTTCCTTGTCACCTTCTTGTGACCAAATTAAGGTTGTCATTGTGTTATGTTTTCACAAACTATAAAACCCAAAGGAACCAAGTTTGATTTCCTTGGGTTTGTCATTAAGTCTCATCAAACTTTTTTATTTCATTATCATGTTTTGTTTTCATGAAATACAAAACTTAAATGAATTGAGTTTGATGTCTTTAAGTTTGTCACCAAGTTTCACCAAACTTTGTTATTTCATTGTTATGTTGTGTGTTCGTAAGTTGCAAAACCTAGAGGAGTTGGGTTCAACATCCTCAAATTCATTGCTATTTTTTTTCACCAAATTTGTGTTTCCATGAACTACAAAACCCAAAGGAGGTGGGTTCATCCTTGAGTTCATCACCCCCTTACCAATTCCCAAGAGAATTAAAACTTGGAAGACCAAGTTCATTCCCTTCCTCGTCACTTTCTTCTAGGTTCTTGTTTGGTCATTCTCATGTTATGTTTTCAAAAAGCTTATTTCTTTGATTTTGTCATTACATCAATATGTGTTCAAGTTCACTTTATGTTTCTCTAGTGAGTGAACTTGGACAAATTTATTATGGTGAAAATGGTCAACCTTTTCGTGATTAGGGATTAGTTGTTATGGATAAATGAATTCATTAATAGTCAATTCATGAATAACTAATCAAATTTAATAATTAATTCACTATATGAACTTCCTTGTTCATAATTAAGTTATGTTAGGCATTTAACCATTTAGAATATGAACTTAAGCTAACCTTTAAGTTAGGCATCTAATAACCTAAGCTAGGTTAAACACCTACTAACCTAGCTTAAGATAAACACTTAAAAACCTAGTTTAACTTAAGGCACTTAGTTCACTAACTTAAGGTGCAAGTGTGAAAGTTTGAACCCCTTACTTCCATGCTTAAAAAACAAGTCTTTACCATTGGATCACTACTTAAATAAAAAGAATGATTTGTCATCACATATTATTAAGACATTCTTTTTAACCTATATATGTGTACTTACCATAGGTTAGGTTCCTATGTTAATCATAGGATATTTTAAAATTAGTGTATGTTACTATAGGCTATTCGTAGGCTAATGTTAGGCTACCCTAAGCTATTATTGATTATTTTAAATTATTTACCTTATGATATTTGGGGTTTATTTATTTATTTATTTTGCAACGATTCCACTTTTGGCTATTATAGGTTATTTCACCCTAGGTTATTATAAATTATTCTTAATTATTATAAAACGATTCCACTTTTGGCTATTATAGGTTATTTCACCCTAGGTTATTCTAAATTATTCTTAATTATTATAAATTAATGCACTTTAGGTTATTTTAATTCATAAAACTTTAGACTATTTCAAGATTTTATTGGCTCTTCTAAATTATTCCACCTTATGTTATTATAAGTTATTCTACCTTAAGTTATTATCAATTATATTAAGTTATTTCACCCTACATTATTTTAGACTATTATCAATTATTGTACCTTAAGTTTTTTTATTATTATTTTACGATATTCCACCTTGCATTATTTAAGGTTATTTAAAGCTAATTTATCATAAGTTATTATATATTATTTTAGGCTATTCCATGCATTGTTATTTTGAGTTATTTTGCCTCAAATTATTCTCAATTATTTTAGGTTATCATGGGTTATTCCAATCAATTATCATGGGTTTAATTTTTTTTAATTTTTTAAAAAGTATAAGTTATTATAGGTTTATAAATTATAACCCTAAAATATTTTAAGGTATAATATATAATAGTTCAAGGTAGAATGACCTAAGGTGAAATAACAGAAAATAATAAAAAATAAAATAAAATAATCCATGGTGAAATTACTTAAAATAACCAAGAAACACCTTAAGTATGTAACCTAAAATAAGTTAGGGTAAAATAGTTAGAATAGCTTAAATTACAATAGTTTATGGTATTAAAATAAATAACATTAAAAAAACATATTTACTATATTGAATTACTTCAATTAATATTGAATTATGTCGATTAGTAATGAAACATGATGAGTACATAATGACTTTATATTGACATAACTTTAAGTGAGGTGAAATGATTAAGGTGGAATGAACTTAGTTCACTTTTAAGGTCCCATTGTAATTTAAACCAGTAAACTACACCACAACTTTTGGCCTAGTGTGTGTTTAGTTTGTCCTTTTGTTGTTTGCCTTGTGAGGTTTCCTTCTTTGGTTGTGTGTTGGGTTCATATCCTCCTTCATTGGTCATGTGTTTTTGAAGCTATAAAAATGGATTATCATGAGTTCGTTCTCTTCCTTGTTACTTCCAAGTTCTTATGATCTATCCTTGTTACCTTCCTTCTTCCAACCCATCCTCATTTTTTTCTTGTGTGATTTCCATCCTCATGAGCTTGTTGTTATCATCTTCTTTCTATTGTGTTTGTTTTCCTCTTGTTGTGTTTATTGTCGAGTTATTGTGCATCCTTGTCCTATTGTGTCCATCCCCTTCCTTGCACCTCCATGTCATGCTATGTATACAAGTGGTTTCTAATTTGGTTTGTTGTGACAAAAAACTAAAACATCTCCCTTTGCCAACATTTAGCCCTTGTTTGAACCTTAGCCTCTCTTTGACTTTTTGAAGTAAAACCAATGTTCACACCTTTATATAATAGAAGATGGGCTCATAGACTTCTTGCAAAGTTTTAATGAAACTTATCATTTACCTCTCGTATTAATGTTGCATATATACCAAGTTAAATTGAAACTTGTTCTTATATGATTTTTTAAAACCTTTGAGTTGTTTCCTTAGATGTGGTAAAGGAGTTAACAACATGTTTAGCTTTTTTGTCCTCCTTTTCCATCCTCCATAACTATTTGATTTCTTTAACAACATGTTTTTCCACAAATTTTTGCATACTCATTAGACGTTACCACATGTGATTGGCTATAATCTACCAATGGTTTCTTACCTTTTATTTTCCTTGTAAGAAAATGTAATAAGGATAAATATTACAAAAGATGGAACATCCTAAATTGCATCTAAAGTAATTTAGCAACATTGAATGTCACTTGAGGTGCCATTTATATGTTATTAGATCATCAAGCTTCTATTGGTGTTTCTTGTTTGACAATAAAACTTTTGGGCATTTCCACATAATACCTTAAGATTGGTTAATCATGGACATTGACATCAACCCCTATTCCAACATTTTCAACTATAACTATTATGTTTAACAGTTGTGTGATAACCCCATCTTCCCCCAATTGTTCAATGTCATTAGTTGCTCCATCAAAATCATCAATGTCTTCATCTAATATGTAAATAACTATTATTGTTATATATACCTCATTTGGTTTGGTCTTTTCATCCATACCTTTGGGATTGAATGGTTAGATTCATATAGCCTTAAACCCATTTTTGGTTTGTTTTTCAACAAAGATTGGTCCTTTGCCTTGTTTACCTAGCTACTGAATGTGTTTCTAACCATTGCATTGTTTTTACATTTCTTGAAAGTTGTTTTGAATGGTTTAAAACAATTACCATCTAGTGGTTGTAAAACATAGGATGGGTGAAATGATGATGTGACCATGTTTAACCCAAATTGTTGTGCTCGTTATATTGATTATATCATAATATGATAACCATGCTTATCTAGAATAAATACATGTTGATTAGAATGGAAAATACCACCTAAAACGAACCTTTTGAAGAATGATAGAAAGTCTTTGAATAAAACAATTGTCATCCATGCTTTATTTTACATTGTCATGCATGTTCTTGTTTTGTAATGCTTGATGTAATCATCTTTAATCATTTTGCCTCTAATTATGTAGAACCTTGGTAAGTAATCTTCTCCTACATTAATAACACAATGTATAATTAGCCATTCCCTTGATCTAGGGATGATGTTGTAAACTTGTTGATCTTTACTAAAAATCTTGCCCTTGATTGCCTCTTTGCTTGAATCCTTGATTCATCTAAATTCCATATGTGATTTTCACTATACTTGTGTTAAATGTATAGAATTTTAAAGTTTTGTTAGAATGAATTGCATGAATAGCTTGTCAAACATTGTGCCTTACAAACCTCCAATCCTTTTTCAAGTTTCAAATATTTAACTTTTGATGTTGCTACTTGAAACAATAACACCGCCAACCATTTCTTAAAATTTTGTCTTTGAAGGGGGTTGTTATAGTCTAAATAAGTTCCACCACCTTCATTTTGAGCTACCATAATAATATATTATGGAAAGTTCACATTCTTTCACACCTAACATCCTAGCCACCAATGTTGCATCTTTTACATATGTGAGTATTCCTTGTGGCCGTTTTTTCCTTGTTATGGTTTTTCCATCTAAATGATATGAAAAAAAGGTTAGAAATATGTGCCAATGTTTGTTTACGTTCTCAAAGTAATTTTCCCTCTTTCCATTGCATTTGTTGTTTGTTCCAATGAATTAATTGTCCATTGGCTTCATTGTGGTGGGTCATAGTTTTTGTTTTTTTTTGTTTTTTGTTTTTGGTTGGTGTAGGTGGGATATTCTTTCTATTGCTAGCTAGTTGAACATTCCATTTCAACACCTATAAGGTAATGATGTATCATGGATGTAATTTCCAACAAGTTGGTGGAATGGTTTTTAAACCTACAAAGAGACATGCACTTCAATCACTTATAAACATTCTAAGATTGCAAAAAGTGTGCTAAGTTTAGATAATTTTAAAGTGCAAGATTTTTTAAAACTAACTTAGAAGAAATAAGTTCATATAAACTCGATGTGCAAGCCATAGATGTGAAGGTCATGCTACGACAAGTTGTAAGTTGTTGAAATCTACAAAATTTGAAACTATTGGATTTCCTTGCTACTCCAAGGACTACAATTTATTGGATCTAGTGATTGTAATATAAAAACTTGTTATAATTTTCCTTGAATACTTGATTTACATAAGATGTTCCTTTTTTCAAATTTGGCCTATATTTTGTGATTTTGTAAACTTGCTTGTATTTGTTCATCTTTTGAACTAAATTCTATTCTCACATATCATATTTTTCTCTTTTGATTTTAGATCTACTTGGTTTTCATCTATTCTAGATCTCAAGCTCTTTAAACTAGGAACTAGAAGCTCTTGAAAACATTAACTTGGTATTGTTGTATAGACTTTGCTAGTGATGACATACTTGAAATAATGTTGCCACATTTAAGAAGTTTAAATGTTTAGTCAATTGTATTGTGCTTTGTTGGTTTACTTGTGCTTGACAAACCTACATGTTCTTGATAGGAATGTAATGTAGATAGAAATTTGAAATTTGCATGTTCTTTTAAGGTAATCATGAATGCGGTTTATTTAGGATTCAAAGTTTGAGAACTCCAAGTTTGAGCCTCTCAGCCCTAAATCTCCTATCCTTGATTATACCACCCCCATTACAAAACCAATGAGTGATCAATTGATATAGTTTTTTCCCCATCACTAAACAATTTGTTTGTCCAAGGGTGGCCTAGCGAGTGCTTTAATGCACACTCTTCTCCCTATCACCAAAAAAATTGTTATTTGTAGTAAGGACCCAATGGGCGACCAAGTTGCATAGTTTTCTTTCCATCATCAAACATTTCCTTATTCCAAGTGGGGCCCAATGGGTGCATAAAATGATAAATTTTTCCCATAATTGAACCAAAAAAAGTTTTGTGCATGGGCAATAAGAAAATCTAGACACATTTTTCTTACATCATTTGTTTGATCATGGGGCACACATTGAACGTTGATCAAATTATTCATCAATCCATAATGGGGTTTTAAGTTGTTTTCTTGCCTCCTTCAATTACTAGTTGTTGTTCGGTGATGAACATGACTTTACAAAAGCTAGGCACAAAGTTTGAATTGTCCAAGTTTAATTCTCAACAAACTTTTTAATTTTAATTGATTCATGAATGGTTCCTAGACAACTAGCCTTGAGGTTGGACTACATGATGGATTAGATTATCATAAAATTTGTATTAAGTTAATCATACTTGTGGGTAAAATAATAGATTGTTCTTTTCATATATTGGTGAACATTTTTCATCATAAATTGGTTACCTACACAATGCACACATTGAAATGGGTTTTGTTGCGAATGCAACTTTTGTTACTATTAGGGGCTTTGTGGCTACTTGGTCTTTGCTTTTGTTCCCCCACTATCAAGGCAAGAGGGAACTTGCATGTGAATGTTTTTGTAATTATAATCATCTTCAACTATTGGGCATTGAAAGCAACTCATTGTGATAAATAGATTCACTAGAATAAATCCTCAAAAATGCAACCAATGCATTTGCAACTAGCTCTAATTGTTTTTGCAACTATTTTGCACCTTTGACCATTCTTGCAATTAATGCCTTCTTCATCCTACAAATTAAAACTTTTTTCATCCATAATCATGCCCATATGTCCCATTACTTACAAATGGAACCAAACTTAGTTGCATCACTAGGGTGTCAAGATAACCCCTAGTGGTATCCATAGGTGTATTAAGAAACTTTTGAAAAGTATGTGTACTTTTGCTAAGTTTTATTAGGGGTATAATGGGAGCATGTTTCCATTGGTGTATTTATAAAGTTGTATTTAGCTTGTATTTAAGCAAATTAACTACCTACCTACCTATATATGTTTTTTTACCTACCTAGACTAGCTTATCAACCTATTTATTTATATGTTTACTACCTATTGAGCCTAAGTTGCCTACTTACTTAACATAAGTTACCTACTCATTAATTAGTTACAATTATTTTTAATTAATTGATAATTAATAGTCCATATTTATTATTTATAATTAATATTTTGATAGGATTCAATACATTAATTAATTGAATTATTTAATAATTTCTAATGTAATAATTTTTTTGTTATTTTTTTAAAAAAAATTATGAACTATTCATCATTAATTATAACTAAATTTTTAGTTAATTTCTGGTTAGTTAATAATTGTTAAATAGTTAATAATTTAATTAATTAGAATATATATAATTAGAATAATTTATTTATTACTAATTACTTCGTATTTTAGTTACATTCATATTCATATAAAGATAACTAATTAAATGATATTCTATTATTTAATAAATTATATCTAATAACTCATAATTAGTAAATCTGTTAATTAATTACTATTTACTTAGTATTTTAATCTTTCATTTTTTAAATTTGTGAATTATTAGTTATAAATATATAACTATTATGTTAGTTGGTTATTATTTAAATATTAAATATTAAATACCTAATTTAGTTATTTATTTGATTATTTAAAAATATTAATGAAATTTTATAACTAATAAATTATTTATTCAGTATTAATTGGTTAATATTTTAGTAATTTATTTTTTAATTAAAAATATTAATGAAAACTTATAAGTATAATTTGGTTAATTAGCTATTAATTCAATCATTTATTTTTCATATATGAAGTATGAATTAATTTTTATAACTAAATGAATTCATTAATTGATATTATATAGTTATTAATTAATAGTTATTTATCTTATTAAATTGTTAGTTAATTATCTTATCTACTTAGTTGTATAATTTACAAAATTAAAAATGAAAATAGTAAAAATGAAATAAATATTTTAGTTGCAACTTCAATTTTTATCCCATATGTTTTGTCATGCACTTCCATTTTGAGAACTATATTATGAGGAGGTTTTGTCTTACACTTTCATGTAAAAAAACACATGTCAATTGGGATGAGTCGATCAAATAAGTTGAACTCTTTAAGAAGTTTAACCCTAAAGGTTAAACCTATATATATATACCTACCGACCTACCTAGTCCCACTACACACCTAAAGATTGATTTAAATTTATTTAGACCAAAATTCAAAATGCCACATGGCATATTGTGTTATGCCACGTGTCACAATTTAAAACCATTAAACTAGATGATGAAAATCCACCATCTATTTTTTAAACTATTTTTTTTCAAACCTTTTTCATTCGTCACATGTTATTATGTAAGTTGCTAATTTTTATGGTAATATATAGAGGACATACAATAATATACAAATGATGAAATATTTTGTTGACCTTTGATTTCATCCACACTTGCAACTAATGTTTTATGTAACTTGTTTAATGCAACTAAGCAAATTTTAATAGCAAATATTTCTTACAACTAAAATATAGTTACAAATGGCAGTTGTTTTTTTTTTCCAATTTTCTTCTAGTGGTTGAAGAGTTCAAGTACATGTTCTTGAAATAATTTGAAGATTTAGGATTATGATTCACATGTAAATAGGTTTAAGGTTTAGTTTGTTGTTAAAGTGAAGATGAAGAAACACAAAATAGTTTAATACAAGAATCTAATGTGAAACAAATTTCAAAATCATTGGCCCCAACATTTCGGCCACCAAATCACATAAAACACACATACAAATATGAACCACCCAAAACCAAACTCAAGCTGCATTGCACCCCAATGTGGACAGTCCACAACTTGCAATGCACTTTCCCACATAACTATCAACTAGAATGTCAAATTTTTTTTAAAAATGTAACAAAGTTACTTCAAAAAGTACTCACAAATAATATAATAAACTTCCTCCAAATCACTAATACAATCTACTAAACAAGAATAGAAGTGGTTCAAATTTTGGTTGCCAAACCAACATATTTTTAAGTGGCTATGTATAATTCAAATTTGTAAGGATACAAATGGTGGGTGTTGGATGCCAAGGAGTTAGGCCCTTGACATAGGTGGGCCAAAGTGGGGGTGATTGCCTGTGGTAGCAAACATCACAAGAATTTTAACCTTTTATGTTAAACCCACTTAAGTGGCTAGAAAAAGTCCAAACGTGGCCAAATAAAACCACCTGTATGCCTCTAAACATAGTCTTCGTCAAGTAAATCACCACCTTGTGTTCATTAGAAAACAGTAAATTGAAAGATTTCTCCCTTAAAAAATGATATGGGGACACTTTTGGGTAACCTGAAACCAACCACACCCCTCTGAACTTCAAGCCCTAAGTATGTTATGTGAGTGTCAATGATTTCTCATTTCCTTTTTTATTAAAAGTCCAAGGACAAGAAAGTTGGTCTCTAAGAGATCCTATAGTACCTTTACCATTATGGTAGTAATTAATTAACTTTTAATAAATACTGTTTGTTTTTTCAAAATTTTGTAATGTCAAATGTTCTAGAAAATTGTTTAACATTAGTATTGAATGCCTACCCTAAAGCTTTGTGGTATGATGCACCTAAGTACTGCAAAGTTACATGACATTTTTTCCCCATCTCAATTGTAATAATTTCATTAAAATTTATTTTTTATTGCCATTTAAAAAAAATTGTCTTAAGAAGATGTCAGAATGTTAAATGTGGGGATAGGTGAAAGGTTGTTTCACGTCACACATGTTTTTGGGTTGAACTCTGTATAGCTTGGTAAGCACCAAGAGGGTTGATTTTTCAGATAAGTGTTAAGTCATTGTCTAGAATATAGAGTTGCAAAGTTTTTGGTTCAGTTGAGGACAAATATGTTGAATAGGACATACAGCATAAGAAGCAGGAACTTTGGAAAATTCTAGAGAGGATGGGGGTGGTGAGCACTGGGTAGTGTAGATCGAAAAGCATTCAATAAATTGAAAGAAAGGGGAGGGCTTTGTTGTTCCTAGTGTCCAAACAAAACTTGATTCGCTCCTTTTGACGCATTTGACACATTAACAATTGTCAAAAATAGATTAGAAATGAGAAAGTTACGATCCCCAAAGTAAAGATGATCATTTTTATTTTTTTTTAAAAAAACCACCAAACACAGCAAATGCCAGTTCTTGAACACCCAAAAAATTCTTTGTATGTTGCTCTATTGTTATTAGAGCTTAAAGATGATTTGTAGAACTTCAGGTGGCCTTATAGCACTTTAAATCGTTTAAAATGAATAATAAATAAATAAGTTATGAGGTTTGAAAGTAAGAGGGGTCCAAACAGAAGAAAAAAGATAAAAAAAAGTGTGTTTTGAAAGTTAGAAAGCTCATTTTTCTTCTTGTTATTTTTCCATTACTTCTTTTCCTTTGCACTTCAAAGATGATTTCTAAAACTTGGGATAATGCTCCCATAACATTTTAAATCACTCAAAATGCAACATATATGATGAAGATATAAAGAAATGTTCGACCATAGGCAGGTGATCAGGCAGTCGATGATGGGCTGGTTTACCCTATATGCACTCAACTTACACTTAAAAGAAAGAAGGGAGTTTTGAAAAACAAGAGTTGCGGAAGTCTAAACCCTTGGTTTTGAAAATTTTGGATGAACATGAAAAAGGATATTTAAATTTTTAAACTTCAAAGCAAATAAAACGGAGCTCAGGGACATTGATGCAACAATAGCTTACTCCTAGTACACACTTGGGGCCAAAGTGAACAGTGAAGTAACAGCCACCAGTACATCATGTGGGATGGATGGTTGGTGGACAAGAAACACTTTCCCATAATAAAGCACACTGTCAGTTGCCAGCAGGATATTTAACATGAAGGGTTGCCCTAAAACCCTAAACCCACATGTTAGGAATATTTCAAATATTTTTAAAGAATATTTCATAAGAATTGAACCCTCCACTTCTCTGGCCCCAAACCAACTTTTTAACCATCTAACCATCATTTTAACTTCACAAATGATGTCGTCACACTAATATGAACATACATGCATACATCAAATATCATGGAAATATTATATTATAATTACAAAATGAAATCGATTTCATAATTTTTATTCACCTAATTCCATAATTGATTAATGTAATTAAACATTTCTTTCATATTTACACTTAATAACTTCAAAATTAAATTGATTTTGGTTGGCTTTGATTTTTAATTTTGAAATTAGATTAATTTAGTTATTTATTTCAACATTTAAAATGTAATTATTTGGGATATTTATTCAAATACAATGGCTTTAATCAAATCAAAATGTTTTGTTCTTTTGTAATGGCATTAATATCAAAGGTTTATATTTTCATGTTATAAGATGAAGTTTTGTCATATTTTTAGTTTCAAAATGAATATATATATATATATATTTTGAAGTATTATATATATATATTTTGAAGTATTTATTTTTTAAAAATTCATATAATGCACAACCCCAAAACTTGTCTTTCATGACTTGAACATTTACAACTAATGTTCTAATCTAGTCATGTAGTCATATGTCCTTAATCATATACTTTTATTTAAATTTGTAACTACATTACAATTGCATTATAATTACATAATTATGTTAAAACTATTTTGTAACTACATTGCGACTATATTACTAGCCTACGTACATTAATAACCTACTTATGTTAGTAGTTTAATTACGTGTTAGCTACTTACTAACTATTTATTAACTACCTATTAAATAGAGCTAGTACCTATGAGCTAGTACTACCTATTATCTACCTACCTACTATGTAGTACATAAATATGTACTTACCTACCTACTAATTTTTTTGAAACATCATAATACTCCAACTCTGAAAGGATTGTTGGGACTCATTTTCACACATTCCATGACAATGTCTTTGACTTTCATAACATTCTTTTAACTTGCTTTCCTCATCATACCATAACATTAATCACAAGTGCAAGGCTAGGGTCATGATACTTACCTTTTATTTTTCTACATATATGCCAGTACATTTATTAATATATTACAATGTAATGTGTTGTGAATACAAGTCTAATTTCATGTCCATGTAGGTGGGTAAGGGAAAGGGATTAAGTAGTTAGGCTTGAAAGCAATAAGTTATTAGATTATTCTAATGTAAATAACATGAACCTAAATAAAGACACGTTAATATGCCACATAATATGCACCTTCCATATTCATGTAAGTGGGTAAGGAAAACAAGTGAGGTTGTTGGGGTTGAAAGTGGTGAGTTGAAACTACACAACCAAGCATACACCACTTTTATTATTTTATAGATTCAATTGTCTAGATTTTATTGCAAAAAAAAAAAAACTTATATAAATCCAAAAGTCACCCATCAACCTTTTACATCCTTTGACCCTTTGATAAACATATGAGGAAGTTCAATATGTCCAATATATTGCATGAAAGTTTATAAACACATTTTACCAATTTATATTAAATTATGCAATTTATGTACAATTTAAAAATATTTAAGGGATTAATTTAAGTTTTAGATAAGCTTGTTGTTAGGCTTATTGTCCCATATTTTCAATTGGTATTGAAACATTTTAAATTTTAACCAAGCTTATTTCCTCTCATTTTGAACAATTCAAAGTAAAAGGGTTGGACCAATGTCAAAACACAATTTGGAAAGATGTTTAGGTCATCCCATCTCATCTAACATTTCTAATGATGTGACATTTAATGTTAATCAAACTTGCATCCTTTTAGACTTTGATTCAATATTAAGAGCTTAAGAAAGATTTTTAAGCCTTTTATGCCCATGATTCATTTTTTTCTACATCTATGAAAAATTTGAATTCCAATTATGCTTGAAATCTTGCATAACAAAGCTCACACCAAAGGTCAAACACCAAAGGTCTCTTTCAACATCACAACCTTTTTCATGAAATAAATTTCAATGAAATTCCAATTTCTTGCAAGCTTATTAGTTCAATAGAATAATTGGAATAATGTTGCTACTATTGAATTTCATAAACTTCCACGTTTTGTTTTGGGCCTTTTCATTTCTTCCTTCTTATTACATTCTCTTCTAGACTATTGTAGGTTTACATCCATAAAGCTAGTAAAACCATTTAAAATGACTATAATTCTCCATGTATAATAAGATTAAAATTGGAATGGAGAGTTCCAATTTCAATAGCTTTATGTAAATTTTTAAGAATCCAAATACAACTTTCACTATAAGAAAGTGTGAGTTGTCTCACACAAAAAAGTTGCAATTCATAGCATATGTGTGAAATAAACTTCGTGGTTTCATTCATTATAATGTATAATATGTGGTGTTTATTATGGCATATACTATTATAAAATGACAACTTGACATCAAGGAATCTTATACAAAAACATTTGTCATGAACCACATTCTTTTGTAATGTTTCAAAAGGTTTCACCTTTGGTCACGAAAACATTTCAAGTGTCAAATATTCATTACGTGACATTATTTTTTTGTAAGGGTTTAGTTGTTGGAACTTAGTTTAGTTTAGTGCATTAATGCTTGAGGGGTTATCCTATGGTGTGGTTTTGGAGTTTCATCTATATCATCGTTTTTGTATTGAACTTCCAAAACACACATGAAAAATAAAATGATGTTGGTTTAATGTCATTTTTTTGGGTAGTATTTTTGAGATTTAACTTGGATTCTTGCAATTTCTAGGCAAGTGTTTTTTAAACACAACTTATATTTTATTTGTGTGCATGTTTTGATGTGTTTGATTTTGTTAGTTTCAATAGTATTAGGTCATGATCTAGTAGCACATGACACCAATGGTAACAATATAATGACTTGTACACAATGTTTTGGATGAAGCACACCCTTTAGATGGTGTGGAATTGAGAGTTTGGATTGTACATGTGTAA
>Ga0209208_10002609_pt1 | contig 25867 bp, 23 predicted proteins | sample S1TSphfallax_3_FD_187694 | JGI IMG/M metagenome (GOLD analysis project Ga0209208, IMG submission 187694) | Host-associated microbial communities from peat moss isolated from Minnesota, USA - S1T2_Fd - Sphagnum fallax MG (SPAdes) (version 2) | ecosystem: Host-associated > Plants > Peat moss >...
GACTACAAGTCGCATGTAGTCATAAATGGAGTGGTTACATTTTGGCTGATTTCTACTAGTGAAAAACAAAGTCTTACTGCTTAAATCCAAAGCTGGAAGGGTTAGTATGAGATATCCAAGGTACAATTGGGCAAACCTAGCCCCATTTGACCTATTAGAATGAACAACATGTTGAAGGAGTTTGAAGAGTTACTGTTGGACAATACCCTATTTAAAGTGTAAAACCAAGCCTTGGGAAATAGAAACCCCAAGTGGAACGAGTGGTGGCAAACTATTCAGGAGTTCACAAAGGAGTAAATTTAGGACAATATGGAGTTGGCTCATTTTGATGAACAAAATTATCAACTTGAGTTACATGCCTACCGAACCACCTTCCCTGATTTCAAATACGAACCCCCAAGTTTTGTATTTGTGGAAATTGGAACCACTAGTAGAGTTTTGGAAGGTAGTGAAAGATATGATAAGGAACAAGTTGAACTTGTTAACCCTTCATTCACCATATTAAATACTAGATTATAATATTTGGAATTCATAACTACTAATGTATTTATGACCCCACACCAAATAGGTATAGGTCAGGAAGTTACTTGAATATCAAATACCCTACATTCCTCGGAGGTATTTACAACGCCCATAACGATCTTTGAAGACACACATGATTAATAGAAGGTTGCAATGCCAACTAGTTTTCAAATTTTGAGTCAAGTTGAACTTGTGGAGGTAGTAGGTGTTGAACATGTCAAAAGAAGTCATCAGTCAACCAATTACATGAGGTTAATCTAACCTAGGACTTTGAGCTAACATTTCAAGGACAAAATGTAGATTTCAAAGGGGGATACTGTTACTTAGATTTAACAACAAGTGACCTAATAGGTTGATATGTAAGCAAGTTGTTAAACCTAACAAGTGTCTTAGCCTATTATTTAACTTAACATGTAGTATTGATTTAATTAGTTACTAAACCTAGTAGGTAATGTTAGAGGGTTAGGAAGATAAGTTGACAAACTAGTTAATAGGTGAATTGTAGAACCTATATTTGGCAGATTCAATAATTGAACAAATAGTTAAGTAGGTGTATTTTTTGAAATTTTGGATTGTTAGCCTAGGTATTCGCTAATGATCGTTCATAATGGTAAATCATCACTATTGTATTTTGAAATAACTAATATAAGACTAGGAGGACAAACTTGTTAAAAAACCTTTGGATTTCATTTTTGATGATGTGTTTATTCATTTATGGGACATGAATCAATACTTCTTTCAACCAATTTCCTTTAGGCTTTGAGCAATTTGTGTACATGTTAGTTTAGGATTATAGTTAGTTCAAGTTTTATTAGCATATTATATGTAATGTTGTTTTAGGAACCTATTGTTGGAAAATTTTAAAGTGACTAACCTTAATGGGAATAGAAAACCCCATTAACGATGGTTTTCAAAAGTCACACAAATTTTGGTTTTGTCATGATGACTTGAATTGTTGTCACTATAAAAAAACTTTGACTTCATATTTTCATATTTTTTTACTTTAGTTTGTAACTAGTTTTTAGTCACAAATGATATTTATAACTTAAATGATTTGTAATTGTGTTGGACAAGTTACATGCAACATTAGTTACAAATGTTGATGTCATCACATAAACAATGGATGAATTATGTATTTGAATTGCTTATATTTTTCATTTGTTGACCATACAACACATGCAATTATCATGCAACTATCGTGCAATTAATGACCAATGCCATGTTGCCACGTGGCTTATTCAAAGAATATTAAATAAATCAAACTTATTACCAAAATTTTAATATCAACTATTTGTTTTTAAGATCTTTAATTCATACATGTGGATAAATAGTTTTGTGCCATGTGGCAAGATCTTTTATTCTTGAAACATTTAAAATATAAATAGGTAGGTAAGTAAGGAAGTTTACAATAGGTAGGTAAATAAGTAGGCCTATGTAAATCGCTAGGTAAATAGGCCAAGGTAGGTAAGTAGGTTGAAGTAAGTAGGTAGGTAAATCTTATGACTTTTTAAATTTTGTTTTATTTTATTTTGGATTTAACCAAATTAGGGTTAAACTTCTCCAATTGGCTCATCCCATTTGGCAAATCTTGTGCATTTTAATGTTTATAGTGCATATAATTATATAGTTGACACACTTGAAAGGGAACCAAAACAATATAGGATAAAAAATCTAGTTATAACCTAATTGCAAATAGTTTGCAGCTAGGTTGTGATTAGATTTTTTACTCATACATTTTGGTTTTTCTTTCAATTATGTCAACTCCATAAGTAAGTAACTAATTCATTAACTAATTATTTCATTAATAAACAAATTAATTCATTAACTTCCTCTCGCAACCCTGGCCTTGGGTTCGTGACCAAGGCAAGGGTTACAAGGTTGTGGGCCAAGAAAGAAAGCCTGGGAGTGAACGAAAGTGTGAGGGAATGAACCCTCACACTCCTAAGGGAGCTTCCACCTTGGGAGTTGGAGTCCCAATGGACTTCCGAATGTCCAGAAAGTAATTTCAAGGGTCAAAACCCAATGGATTGAAGAGTTCTTTATATCATTGGAAAGCTATTGAAACTTAGATGTCTAAAATGAGTTCGTATGACCCATTTGGACATTTAAAACACAAGTTATGGCCAAAAGAAAGGCCAGGAATCAAATTGGTAATTTGATTCACGACCACTAAAAGTCAGGAATTGACCCGATTTCCTTACGTGTAAGTGACGTATGACATATTGTTGGAAATATCTTAACAAGGGCTACAACTTTGCTTTAGACCTCATCTCAATCTGAGGTCTTCACACAAAGTTATGGGGCTCCAAAATCACAGGAGTCCCAGTTTTGGCAATTTCGAGACTCCCAAATGGGAGTCCTGAGACAAAATGTCATTTGGATGTGGGCCTCGTGGAGAGGCACAAAGTATATTATAAGGGGGAAGGTGGTGGCTTACCCCAAGTCCGAGCCGTGGTGAGTCTTGCGAGTCCGAGTTGCCCGTGGCTCATCTTAGCACCAAAAGTGCTCTAACTATGCACTACCCACTTTGTGTTGGTTTTGCACAAATCCGTGTGAGTAGTTGATGCTTGTCATTCTTCCTAGTCCCATCTTGGAGCTCCAACACGCCCCTCTACCCCTCTGAAATGTTGCGAGCTAAGGAACGTGCCCCGACTTTTTATTTTTTTGTTGTTTTCAATTGGGATTCACATTTGAATCTTTCAAGGAGTTGGGAACGCATCACTTCCTATCTATTTATTAATAATAATAAATAGTAATGACATCAAATATGAATTACAAGTTACTATTAATTAATTAATTAATATTAAAATTTCTTTAATTCATAATTAATTTACTAATTTACTAATTCTAGTTTATTAGTTAAAATTATTTGAATATTTCTCAATTAGTTATTATTTAATTTATAAAATGAATAATTAGCTAATATTAATTTTTTTGACTTTTACCAAATTTTAACTCCAAAATTAATACGAATGATCAAGTATTAATTATTAATTATTTAATAATTAATAAGGTATTTATATTAAGTAATTAATTAATTCATATTAAAATTTCATTAATAAGTAATTAAGTGATTAATTCACTAATTTAATTTTATTAATTAAACTTATTTGAATATTAAATTTCAAATAATTGTTATAATTAAATAACTATTTTAAAAAATTAACTACATCAGAATTATTGATAAGAAAAATAATAGTAAATCTATAAACTTAAATCATGTTTTTTACACCTTTAATATACTTTGATTTACTTTTCATGAAAAAAATAAATTAAATCATAGAAATATGTTGATAATATTCATAATAAATATTAGTATTTTTTAATTGTACAACTCCAAATATTATGCTCATTGTGCCCATAATACACATTGTACATCAATTTGTGACAAAATTTTGGTTACACATGCAATTAATGGGTCATGGGGGTTTATTTATGAATGAATATAATTTTCAAAATATTCATATAGGAGGATGAGAAGATAGTAGTCACACATTAGTCATAGTATAGTCACAAACCTTCCTTAAATTTGGTGAAATTGGTAAGCAATTGTAAACGTAATTACAAACGACACATAATCGCATGTAGTTGCAAATAAGATAGTTACATATCTTCAAATTTCTTCTAGTATGTGTGGGAGGTTTCAAAAAGAAGTATGTAATTAATAGGCCCCTTGTGCTCGTAGTATGGTGTGTCTAATAAGGAATCAATTTCACTCATGTTGAAATAACAATGCTAAAGGAATTTTTATTTCTTTTTATTTCTTTTACAATTGTAAGATGTCCTCTTCAAAATCTATTTGGCGATGAGAAATTTATCCCTATGCACAAACTTTTGAATTTGAATGTTTAACCAAAAACTTGAAATGACAAAGTTATCCAACACCTTGATGTATTCAAGCTTTCCAAAAAGCATGAAAATAGGTGCGAAGTCAGACATGCTTTAAATGCAATTGTTTTCCCACCCATAAAAGTTCTTCCTCAAGCTATTGTTTTGTCTATAGCAACACTTTTGGTGTAGGTCAAAATAAAAAATCTTATAAAGTTATAACTTGAGATTTACCCATACTGTAATTATATGGATTTTGTGACAATGATGGCATGTTTGTTAAGGGGGTGGGGGAAATGGGTGTAGTGTAAGCACATTTCTTACATTCTACAATATTTAATGTATTATGAACAACTGGAAAAGTTCATTCATTGTTTGAGTTGAAGTTGGAATGTAATCCAATGCTTAATTAGTTGTGCTAGGTGGGTCTTGTCCTTTCTAAAGTCTCAAGCATTTTCCAAAATGGCAAACTTGTAATGTGTCCACATGAAGAATGCATTGCCTATGAAGAAATTTGTGTTATGTTCATTCTTTTGGCTTTGTTCATGAATGTGAAGAATAAGATAATGTTTTTTGTTTATATTGTTAATTTTTGAAAGTTAGGTTTTTCAACCTCATTAATTAAATTGAAATTATTTGATGCAAACTAAAGTTTATAATATATTGTAAATTAGGAATAAACATCCATTCCCACCTACATCCATATTAACATCCATCGCAAGGTTTGAAAATTGTTGTTCAATCACAAATAGACAATTGTATGTACATATGCCATGTGATAGAAGATTTTTTCATATTAGAAAATATTCTATTGATATGATAATATTTTTTCATATGATAAGGAATATTTCATATTCTTCCATGTTGACATGCTCATGTTCATTTGCTCATGCTCACCTGCTCACATGCTAGTGTGACACTTGCAACTTTTTATTGCAATGCAAAAGGTGTGGCTTTCTATAACAATGCAAAACTTGTAACTCAAAATGTAACAAGCTCAAATTGTAGCAACATGGAAGAGACTCACAAGACACAAAAAAATTTGTTGATTGTTTGTTTTCGTTTTTTCTTTGGGTTGTGTCTACTCTTGCTTTCATATGCCTTGTACTTTTGATGGATGGGTTCCCATCCTTGATTTTCATATACGGGGTTTTTCTTCTTTGCATAAAGTCATGGCTTAACAATGATAAAAAGCTTTGTGAGCTTGAAAAAGACATAAAGTTTTGTGTGCTTGACAAAAACCACAAAGTTTTGCATAAAGCAATTGCTTAACAGAAAGCTTTGCATGCTTGATAAAGACAAAACGTTTCTCATTTTCTCTCTGCCCCTAGACATTAAACCATGGACACGAATTATACTTTGTCGTCTATCTCCCATAACTATTGGGCATGTTTATCCTAGGCAAGGTTATCCATATGAATATGACTATGATAAGGTTACTCACCTAGGAGACGTCTGTCACACATTACATATGGGGCTGGTGGAAAAAAATTACAAAGTTTAGACACGACTTTATGCATCTCCGGGCTAATGTGCATGTTGATATCCGGACGAAACCACATATCTGGCCGACACCCGTCTACACAAGTATATAAAATCCATGGTCACATGGTTTTTGGGTTAAATTGGAATCCAATAACAAGGCGAGTCCTAGGTCTTGAAATCAGGGTCAGGGTAGGCATACCTGGAACTGAAATCATTGGGTATCACCGGATTTCTAGACACCTGCCCAACACTGGTACCAAAGTAACTGGTACTGAAGTTCGACTGTAAACAATGAATTTGTGGGCAGATGGAGCAGGGAGTGAGGGTGAGAGAGAAAGGGTTAGAAAGGGGTTTAGAAAAAAACCCACTATTCCCAAAGTTTCGCCGGGTTCAAAGTTCGAAACCGGGTTGAAAAAGTTTGCCGCCCTCAAACCCTAAACCTGCGAGACAGAGACTACTGTCACCTACCTACCACTTTATACAGTGCAGTGCGGACAACGACGAACACCACCACCAGCAACGCGCGCTTTTTGTTTGCAGCGCTCTTTTGTCGCTTTTTTCTTTTGCCTTTCTGTTATTGTTACTGTTGATTTCATCAACGATGACATCTGTACTGAGCACTGCGCGGGGGAAAACTTAATTAAGCGGGAACGAGAATTGCGAAACTTGTTTCAAAGTTTTCGTTTGTTGTTTGCTTGAATTGCGGCTTCGTGGGAATAGGAGTTTTTCGTAGGGGGTTTTCAGGGAGGAAATCTGTCCTGATGATTTCCGTACCTTGAAGTACAGAGAGGTGGAGAGAGAAGGGGGGGGGGATCTCAACGGGACTTTTTCGCTGAACTCTAGTATTGTGGAGCACGGCCTCTTTGAAGCTCTAGAAATGCAGAGTAGAGATCCCAGGATTTTTGGGAGAGAAGTCTTTTTGGGGTGGATTAGGGTTGTGACTTGGTTTAATCATTACCATGAAGTTTGGGAATCCCAGAGAATAATCTGTCTTGTGAGTGGGAGGGAGAGTGAGTGAGTGAGTGAGTGAGTAACTTGGAAGCTTGAGATCATGAGAGGAGATGCAGAGACAGAGGAAGAGATCCTTTTTGGAATTGCTGTTGTGGTCAAGGAAGTCGCGTCGTTGTTCTGTGTGCGGAAGCAGTAGACTCGGCCATGTGCAGACCAGGGCGATCCCCAGGGCTCAACTTCAGCGTGGGAGTTACTGACTCAGACGAGCATCATGGCATCCGGTATGAGTTTTGACATCACCTGCCAAAGCCTTTTAACACGAATTCCCCCCCCCCCACCGCCTTTGAAATCCTTTTGGCAAACTTGTTATCTTCTTGCTCCTCGATGATCCTCAGCGTTAGGATTGCAAAGCGCCGATGAGATTAAACCGAAAGATAAATTCTTATTGTAAACTTTGAAGTTGGAGCTGCAAAAAGGATCCTTTCCGAGTATAAGCAATCCGTTCAAGACAAAAACAAAAGGGAAAAGAAAAACACGAATGTGTTGTGGAACTCTTACAACAAAGGGATACTCTTGGGGTGATGATGATCCCCCTCCACTCACTTGTACTGTGGTCGTGTTGAAAGGATGGCGATCCAAATCGATGGAAGCATCTACCTCCAAAGCTGGAGAAGGTCAGAGCGTGAGGAATGGAGGCAGTTTGAGAAAAGTTGCTTCAGGTCTGCTCCTGTTGCATTCCCCACTTCCATTCATGTTTCCATCTCTTACCCTCCAAAATACAAAGTTTCTTTGTTGGAAACTCCACTCTAGCACCCACCCATGAAGAAAGAGCTCTGGGGACGACAGTCCATGGAGAGTCCTTGACCAGACCTTTCCCAGCGAGTGTGAACAAACAAGTGGTATTCTCCTCACAGTGGAGCAAACTTGCTTGTATCACAAAGTCAAGTCTTAGTTTGAAGCCTTCCTAGATTGTGCAAAAATGATCAAGACTGAAATGTGACTCTGAAAATTATGAAGACTTCAATTTCAGTTCCAAACCCAAGGAGTGAGTGTGTTTCTTTCTGAAAGTCAAGATAGGTCACAGGCACATGGGTGTGCTCATCCTCATCTCATTTAGAATGTCTAGGCTAGACAAGTATTCAGCTGAAAGTGTGAGGAAGAGGTAGAAAGTGTCAACTGCAACACCCATCTCTTGTGACATGCTTTGAGGCATTCTTACACTGTGCGGTGTACACTGCAGAAGGCTTGGCGCAGTTTTCCCAGCATTTTGTCAGCAGTGATGCCTTCTTTGTTGAAATCCAGGAGTGGTTACAGTACAATCTTGAAAATCTTCCCTCAGAGAGCTCAAAATTTTGTTCACCATTCCAATTAGATGAGCTCCGATTACTTGACTATGCAATTGAAGGAGTGCCATGTCAACTCCTGTTTCGAATGCCTCCTATGGCATCCCCTTCTGGTGAGTATGCCTAAGATGTATTCCTTATTCCAGCAGAAGTTTTGGGCATAGTTCATAACCTGTTGCAAAGCATGGACAGGTATGAACATTTTGTGGAAAGCTAGACGTATTGGCAGAAATGAAACTCTGCTATCCCAGACAATTGGTTTCTGATTTTGCAGTTAATCTCCCATAATGGATCTGCAGCAGAAGACAACTGTCTAGAGCATATACTTTTGGTTGTTGAACTGTTTCCTAGATTTCTTAACTGTTCAAAACGGCTAATCTTGCAGCAGAGGCGGATAGATACCTTGCAGTGGAGGACTTTGTCCATGCTGGTGCTCAACGCTTGTGGGAGATTTTCTGGGCTGCAACCACTGAATTGAAGTCCATGCCCCTCTCTGTGAAAGGCCCAAAGGTTTGGACTCTCTCCTGTCACTAGCAGGCATACTGAAATATTCAACAGTCATGGATCCCATGGATCCTTGCCCCAATTTGTTTCATGCTTTCAAGAATATACATTGCACAGTTGCATGAATTTATAACACAAAGTAGCTATTGCCTGTAATCATCACAAGGTTTTGCTGTCATGGGAACAGCATTTGGTAACATGAAATGTGAATGAGTACTCTAGTTGCTATCTCTTTACTGCAATGTTGGTGGAGCAGTGACAGTAAAATGTGCTGTTAAGACAAGAGACTCATGGATCTGACAGGCATCGATAATGGAGAATATAAACTCAGGGATGGAAGCAGCTGCAATTCCTGGAGTTGCTCTTCTTAAAAAGGACAATAGAGCACAGGGTGGCATGCCATGGGAAGATGTTGTCACATTTGTGGAGGTTCAAGAGAATACAACAGGAGCACTTTCACAAGGAGATGACACTGTACCCGGCTTAGAGATAGTTGGACATGCGCTTTTCCACGGTTTTCTTATGCTGTCCTCGCGATTTTTGGCTGAAAGAAACCAAGCAGTACATCAGAATATTGACATAGCATACATTTTGTGCATGGATTCCCAGAAAGGTGGTGTGGTGAGGCTTAAAGGAGATATCAGCAAATTGGAGACAATAACAGAAGATGTCTATGTTAGTGCTGCAGAATGGTTTCGGGAACATGTGGAAGTTGCTGTCTCTCCAGTTGATCAAGTGTGGAACCGATTTGGCAATGCAAACTGGGGTGATCTTGGTGCACTGCAGCTCCTTTTGGCCTTGTTTTATTCAATTGAACAATGTCAGGGCCCACCGAAGAAAGATGTGGCAGAGATGGCAGCTGAATACAGTGCTCAATTGCAGCAGAGACGTCTGGAGCGTGATATTGATGAAGGCCGAGAAGCAGGGGATACATCATCATCTCTCCATAACCACTCACATGGCAAGGAAGTAGAGATTGAGGAGGAGGTGAATTCTAAATCCCTTTTCTCTTGCTTTAACCTACATGTGGAGCAACTGTCTGTCATTATCAGGGCTTGTAATGGAGATCCAAGGTCTTTTGAGGTAACGGTCATCTGGCATGAACATTACAAGGACTAAATGACACCAGCTGCTGTAAATGAGGTGCCTGCTCTGGTGGTTATGGCAGGTCAAGATATCCAAGCATGCTCTGGTTGCACATACAATGCACCTTGAGCCTGGAACAATCTTATGGTTGGAGGATGCACAATGGCAACAGGGCTTTCGGATTCATAAGCAGCTTGGTAGTATGCAGGGGTCATTGTACATTGGTGTTTCACTTAATGACATGGAAAAGCTTCTTACTGTTATTGTTGGTGCTCACCCTTCACAGCTGGAGCCCTGTTGGGAGGACATGAGCACATGGTATCAGGTCAGTTTTGTCTGTGTGTCCCAAGTGCTAACTTTAGTATCAAGATCTTTGAGCAAAGCTTTGTGAAGTAAGATTTGGTGCAACTTAGGATGCTTCCAAGCATCTGTGATTGATTGCAGGATAACTTGTAATGACTGTACCAGGTGCAAAGACAGACACGTGTGCTGAACATCATGAAGCAGCAGGGTATCTCAAGCAGATTTTTGCCTCAGATAGCAGGTTCTGGTAGAGTTATGCACCCAGGGCCATGCTCTAAGGAAAGCCCTGCAGGCCGCTGTGACCATCCTTGGTGTGGCACACCTGTGTTGGTCACATACCCTGTAGGTGAGACACTTGCTTCAGCAGTAGAAATTGAAGACTGGATTTCTGCAGATGAAGCACTTCGTTGCTGTCATGACTGTTTGTCTGCTTTGCGGAGCACAGTCTCAGTGGGGATCCAACATGGGGACATAAACCCAGAGCATATGATGCGGGCGGCAGCAGCTGATGGTGAGTATTATTATGTCCTGACAGATTGGGGGCATGCTGTGTTGGAAGAGAGAGATAGCCCTGCTATTTCTCCAAAGTTTTCTTCCACGTCTGCCCTTCAAGAGGGAAGACTTTGCCCTGCATCTGATGCAGAGAGCTTGATCTACCTCCTCTTTTTTGTATGTGGGGGTGCCATTCCTGAGTTTGACAGCATGGAGGCAGCCTTGCACTGGAGGGACAGAGCTTGGGCTCGAAGGGCAATCCAGCAGCAGCTAGGGAAGGTATCTGCTGTTTTGAAAGCATTTGCTGATTATGTAGATAGTCTCTGTACAACACCATATCCAGTTGATTATGATATCTGGTTGCGGCGCTTGAATCGAGCCCTGCCTCATGGAGACCCCAGAAGAACGAATGATTTGTCCTTTGGAGGTTCTGACTTTGCAACCGAATCTTCAGGAACATCAGCACCTTCCATAGACAATTAGTATACAGCCATTGGGTCAGTTGCAGAGTTGGATTTAGAGTTGCAGTTACCTTGCCCCCTACATCATCACAGTGTTATTTTTCAATCTGAAGCTAAATGGTATATGATGCTCTATGCAGCAGACTGACCTGGCACATGAAGGGGCCCTTGAACTTGGTGAGTGTATAAATACACTAACTCCAATGCATCCAACAGATGATTCTTTTGCTTTCTGGACCCTTCCAAAAGAATATCTTTGCACTGTCATGTTGGAGCCTACAAAGTTGTCATTCAATTTGAACTCCATAAGCAGCCTTCATTCTGACAGTATTCCTGTTTGTAGGTTGGGTAGAAGGGATGAGGAGATGAGGCAGCTATCAGAAAGTGAAGTTTTTTCATTGCTTGCAGGAATCAACATGTTGAAATATTCATCCTTTCTGTAGTGTAATGCAGCAGCAACTTCTTCAAGCATCTTCAGCCCCTTCATTGGGTTTGGAACCTGTGACCCCATGACAAACAAGCTATTAGAAATGGCTTATGTTTTCACTAATGTAGTGCCAAAATTCGCTACTTCAAACTAAGGTCCTTTAACTGATCAGAATCGGAATTCTACGCTGATGGAAGCAATGGCATTGAATGTGAATTGGGCACAAAAAAGGAACACCTGCAGTCAAATTTAGGTACTGAGATATGTAATCTGTATCCAGTACCTGTAAATTTAGAATATGCAACATCTGTACCCTTAATTCTCATACTGTCAATGGAAAGGGTATAATCTTATTCTTTAATTGGTCACTATATACATCAGAGGATTTTTGTGAAACAAAAATATGCCAAAGAGACCAAATTTTAAAGGAATTTTTCTGAAATTTCTATATAGACAATAGTTTCCAAGCAGGTTGGCAAATATAGCAGGATTTTTGAATATGGTCATTAGGTTCACTGGATGACCATTTTCAAATTCACACTGGTTTTGGACATTGAATCCATTTGTGTTTGCTGGATGGCCAAAACAGAAAAGATAGGATTTACAATATATGCAACCCAAGGTTTTGTGGAACATGGAGCAAGATCTTTGAACCCAGTGGATTTTCTCTAACCTAATGTAAGTCGGGCATACCTGTTTTTGCATCGTTAGAATGCAGCAGGAGCTATAACCCTGTTCTGGGGTCTTTTTGGTGGTGGACACCTACACTAAATTCAGGTCTGATATGTGAACAGTGCTTTGCAGGTACAAGAGGTTGAAAGCTTTCAGTAAACTTGTGTCATTGTAGATGTGGTTGAGCCAACAACCTGGATATTCATTTGAGAAGAGAAAAGCTTTATAGCATCATAAAAAAGTGGCAAAGGGATTGGTGGGATGCTTACACCCCTTCAGCCTATAGTGAGTTTGAGGCTTAAGATTTAGGGGTTGATTTAGGGTTTGGGCTAATATCCCGGACCTTGCCATGACAACCTTGAAGTCAGGAATAATTGTTCATCTGGATGAGTTGCATGCATCCTCACCCTTTGTGACCCCTTCACAGTCTCTGCTTGTGTTGGGCTGGTAATTCTTCACTTTTCTCTTCAATTCTCCTTCTATTTTACAGTTTATCACCCTGGTGTGTGTTAGGTGCAGCATTAGGCCAATCACCAAGTGGTAGGGGTTCATGATACATAACAGTTGGATCCTATTGACTATATAACATGTTGCTTATAACAGTGAGGCCCATCTGCCTGATACAGTTTTGGAGCCAAGGGTTGCTAATTGTGTATGGAAGTGCAATGAAAGGACAGTTATACAAAATGAGTTTATTGAAGATATCATGGTTCCATGGTAGGTTTAAGACTTCTTTAATCCAAGTTCTTGTCATTTTTGCATTCACAATACAAGTCAATATAAGATAGGCCCTTGGGAACCTTACAGGATCTTAGGAAGTTTTCATGAGGACAGGTAGGCTGATTGAGTGAACCAGATTGAAACATAGGTACTTCTCCCCGTCAAAAAATTGTCAGACTATGACGAGACCTTGCCATATATGTGGCTCGATGAAGACCTTCTGCTGTATAACTTGTTGCCAATATCCAACAAGCAAAATATAACAGGTTCAAACGTGTTTAGATATGGGTGTCCACTTCCTTCTTCAACATGCATGAAAGATGATTCATACGCACACTAGTTACTGTCTCAAAAATAAATAAGTCCACAGAAGTCAAAATAAGAAGTTACTCCAAGATTAAGTTTGGTTGGATTACCATCTCTGAACCACATAGGTAAGTACACAAGAATGAAAATAATTGGTGACTCCAAGTTTGGTTCAACCCATTTGCACTTCTTCAACAAAGGGTTGTATTTTCAACATGAAAGATAATGTGAATGACTACATGACCAGGTTGTCTTTTAAACAAGTAGGCTAGATACTCAAGAAATCTCAAAATAAGATGTTAAATCAAGATGAAATTTGGATGACGCCAAAACACATTTTGCCCAAAAAAGGAGACTTAAGTTTGCAATGAAAATACAAATGAGTTTTTGTTCTGATCTTCCCACTAACATTTGTTTATTTGAATGGATCCCCGATAATGGTCCTACACAATGCACCCATTTGTTTGTTTAATTCATCATACGAGAGTTGGCTTTTCTTGCACGAGGCATGGAAAAGTTGTTGCACATAATGGGATGAACCATAATTCTAGTTTTGTTAATAGATAAAATAATTGAAGCAAAACATTTACAACGTAAGATATTAAAGTTAATCACAATAGGCTTATGCATAGAGGTTCATGAATAAATAAAAAGGTGTCATTGAAATTAGGTCGTTTGCATGCATCCAATGGACAAAAGGATGTTTTAGTGGTTAGTTCAATTTGAAAAGAAACAAACATGCCAAAAGTTGGTGACAACACAACATTTGGGGGGGGGAGGGGGGGGATATTTCATTATTAAAACATTAGCACAATTTTGATTTGGATCTTTAAGAAAGATGCCAACAATCCTTCATATCTTAAACGAGACTTCAATGATTAGAAATTTTGGATTTTCATGCATTCATCCTTGCATGAGATTATGTGGAAAAATTTAATTTGACGACAAACATTCAAGACTATATTTGAAGATGATCACAATTCATTTAACTTTTGTTTGAAATGCATAATGTAATTAAAAAGCCTTCTAAGCATATTGTTCTTCCCAAAATGCATGTGAAGGATGAAATATTTGTCCAAATTGTCAAGAAATTTAGTTTGAAAACCTCATGTTTTATTTTGAATATTGGTTGGTTTATTGTGGACCTGCTTGTGAACAATACATTGTCTAACAAATACAACCATTTAATCAAAATGGTTGGTCAAATGTACTTGTTATGGGAATAGTTGAACACACCATTTGTTCAATGAAATATACCAATTCCAAACATACATTCCACCGTTGAAATTCCATCATCATTTGCATATCTTCAACAAATTGGACATGAATTTAATAATTGTCCTTTTGTGAATGATAAATTGAAGTGATTGATGAGAAAAGAGCTCATAATTTCTCTACAACCTATTATACCAAACACATTGGCAACGCATGTTGGTGTACTTGTGCAACAACCTTGACCACAACCAAGTTTGGTCAATTATTCAACACCAATTACTCAACACCTAAATTGGCAAAAACCTTGTACACCACTCATAGCAATACAACCTAATGTTGAACCTTATCCACCATATCCAATATGGTATAACATTTTACCATCTTTTGTACCTATGGATCCTAATATTATCCACCATATTATTTTGGGATCAAAGGACATGATCCATTGATTTTTTAAAAGAGGGAAGGATATGTAGATGGTACTACTCAATTAATAATACTCAATTAAAACCAATGCCATTTATTGAGTAGCTAGAGCATGCTAAGTATTTTGCTAAAGTTCCAATTTCTAGACTAAAACAACTAGTCATAGTTCCAAGAAAAGTGCATGTTCAACAAACAATAGTAGCACCTTTACCTCTTAACTTACTTGTCACCATTGGACTACCTATCTATGGTGGATGTATGTCACCTCAACCACGTTGGACTTTAGGGATGGCCATCACCTAATCAAAGAATATTCATGCCACCATGGTATCCATTAGTTCTAATTTGATATGAACAAACAAATAAATTGTTATACAAAAAGCTTCAATATCCAACATACATCAATGATTTACTAACCTTGATGCTCACATTAGAATTTTTAAGAAGGCAATCAAAGCAAATGGGGAGACTATGGAAATTAGCATCATCAACCTATTTAGTTTCACTTTAAGAAACCATATTTCAAAATGGGGCAAAAAATTTGTATAAGATCATCCCCAATTACATATTCAAATAGTTGGAGAAAACGTTTTATAAACATTTCCAGATTGTGAAAAGTGATGAAGAATTTTATATGCAATTGAGGGATTTCCAACAACAAGTTGGCCAATGGGTAAAAGCCTATTACAAACATTTGTTAAAACTTGCAAATTGTTTGCAACAAGTCAAGGCTAATGATGTTCGACAATTTTTAGAATAGGTTTGCAACCATACCTCAAACTAGCAACAACTAGTATGACAAGGATACATTTGTTAAACATAAGGAAGCTGAAGTGATTTGTGAAGAAAATGGACTAGTTATAACAAACTACAATTTTTTGATAACCCAACCAAAGTCCAAACCCATTGCACAACCAATAGTCAACTACATTATAATCAAACACCAACTAACATGTTCAAATTACGGTAAAATAAGTCATGCCAATTGAACCTATCATAACAAAAAAAGGGAAGTAATACATGTTGTACCAACCAAAGCAATTGAACCTATAGTTGAAGTAACTACACAACATGAAAAATTAACTAAATACTTTTAAGATATCCATGCATCGTATGTTCTAGTGTTAAACACCATGCACTATATTGTTTTTGAAAGACAAATTTCCAAAACATGTTTCATACTAAAACAAACATTATTGCTACTATAGTTCCAAAAGCTCCTAAACCTAATAATGTACTAGTTAATGTAATTCTCATTATCACCACACCTAGTCAATTGCCAAAGCAAAAGGTACTTAAAGAACATGAACTGGTGAAAGCAAAAACAACAAATGATTAGTAGAAAAAAAACTGAATGGGTGATTTTTTTGTTCATACTATCAAAACGCTACAAGGTGGTGATTTTCAATCACAAGCACTCATCAATTTAAATGGACCACTTCATTCAAATTGGGCTGGTTTATTAGAAATTGCAAATCAATCAGCTATTGGCAAACAACATGTTCATTTGATTGTACACACAACAAAACTAGAAAAGACTTTGGAAGAAATTTTGAGAGACGTTAGTGCTCAAGTTTTGGAAACCAAATATGTCATTAACTTGGGGCAACTTTTGAGGATTGTGAGTTGGATGACCAATGTAGATAAAAACATATCTACCATCCCAAGAATTTTGGCATGGTTATAACCATTCATCCCAAGGTTAAAACAACTTATGTTGCAGAAAGAACCATCAAGGATTTCTATAGGTGAAAATGGTTTTGGAAAAACCCAAGAAATGGAAGGACAAGTTAGAGGGCGTTCTACTCCCAGTAGAAATTGTGTTCATACATGGTGGAAATTTTGTATGTGAAGATGGTGGAAAATTCAGCCAATGGTAGTAGGGGTGGCCACAAAAATTCAACAAGTGGCAACAAGGGTAGCAAAGGCAATAGGGAAAAGTCAACATGTGGCAATAATAGAGGTAGTGGCAAAGTGCAAGAAGTGGCAATGGAAGGGGCAACAAGGAAAAATTAGCCAATGGTAATAATAGAGGAAATAGGAAAAATTCAAGACATGGTAGTAGAAGGGGCAACATGAAAAAATCAATTAGTGGTAGCAACAAAAGCACTAAGGAAAATTCCAAAAGTGGCAACAAAAGGGGCTTCCATCACAAATCAGTTAATGTGAGCATATATAAAAAGGTTAATTCCACAAATGGCAACAAGGGTAATTGGTGTAGCAAGTGATATGGATGATATTGGTAAGCAAGGTGAAAGTGATATCTTAATAAGGGAAATTGGGAAAAGCCATGCCACACATGAGTATCTAAACTTTACATAGTTTGTTCACCCAAACACAAAGGTAGGTCATGTCCTTCCTAACCAAACAAATGCAAAGGATGATGGGAAGGCAAGTTCATTTTGGTGGATTATAGCTTAGATGAACAACAAGATGTGACGAAAGGTGGCACCACTAAACCCCCTTATGGGTCAAATGGAAAGGTGAGTGCTTTGGCATCAAAGGTTCTAGCACAACCTTGAATAGTTTAAAAAACACGTTCCCAAAAGGCAGATGTACAAATTCCCAAGAATGTGATTGGGAATCCAAAAACAACTACCTCAAAAAGGTTAAGATTGAATATACTTTGATTATTACTTATTGTCATTGTGCAATATTGGAATGTAATTTGTAGGTACGTGATAATGTACATTGACATGGATTTATGGGGTCTCAAATTGGCAAGGGTGACAAGGTGGTCTTGCTAGACCTAAATGACATCACTCAAATGGTGGTGATCAAAAATATTATGTGACTGCCAAGTGTTGATCATTTCCATGGTGTGTTGATATCATAATGATATTACTCGATAGGGATTTTTTGATTGTACATGTGGTGCACATTCACTTTATCAATGTAAACCTTTTAAATCCAATGGGCACTTGACACATGTACACTCCACCATACCACATCATGGTTCTAAGATCATCAAAAGCCCATTAAATTGAGATGAAGTTCATATGTTAGTTAAAACATTATGGTTGACTAAAACAGTGGGTCATTTTCAACTATAATATTGGCACCGTGAGTTTCACTTGAAATTTGACACATGGCAAATGTTTTGGCTACAATTCAATATCCAACATATGTGAAGGATATTGATCATGATGTCCACATTAAAATTTTCAAGAATGCAATTAAAGCTAATGGCAAGACTATGGAGGTTAATATCATCAACCTATTTGGTTTCACTTTACATGATAACATTTCAAAGTGGGGCGAAAATTTTGTATAAGATCATCCCAATTACACTTTTGAAGAGTTTGAACAAGCATTTTGCAAACGCTTCCAAACTATGAAGAATGATGAAAAAGTTTATATGTAGTCGAAAAACCTGCAACAACTTGTCAAATGTTTAGAGAACATGAACTAGCGAAGGAAAAATCAATAATGGATTAATAAACAGAAGAACAAATGTGTGATTCTTTTGTCCATATTATCACGGAGTTACAAAGGAATGATACAACATCACAAGCGCCCATTGATTTTAATGGACCACTTCATTCAAATTGGGTTAGTTTATTAATATTGATAAATCAATCGATTATTGTTAAGCAACTTGTTCATTTGACTACATAAATAACATTACTAGATAAGACTTTGGAAGAGATTTTGATAGACATCAACATTCAAGTTTTGGAGACCAAGTATGTGATTAACTCGGGACAACTTTTGATGATTATGTTAGACATCAAGTAGTATAACTTCAAATTTATTAAGTATGTTTAACTAGTGCAACCTGAACCTATTTATCTTGAAACTGCATGTGTAACAATCGTTATTGACCATAGATGACAATAATTCAAGTCCAGGTTGGTAAAAACTTTATTGATGATGTGCTAAATGATGGAGGTTTTGGAGTAAACATCATTATTGAGAACCTAAGAGTACAATTAGGTTTGTCAAAACTTAATCCAACACCTTATAATCTACATATGGCACATCAAACCATAGTTAAACCACTTGGTCTTATAAGGGATTTGAAGATATTTTTTCATAGAATTCCCTACACTCTTACATTTACTGTTATCAACAATAAGGTTTTAGATTCTAGTTACTCAATGTTGCTAGGGCGCCCATGGTTGAAATATGCCAAAGTATCCCACAATTGGGAAACCAATACTATTACTATACAAGGAATAGGTACAATAAGAACCATACTTGTTATTAAAAAACTTGGTGTTCAAACCAAAAGACCAAAAGTCCTGGTGTGTTATGATTTCCATTTTGGACTATTAAATGACAAAAAGGATGTGATGTTTGCCACAGAAGTAGGCCTATTTTCCATAGGAACTATAATAATACCTATTCACACTAAAGTAGTTTCTAAATTAGCTTGCATATTACATACTAGTATAACAAATCTAGTCCCAAAACAACATGTTGAATTGATACGTGTTTTAGTTATCAACTTAACTATACCACTTAACATTATCAAACAACACCTACCAAGACCTTTTTCCATCCAAAAGTGGGGGAGATGATCATTGATTGATTGAGTTTTTAAAGGAGTTCAAAGATGTTTTTGCATGGACATACAAAGATCTGAAGGGGTATTCCACTAGAAATTACTCAACACAAGATTGAACTTGATACCACAGTACCACCTACTCATCAAACAAGTATTGATCAAGAATCCTAATTATGTTACTATCGTCAAATAAAACATAGACAAGTCACTTGTAATTAATTTCATTAAATCAATTGAATAAGCAACATGGCTATCACCAATTGTGGTTATTCCTAAGAAAAATGGGAAGTTGAGAATCTATGTTGATTTCAAGAAGTTCAATACAACAACAAAAGACCCTTACCCATTGCCTTTCATGGATGAGGTCATTAATACCATCATTGGGCATGAAATTTATACCTTTTTAGATGGATTTTTCATATATCATCATATATCAATTACACGAAAAGACCAGCACAAAACCACCTTTGTGATAAACTGGGGGCCTTTTGTGTGGGTAGTGATGTCGTTTGGTGTTAAAAATGAACCACCCATTATCAAGGGGGTAGTAATCAAAACATTTCAAAAATACATTGATGTATTCATGAAGATTTTTCTTGATGATTTTATAGTTTCTAGCAACTTGTTAACTCACCTTGAGAAACTCATAAAATGTTTTTTTAAGTGTTTATTAAACAAATAGTTTGGTATTAGCTTGAACCCAAACAAATGTGCATTCATGGTGTTTTCAAGAACTATCCTAGTTTTCATAATGTCCAAAGAGGGCAAAGTTATGGATCCTAAGAAGGTTGAGGCTTTAACAAACCTACTAATATTTACTACTCCCCAAGATATCCAAGTTTTCAATTTGGGATGGCACATTTCATAGGTGCTTCATCAAAAACTTTGCTTCAATCATGTCACCAACCATTAAGCTATACAAAAATTTTGAAGTCTTTGAATGGATTAAATAGTGTCAAAATGATTGGAGGAAAATAATAACTAATATGTACAAGCCCTTATTTTGATCAGTCTAAATTGGGAGCTTGAATTTTATGTTCACACATATGCATCTCAACTAACAGTAGGAACCATATTTACCCATAACTCAACTAGTAAGTTTGATCAATTAGTTATGCATTCTTCCAGATTACTAAATTCAATTTAGAGAGAAGTTTTAATTATGGTCTATGCTCTACACAAATTCAAAAATTACTTACTAGGTAACTAGTTTATATTTTATGTTGACCACATGGCCTTTATGTACTTAATTAACAAACAATAAGTTTTTGTCAAAATAACTAGATGGTTGCTGTTATTTTTAGACTATGATTCCAATATTGTTTATAAGCATGGTAAATTCCATTTAATGGGAGATATATTCAGTAGATTACCCAACCAAGTAGAATTGGTTAGTGTACTTGATCAAACCACTAATGCTCACATGTTCACATTACAACCAAAGTGGTTACATAATGTTTATATATGATTACATGTCAAAAGGGATAATGCCAAAACAATTTACCACTTCATAGAAATAGTACTTAGTGCATAGAATTAAACCATTTGTGTTACAAAATGAAATATTTTATAGATTTGGACAAAACATGTTCTATAGTGTTTTGCAACCAAAATAGGTGCCAACTATACTACAATAGCTACATTGGACTTGGTGGAGGACATTTTTCTTCATATATCACTATGAGGAAAATTCTTGATGTTGGTTACTAGTGGCCAACCATGAACAAAGATGTCCATGAATTTTATCAAACTTGTGATTTATATTAAAGAACATGTAACCTATTATCACATAATATGGTGAAATTAATTATTATTCCGCCTAAAGAATCTTTTCAAAAATGGGGATTGGATTTCAACAAACCCATCGAATCAATGAATCACTACTTTGGCAATTGGTAAATTTTAGTTACCATTAATTATGCCACTAAGTGGGTGGAGGCGAGAGCTTTATGCATAAACATAGTTGTTGTTATTGTGAAGTTCTTATATGACCATATTATTAGTTGGTTTGGTTATCCACTTACAATTGTGATTGATTAAGGTACCCATTTTTATTAATGATGTCATTCATAATTTAATCGATCACTTTATATTAAGACATACAAGTTCTATTGTCTATTGTCCATAAGGGAATGGACAAGTTGAATCTACTAATAGCTTTTAATGCATTGCTCACAAAATTGATGAACGAGAATAAAAATGACTCAAATGAACACTTGTCCACAATTTTATTTTTTATAGAATTGTTTTAAGGTTGGAACTAGTCGCACTCCATTTCAACTTGTCTATGAATTACACCCATTATTACCAATAAAATACATGTTACCATCCAAGCCTAGATAGATCCATGATCCAACACTTGTCAAAATTCTAATTAGTCAATTGTCAGGACTAAAGAAATTTTAGGAGAACTAATTAGTAACATAAGACTTGGTAGATTCTAACCAATGGAACCGGTCATTATGGTCCTAGAACCAATACATTGAAACTAAATATTCGTTTGGAGATTATGTTTTATGGTTCCTAAAGGTTGTTACAACACATTCCACTAAATTCAAGAAGCAATGGTCTGGACCTTATAAGATCCAATATTATCTACTTAACAATACAATGTTATTAGTGACCATTGATAAATTTGATCCTAATCCAATACTAGTTAACATTAACAAGTTAAAACCTTATAAGTTTACATAGGGTCATACATTTCAACCTATTTTGGCTAAATTGAATGATTTATTACCAGAAGAATTGGTTGAAACAAATTAGTTTGGTAATCTATTCATTAAGGAATTAGTTGAGACAAATTATTTTGGTAACCTATTCATTAAGGAACGAATTGATTTACATATTGGAGGTACGACAATTAATAAACTAGTAAAAAAAAAACCAATTATAATCTATGTAATCAACAATCAATTGAAGAAGGTACCAAAAACATGTTGAAAAAACATCCAATTGAGAAAGTATTTGACACACCCCCAAGCTCTTTGATGGACTCGATTACGAGTCCAAAGGTGAAAACAACGAAAGGAGAAGAAGTTGGGGCGCGCTCTTTGGCTTGCAGCATTTTGGGGGTAGAAAGATGTGCTAAAGTTATGGGATGAGACTAGGATGAGTGACAAGCAGGTCAATTATTCACACAAACCTACACAAACCAAACAACAAGTTGGTTAGTGCATAGTTGGAGAACAAACCACGAACAAACACGGACTCACAAGACTCACCACAATTTGGATTTGGGGGAAGCCCCCACCTTCCCCCTTATAGTATTATTTGTGCCTGGCCATGATGCCAACACCCAAATGTCATTTTGTCCCGCAACTCCCAAGTGGGAGTCCTAAAATCCTCGAAATTGAGACTCTCGCAACTTTGGAGGCCCATAACTTTGTGTGAAAACCTCTGATTGAAATGAGGTCAAAAGCAAAGTTTTAGCCCTTGTTGAGAGCTTTGCAACAATATGTGACACACCACTTGCACATAAGGAAATCAGGGCAATTCCTGACATTTAATGGTCGGGAATCAAATTGCCAATTTGATTCCTGACCTTTCTTTTGGCCATAACTTGTGTTTTAGGTACCCAAATGGGTCATGCAAGCCCATTTAAAAAATTTACATTCCAAGAGCTTTTCAATGATATAAGGAACTTTTCAATCCAATGAATTCAGACCCTTAAAGTCACTCTTTGAAGATTCGAGAGTCCATCGAGATTCTAACTCCCAAAGTGGGAGTTCACTTGGGAGTGTGGAGGTTCATTCCTTCACACTTTCCTATAGTCCCGGGACCATGAGATGTGACTCCAAGGCTTCCCACTTGGCTCGCACCTTTGCAACCTTTTGCTTTGATCGCAAGCCTAAGGTTAAGGTTGCGACAATATTTGTTTGCCCTATTCCTATGCAAATTAATGTTGTTTCAGTTTACTTAGTTATAGGTTTCATTTTCTCATATAAAGTTTGTCCTAAAGGTCACAATGTTTTCCAAATGTCACCACTCCTCATTTCGTGGTTGTAATACAAAAAATTAGCGTACCTCTTGATGTGTCTTTTCATTTTTTCATTCTCAAATTCCTACACCAAGATGAAGAAATGAGTGCCTTGGATTAGTTGAGAGAAAGAACAAGTAAGAGAAAGGAAAAATTGAGAAAACAAAAAGAAAAAAAGAAAGAGGAAAAAGAATTACGAATAATTAAATAAAAAGTTTTTAGAATAACTAGAGCAATTTATATTGAACCACTTGCATCAAGGTTGCCCTTTGCATTTCAAGAAGGTAGCAAGAGTTTTTTAAAAGAGAAAAATGTAGAAAGAGAAATTCTTGAGGCTCTTTAACATGTTGCCATTATGGGAAAAAGGACTTGAAAAGACATTGTGAGACTTTTGACAAAAAAATTGGCCCCTTGCACCTACAGTTATTATAATTAATGATTATGAAGAAGAAGTTGAGAAGAGAGTTGCAAAAGTGGAAGTTGATCAACCTATTGAAATTGAACAATCGACAAGCTTCTCATCAAAATTGGTTCAAGAAGGATTCTTTGAGGTTCAACTTGATTCACTTAACATACATGTTGTTATACCCACCAAAGTGTGGTTTAAGTGTATGATGAGACGTAAGGGAAAGGAGATGATGGAGGAGGGTGGTTCACCCACCAAAGTGACCCAAAAACAAGCACTTGTTAAAGGGAAAGAAATCCAAAAGATGTTACAATTGATTTGAATGGGATCCAAATAATGATAATGGGCAAAACGAGTTGGTTTGGGTGGCTTGTTTATTGTTCATCCATGGGTAGACCTATTGGAAGAATTCTTGCACACTTGGGAGTCCATAAAGGATGGAGAAATTCAAATAGTCATTTGTTGTGAGAAAATCACCATTGATCAAACCTTGATAGCTCAATAATTTGGAGTAAGTGCTAAGGGAGTGGTTGATGTAGCATATGCATTGGTAAAAAAAAACATAGATTGTTTTTAAGAACATAGCTAGATCGGATGCATTTGTCAACAAGGAGCAATGGAATGTGATCCGGATGAAAGAAAAATATCATGCCAAGTTCACAATGATCCTATAGATTATCTACCTACGAGATAGGTTCAACAACCAAATAGCCATTACCCTTAATCTAGTAAACAAGGGAAAGAAGGTCAACTAATGTTCCATCATGTTGACACAAATGTCTATAGAGTTGACCTAGTGGACAAAACATGAAAAATCAATTGCAACATGATTAGCAACATTTAACTAAAAGGCAACCACATGTTACTTAGGATTAATGATAGAAGTTTGCTTAAGGCACTAGTTTCTAATCTAGATGAAGACACACCTATTAATTTTCCAAAACTGTAATTGGCAATTAAAAAAAGAAGAAGAAGAAGATCCTTGGTGAACAATCTAGAAAAGCCGCTCCTAAGGTTGTCGCCAAGGAATAGTTTATTAATGAGCGTTGATCCGTGTGTTCTGCCAACATATCACCATGACTAGTTTGTTAGTCTTACAAGTTGAAAATTTAAATTGAGCCATCAACACCCAGGACTGGTTGAGTTTAAAACCAACCAATTTTCCACCAAAGAAGAAAACATGCACCCACCAACAAGTGTCGATTATGGAGGGAGGAAAGGAAGAGATGGAAACTAATGTTACAATGTAGCAAAATGATTATAAAGTGATCAAGTCATGGAGGATAGAAGTGAACATGACTTTGAACATGTAACAAACTAAAAGCCTTCACCTATTCAGGGAAATTTTGTTCATGTAGAACATGTTAGCAACCCGTTGCCAATAAGTATTCAACTTGTTCAATTGATTCAACCTAAACTTGTTTACATATTTCTTAGAACATCTTTAGCTTATGCTCAACATGAGAGTCTTAAACAAGTTACACTTTTCTTTGAGCAAGGAGCCTTAGTGGCCCAAACCTTGCCTCAAACAATAGATAGTTTAGCCAATTTGAGAACTAAGTACAATTATGTAGAGAGATTGTTAGAGGACACAAACAATTAGTTATAGGCCTATTGCCTAAAACTAGTTAGCAACAAGCAATTATAAAAACTTATATCCTTAAATTGTAGATAGAAAACAAACACTTGCTTACCAAAAGCGTTAAAGTAAAAAAGGCAATCAAGAAGGTTAAAGCCTTATAACAAGAGTACAATGAGTTGAGCTGGGTTCATTTTAAGACTTGTAATGACCTCAAGGCCTTATAGATTAACCATGACTGGTTGATAAGGGATTTTGGCAAGATGGAGGTTGTTAATGTTCAATAAGAGTGAACTTTTGCAAAGTTGGAAAATACATGTCTATAACAATGGGAGTAGTTGATAGAGGTCACCATAGACATGAAGAATCATACCCATATATGAGCTCCAAATATAGATTCAAGAATTGAAAGGTGAATTGGAGACATTTTGCCAATCGCTTAGTAAAGTTTCTCAAACTACTTATATGGATAACCAGTTGAGGGAGTTTGAAGAATTACTTTGGATAATGCCTTGTTCAAGGTGCAAAATCAAGCCTTGGCAAATAATAATCCAAAATGGAAAGAGTGGTGGCAAATAATACAAGAAATTATGGAGGAAAAAATTTAGGATAATTTGGAAATTATTTGTGCGGATGAAGAGGCCTACTTGAA
>Ga0209208_10002610_pt1 | contig 25864 bp, 15 predicted proteins | sample S1TSphfallax_3_FD_187694 | JGI IMG/M metagenome (GOLD analysis project Ga0209208, IMG submission 187694) | Host-associated microbial communities from peat moss isolated from Minnesota, USA - S1T2_Fd - Sphagnum fallax MG (SPAdes) (version 2) | ecosystem: Host-associated > Plants > Peat moss >...
CATTTTTTTTTTTGGTCTTCTTTTTCTTTTTTTATGCAAGTTTGTTCGCATCTTCTTTTATTGTTGTTGTCTTTTCTTTCTTGTTAATCTAGCTTTCAAAACATTTTCAATAATATGTTCTCCTTTTGAGTCTCCTTGGATCATTGTTGTCCTCTCTTTCTTGCTAATTCAGCTTTCAAAACATCTTCACTAATATGTTATCCTCTTGAGTCTCCTTGATGATCCAAGCTTTAAAAGCAATTTTATTTTTCTCTATTCACCTCTCCTTGTTGGTCCAAGCTTTCAAAACATCTTCATTAATTTGTTGTCCTCTCCTTCTTGTCGATCAATCTTTCATAACATTTTTATTTCTTTGTTGTCCTCTCCTTCTTATTGATCCAAATGTTCATAGCATCTTCATTATTTTTGTCGTCTTCTCTTTCTTGTTACTCCAAGCTTTCAAAGCATTTTCATTTTATTTGCAAATTTTCTTTAACAATCTTTTTTGCAACCTACTTTTTAAGCTTTGTAAGGATTTTGATCATTGTCGCCTTCTTTATTGTTGGTGCTTATGTTTCACATTGCTTCCAAGACACGATTTCCTTTTCCACTTTGAAGTTGCTAGGGCTATGCAAAACTTCACTGGCCATCAATCTTTTTCTTCCATATCTAGTTTTGTTTTCTTTTTATTTCTTCTTTTATTTTCAATTTTTGTTTCTCATGTCTGAATCTAATGATTCTTTTTTTGTGTGCAAGTTTTTATAAAAAAATTAGTTTTTTTTTCCCCCTATTCATAAGCAACATTTACTTCCATTTTTTTCCATTTTTTTTTTCACATTTTTTATTTTTTATTTACAGGTTTCTTTAAAATTTATTTTATTACTTTTTTTTCTATTCAATTTGTGTAGATGCCAATTCTTCTTCCTCCTTTGTGTGGCATTGTTGATGTTTAAACTAGTGGCCATGGATCCACCTTTTTCTTTCAACACACATTGTAAATATAATCCTTCGTAATTTTACTTTTTCATTCTTCCATTGCTTACATTTCTTCATTAAAATTTTAAATTCTTCTCATCTCCAAATTTATTTTTCTCTAATGGTTGATTTTTACCATGTTGTTTCAAAGAAAATTTGTTGTAGAAATGACAACTTTAATGGAGTTTCTAATGAATAATCTTGAATTATCTACTGATATTCAATTGAACCAATTGTGTCATGTGGAAGGGAATTTCTTAAACCTTTTAATTTTGCACCTTGTATTCTTATTCTACATTTATTCCTACCAATTAACGTAGTACCCTTGAAATTGTGTGGTTTGACGATGAATTAGATATGTATTTGTAGTTGTTTGATTTTGATCATTTTTCATTTGAAGATTTTTCTAACATTACAGTTTTTTTGGAATTTCATAATTATGACTTGCTTGCTAAACTTGTTGGTTTATCTCCGGTTCAAGCTTCTATTGATGTTGTTGGTCAACCTTCATGTCTTTATTTTACTATTTTTCAATCCACTTGTCCCAATGTTACTATTGGTCAGACTTATTGTTCTAGCCTTGATGTCAATATTAATTAAACCTTTTGTCTTATCATTGATGTTGTTGTTAGTCAAACCTTTTGTTTTATCCCTAATATTGTTACAACAATAGCTAAATGTGATGCATCTCATGTCCTAAACTACAATTCCCCTTATGTTAGTAGATTCCTTACAATTTTTAAGGTTTTTTTCACATTGTTTCATTATGCAAGTGTAAATTTAAATATTTTAATTTTAATTTGTTGTTGTTACATTTCTTTTTTAGGGTTTTTTTTCATTTTGTAATTCCAGATTTTTTTTAAAAAAAATTATGCTTCTCTTATTCCTTTTTAGAGTTCTTTTATGTTATTGCCATTCCATGTCCATTTTTTTATTTTCTTAAAATTTTTTAATTTTTTTTTGTTGATGGGAGTATTCAATTTCTAATTAGGGGCATAAATTCACTAATCTAGTAGATGCAAAACCAAAGGGTTGTGGAAATTGGTGTTGTTCCAATAGTTCAGGAATACACCTAATGATTAGTCACCTACATTCCCATGTATTTTACTATTGCATTTTCTGATCCAAGGACATTGTTTGGAACTTCTTTTACTATTTAATTCCTTGTCTAACGAACCTACCAATTACTAATTCCACTTTTGACATTATTCAAAATTTTATTCTTTGTCAAACTAATGATGATTTTTCAAAAAAAAATTTCAATGTTGAGATGCCAAAACATACACATCATTTGGAAACCATTCATGGTTAGCAAGCACTTGATGTTATCAATGTCAACATTATTGTTGGGCCATTTTTTTCATTTGCAAAATTGCCCATTTACAATTAATCTAATCGCCAATCCAAGGTTTATTGTTGGTTTGTCTACAAATTTAATGCAAAATTAAATATATTTTTCTTATTTCCTTTTTACTTTGTTTTATTTTGAACTTTTATTTTCCAATTTGTTCCATAAATCTTTGAAATTTACTTGATTTTGAAAAGTTAAAGATGGAAGTTCATACAAGATGGAATTCATGGTTTGAATTTGGAACATGTAGTTGCAATGGAAATTTGATAAGGTAATATTATATATTTTTAGGTTTTTTATTTGAGAATTGTTTCAATATTTTTTTCAATTTCCTTTACAACTTCATGAACTCACATTTGTTTATTTACTTTTGTATTTCAAATTTCATGATACAAAGTTTGTAATTCTATTTTGAGTTTGTAAATTTTAGATTTTTTCAATGCAAACCTACAGCTTTTGTGATATTTATTTTACATTGATTCAAACATCATTGTTTCATTTGAGTTTAGGGTGCAAATGAGATATTATGAGTTCAACCTGCCCCCTTGGATGATTGCTTATTAAATGTTTGTTCTAAGATATTCTTGGAATCTTTTAAACAATTTTTTTTTTAAATCTTGAAAAATCTTTAAATTTTTTGTCACATTATTATGTTATGGTTTACAAAAAAAATTTGCTAAAAATATGCCATTGTCAAAAAAAATCAAATCCATTTATAAGTCCTTTTACTATTGAAAAACATTGGTTACAATGTTTTCAGAATGCTTTTAGGTATTTTTCATTCATTGGATTGATTTCAAACTTTTAGAGTATATATACCAATACATTGAAAACAACATTATGTAAAAAAAATTCCATTTGGATTTCTTTGGTTTTAAAAAAAATGTTAAATACACAAAACCAAACATTAATTACAGTTGTTTGTGTATGTGTTAGTGTGACTGCACCCCTCAAACATTTTGTTTTGGTCTACTTTTTGATGGAATCAGACATTCACTTTTTCATTGGAGTTGTAACATTTTTTTTTGTCTCATCAATTTTGTGATGTAGCCAAAGTGGTAATGTTTATAACATTCACCATTTCATTGTTGTTGTAAACATTCACCTTATCATTTCATTTGTGATTTAAAAAAATATATATAACTTGAAATATTCTAGTCAATCTTGTTATGTTTCCCAATTTTTTTGAATCACATGATGATTTGACCAAAAATTGGCAATGTAACTTAAATAGGTGAGTAAGAATTTTTTTTAAATTAAAAAAAAGTAGAAACAAAGATGAGAAATGAAATATTAGAAATTAAAAAAAATCAACAAAGAAATAAAATAAAATATATGAATTTTAAGTGAAAAATACTTTTAAAAAAAAAGAAAAAATAGGAATTTTGAAAAAGAGAAAAGAAACAATTTTTAAAAAAATGATTAAGATAAAATTAAAAATTAATTTTTTAATTTTTTTATAAAAAAAAGAAAAAAAAAGAAAAAGAGATCTTCTAAAACTTAGAAGATTTTAGTATATGTTATATTATGGTTTTTGAACCTAGTGTAACTTATATTGAGATTTTTTTCAACTTTTGAAATATCCCAATGAAAGAAGGGGTTTGAAAAATGGGAATAATCATGTGGGTGAACATCCTAAATTAAAATTAAATTTGCATTCTAGAATTTTATGGAGGGGAAATCTTGAAGGGGACAATTAATGTAAAGTTTGGGATCTATGTGCATCAAACAACCATTTTGAAGAGGAGTATTGGATAATTTTCCAACCTATTTTTTATCACCCTATTATTATCTATTTTTCTAATATATACATATTAAAGCCACCTTATATTAATTATAATCCATTATTTGAAATTGTTACATACCTTTTATTATAATTAAATTGAGTATTTGAATAAAATGTACCTTATTTTTAACTAATTAACTTATAAATTTTACCCAACAACCAATATATTGCACCTTATTTTTTACTCACATATTTTTTATTTTTTTGTATTAGTGTCCCCCCTAAGGCAAAATGTTTATTTTAAAAAAATATTTAAGTTTGTTTGTTGTGTTTTATATGTTTTAGGTGCTTGATGGTGATGGTTGAAAATATATTAAAGGATTGAAGGTGCTTGGTTTGTTGTCCATTTTTCATGTGTGTTGTGGAATTTGGTTTTTATTTCTTGTGAAATTTTTATTTTGAAGACAAGAATTGTGGCTGGAGGCTAATGATTAACATTAAGGATTTACAATGGTGGGAGTTGTGTTTGGAAAATGGAGTTTAAAAAGGTGGATGTGGGGAATGGACACCATTCAACATTGGAGAAAAATAAAATGTCTTATTGAATTTTTTGAACATGTAAGTATGTAATTGTTACAAACTTCAAGCAAGTCATTACTTGTATATTTTAGGAAGCACTTGAGGCAAAAATGTGTTTTTTAGTTTGCTATAAAAGGTAGATGCAAGTTAGGGTGGCCCAAAAGTGGCAAGAGTCCCAATCCCAAAAGTCCAAATTTTAACACGAAAATGAAAAAAACAAGTGAAAACCAATTTTGAGTGGGCCTTTATGGGGTGATTAATTAACTAATAAATTCCATATGAAAGGTTGCCCATATAAACAATTCTTTAACATATTTGTTAGGGGGAAAAAATATCAATCCAATAAAAAATGATCAACATAAGGACTTAAGAAAATAAGGTCCAAATTTGGTCATTCAAAAGTCCATAGTTATTTGTTGGTTAAAGCTTTTGTTGTAATTTTTTTTCAATCCATTTTTTTTTCCCATTAAGTATCATATATTGAATCCTTATCAAAAATATTGAGATGAAATCATAACAAAAAATGCATTTGAATGTTAATGCAAAACCCAAACCAGTTCATCCGTTTATTTTAAAAGTCGATTACTATATGATTGGTGTATGTTTATTAAATTTCACCCCTCAATAAATATTCTTATTCAAGTTGAAAATCTTAATTCATAAATTTTTTTGTCAAATTGATGATTTTACAATGTGTTTGTGACATTTGAATAAAATACATTTTGCAGAAAGTCCAGAAAAGGACAAAAAATGAACCACCTTAATGTGCATTCACCTTAAAATCATGACATATTTTGAATACATTCTAGGTATATATTTTTTCATAATGAATTATAGGCACCTTATTTACATTTAAATAAATTGTTATTATTATTTTTCTGAATGATGGGTTTTGTCGAAAGATGTGAAATGAATCAAACGTTTGAAAGGATGAACCTTTTGACAAGAAATCAAAAGGATATTTTGAACATTTGAGGTGGGTATCAATGTTCAAAACTAAGATTGTTGATCCATAATTTTTATGAAAGAATTCCAAAAGGGGTTTGATATTTGACACCACTTTGTTTTGCATATAATACATTTAAAACAATGTTTTGGACTAAGAACAAAAACTTTGTTGATGCAACGGAAGCGTTTTGGTTATTAATACGGATTTCCATCAATTTCAAATTTTTATGTTTGTTCTATAGTTATGAAGTTGTGTTGTTGAAATTTTCACATTCCTTCCTTTTTGGCTACAATTCAACATTAGGTATAAGCAAAAGGGTTAAATTGAAAACTTTAAAACCATTATGTGTGGTTTAACTACAACATCAATACTAGTTCAAAACATGACCCTCCCTAACGATTTGGAGAGGAAGTTATTAATAACACATTTGCTTTTACTTTGGTAATAATGTGTGATCATCATGAGGTGCATGGTCAATTTTATTACATTTGTGGATGGTGGTATGTGCATGGTTTTGGTCATCATTTGCATTGAGACAAACCATATACTTTGATCAGCCCATGTTTCACACCAATAATTGACAAACATAATTTGAAAATTTGATTTTTTCGACATATGATGTGTTGACATATGTAAATGTGCCATTAGTTCATTTTGAAATGGTGTGTTCTCACATCACATACAACTAATTACAATATTGTAAATTTTACAAGTTAGTTAATTTAGATATACATCATTACAACACATATTAACATTGTAAATCAATCTATCAATAGGACTCCTTAAGCAAGACACTCCATTGAACAACTCCAATTGCATGTGTATACACATAAAATGATTTTCATATGAAAATACCTAGTGGGTGAGTTCACAATATAATGACCAACACTTGTTCACTTGGTTGCTTAATTTCCTTAGGATAAGGTCTCCTTTGATAAGCTTTCGGAGGGATTTTTTGAATGGACAAACTTTTTGAAATGGGTAAGGGAATAATCAACCCTAAGAACTTCTAAATATGGGTGATAAAAGATAGACCAATTTGAAATTGACCTAGGTAAACATGTCACTACAAACAATCATCTTCTTCATTTTTGTTTTAACACAAGTTGTTCATTTTTTTGCCTTGCAATTTTATAACTCATTAATGTTGTAACTTCAATTTTTAAGTTTAAGTTTCATGTTAGTTTGCTTTAGTTTTATTAGTTTGAAGTGAAACATTTTTCCAAGTACCAACTAATAATGATAACAAAGTGATGAAGGAAAAAACAAAAACTTTCCATCTCATGATTTGCTAATGAAAATCATGTGAAAATGATTTTTTCATGGGTTTATATGTTTTGCACACGAATGCTAATTTTATTTTATTTATGCATGCACACGAATGATGCATGTATAAATAAAATGATATATTTCCATTTGGCCCTTTCTTGCACTCCAAGAAGACAAGTGCCTATTCCACGTGCCTTGGATATTAGTGTATATTTAAGTTCTATAGTAATATTATAACCCTTGTCTACACATAGGCATGGTTTTTTAAATACTGGGCTTGTTGTGGTACTATGGCAAGTTCAACATTTCAGTGTTGGGAAATTGTTTGATTTTGAAGATTCCATGCCCTAAACTAGAATACTCCAAAATATTTCAAAGCTTGTTTATTTTTCTTCACATAATTTTGTTCTTTGAAAAAGTCAATTTTTTGAAAATTTCAACATTTTTGAAAATAATATAATTAGTGTCCAAGCTGCCATCATACTACTCTACAACTTTTGTTCGACTTTGGGGGGAGGGGGAGAGAAGAGAGCTTTGGCTTTGATTAATCATGTGAACATGTTTTGAAACTAGAATAGGTACTCTTCCTTCCCTATTATTTGGTTCATTACATGCACCACTACATGCTATAAAAAATAGTCTTGGATATTGACTAGGTACTCAAGCTGTGGGAATTGTGGGGCCTTAAAATATTTGAAGGCCTATTGTAGAGTCCACATTGATCCATATGGCTCCTAAACAGGATGGGAAAAATCTTTGGCTAAGTATCTCAAATGCATAATTGTTCCAAGAGCTTATAAAACACCAAATCTTAGTAACACTTACCACTCATTGTTTGGTATTCCATATCACCTTTGGAGTTTCTAACATGTAGACCCACAAAACAATTGTTCATACATGGCTACTTTCAACCTAGCCAAGGGTTCTACATATTGGGGCTCTTAAAATTTGTATGGTCCTTCCTTGTATTCCCCATCTTTTTAATGCAAAACCCCACTATCTTCCTAGTGTTGTGGCAAGGCACATTATAAAGCATAATAGTCCCCCCACTTTCTCCGTAAAGTGGGAGAACATTTTGTTTTTAAAAAAGGTTCCTATCTATCTAGTAGGTAGTCACGGAATTAAAAAAAAAGAAAAAAAGCCTTAAAACAAATAGAGAAAGCTTTTTATGACAATAAATAAGGCCTTGGGGGAAGGGATTAATAAAACTGGGGATGTATTTGACTCCACCTCATAGGGGACCCTTATTTTGGTAATGTCCTCCCCCTAGGACCTAAACCCTAAACCCTAAACCCTGACATACCACTTAAATCTGTCCTCATCCAAATCTTGGAGACAAGTAAGGTCATGTGCAAGGGAGGTAACTATCCCCAAGATTCTACGCCAAGGCACTGGGGCCTCACCACTCTATAAGGAGCATCATGTACTATTTAAGAATGATGTTTTTGTCCTCCAAGAAATTTCACATTGGCCAACCTAGTTGAATATGATGTAATAGGAGATGCCCCACATCCCCCTCGCTGAAAACAGGTTTCTCCAGGCAGGTAACGGAGCTGAAAATACCAAGGAAAGATCCAGGCAGTGCTTTACCCATCGTCTAATAGACCTTTTTCTTCTAAATAGTTTGGAAGTTAGCGAGCTTGGAAGTTTCTTGGACGATTACCTCGCCCTCATCAGGCAGGTAAGGGAGCTAAAAATATCAAGGAAAAATCCAGGCAGTGCTTTTACACATCATGTAATATATCTTTTTCCTCTAAAGAGTTGGAAAGTTAGCCACATTGGAAGCTTCTTGGACGATTGCCTTCCCCCCCCGCCCTCTCACTCTGCCACTATTGTTAAAATCTGGACCAAGTGCAACGAATGAACTATCTAAGGGAATTTATAATCTGTACTAATTTGTTTTTTCAAATACATGGTACCTAGTCGCCCCCCAGAGCCCAGAGTGAACCAGCACCCACTAACACACCATCCACTGAATGAATGTTGTAACTCAGTTGTGGATGAACCTCAACTAAGTTAATATCTGCTTTCATCTGGGTATCCCATTCTCTAAGAACTAGCTCCTACATATAAGGAGCAGAGTACTACTCCCCAAGCACACTTGAGTCTTTGTTGCCCCTTCAATTCCATTGCAAGAGCTCCAGGTCCTTCATTACCCATTACTCTAATTTTTCTTCACATTGTTGTTGTTGTTGTTGTCCTTGTTCTTACTTACTTACTTGCACCCTGCCTTTTTTCTTTCTTTTCTCAAGTCACCATTTTTGTGTGTTTCTTTTTTGTTATGTGTCTTCTTCATGCATCATGCGTGCTTGGCTTCCCAAAAGCATTCAGTCAAGGAAAGGGGTCTTCATAACATTTTGAAAGATTTGCAATTTTTGTAATTGTTTGCTCCATTGAATGTTCTATAAATGATTTGTACTTGATGTTGGGGATATTGTCTTTTCTTGTTCTTCATCTCTAAATCTTGAGACTTGACCTCCCTGAAAGTTGAGGTGTTGGGGCATTGTCCTTTTGTGAAAAGATTGCAACTACTGCTCTTTGGGTGTAGATACTTAGATCGATACTTAGAAAGAGATGGGATTGTGCACTTATGAAAGAAGAATGAAAGGAGTAATTGTTTGGGTTGTTGTTGTTGTTGTTGATGATGATGCATTTGCAATTTGGATCAATTGATTGTGGGTACTCTATTATCTAATCTGTTTCCTGATGCACACAATTCTTTGTGGGAATGTAAATTGCTTTGATATTACATTTACAAGATTGAATTGCCGTTGTATTTCAGTTCCTCCAAGTTTTTCAATACTGTCATTGGGAGCAATTAGCCAACATGGGGAAGAGCAGGATTTTGGTGATTGGAGCAACTGGATACATTGGGAAGTTTATTGCTAAGGCAAGTGCACGATTGGGACATCCCACTTTTGTTCTGGTTCGACCAGACACAACTGCAGCTCCCAATTCTGCAAGGAAGGCGCTGCTTGACTCCTTTACAGCAGCTGGCATCACCATCTTGCATGTAAGTCAGTCCATCAATGATTCTTGTATTCATTTGTTTCCATTGTGAACTTGATCAAACATTGCATGACTCCATTTTGGTCTCACTTGGTAATCCTTGCATTTGTCACATATCTTCTTCACCAACCCTAAACACCATCTTACAGGGGGATGTTGGAGACCATGAAAGCATTCTTGCAGCATTGAAGCAAGTGGATGTGGTGATCTCTGCAATTGCATCGGCATTAATACTAGACCAACTCAAGCTTATTGACGCAATAAAGGAAGTTGGACATATCAAGGTAATGTGCCTACTCATGCCATTCCATATTTTTCCAATAGAAGGGGTGGGTGTGAGGGTAAGGGTCCAAATTGGGGAGGTTGTAGCTAAGATAATGCTATAAAATTTTCACATTAAGAATTTATAACTTGATGTTTTTGGACACCCTCCAAGAAAATAAACACTCCATACTCCAAATCTCCAAATAGATGTATGCATTCTTTTCCAAGGTTTTAATTGATTTCAGAATGCCATTTCGAGAGTTTTTATGTGTTCATATTGTCTTGTGTGGGGGATGGTGCAGAGATTCCTACCTTCTGAGTTTGGGGTTGATGTTGAGAGACTAACAGATGTACCTGCTGTGCGAGCTGTCTTCAAACCCAAGGTCGAAGTTCGCACTGCTGTAAGAGAGTCAGGGATCCCCTACACATTCGTAAATGCCAACAGTTTTGCTGCATATTTCCTTCCCAATTTAGCGCAAGAGGGTCTGCAGGCACCCCCCAGAGAGAAGGTCACCATTTTGGGTGATGGGAATGCAAAAGGTAAATTATTAGTGTACATGTAAGATGCAAATCTTCTCCTAGGCTACTTGGAGATCTTGATTATACGAGTTTTGCTTGTAGTATCTTTCTTGCTAAACAACATTTATAGCACTAGAAAATGTGTATATGAGAAAATTTCTACGGCATGTATAATCTCAAGGTGACATTGAGTTTTGGTTTTTGGAATTATTTTGGAAATTTATCATATGTATTTTTAATGCTCTACATTTCTTTTGGGGGGGAGGGGTTTCAAAAACAGAAATCTATGTGGATGAGGATGACATTGGCACAATTACCATCAAATCAGTTGATGATCCTCGCACCTTGAACAAACAGCTTGTGATTCGTCCACCCACCAATATTTTGAGTTTCAATGAGCTCATTGAGATATGGGAAAAGAAAATTGGTCACACACTCCAGAAAAGTTACATACCTGAGTCTACATTGCGAAAGCAATTGGATGGTAAGGAATTCTAAGCCTTTTGTTCATCATTTATGTACCAATGAGGCCATTTGTTGTGAGAAAACAAATTTTTACAAGTTGAAAGTTTGACTTGAAGGCCTCTTACTTCAATTCCATCACATGCATGAAGAAATAGGCTTGTGGTTTGGTTTGATTATGCTCAAATTAAATAGGGATTTGGTTTGATTTGTATGATGCAGAACTCCCTTTCCCAAAAGTGATCTTTCCTGCTATCTTATACTCCATCTATGTGGCGGGAGATGAGTTATTTGAGTTGGGACCGGAGGATGCACAAGCAACTGAATTGTACCCAGATTATGAGTACAAAACAGTTTCTTCTCTTCTTGACAAATTTGTATAGGTTTTTACTTGTGAGAACAATTTCATCCCAGTTGATATTTTTCATGGTGATGAAGGGTTTGAAGAAATGCATCATACATATACTCTTCAACAATTTGCAATAGGCTACATATTAGCATGAGACTAGTGGAAAAAATTAGTCAAACACGTTTCTAGTAGTTTATATACCTATGGTAGACCAAGTGGTGTCTCTTTATTAATAAGTACTAGTGTAATATGTTGTTATGTAGAAAATATGATATTATACTATGTTTGAATTGCTACATTGTTATGCAGAGAATGTATTTGAATATGTTTAATCAAATCTTTTTCCATACTTTGTAAAGAGCTGAAAAATCTTATTAATATAAAACTGTAGAAGGCAAACTATGTGGAAGAAATGCTATGACACATATAAAATGGAATTTTCTTGGAATCGAGCAATCAGTTGGAAATGTAATGATGTTAGAAGGGTTGATGCATGTGCTAGAAAATGGAGAAGGATGGAAGGGTAAAAGGAAAACAATTACAACTAGATGGGGAGTGTGAACACTGAAAATGAGATGTTACAACTATGCAATATAGTTGAGTATAATAGACATTAGTTGAAGAGTGCAGCATAAATGAAGTCCAAATCAATTGCTTGCAATAGTTAATTTCACATCTTATGCACCTCACTAATCCATGATTGTCATTTGCTCCAATCAGAATTGTCACAATTTATGGGTTTCACAATACAAGGAACATTTTGAACTTGCCATGCGCTTGTCTAAATGTTTGCTATAGTGTAGGACATTTCACATCATGACTGTAGAATGCATAACACTTTGCATGCTAAATCTTTTATATTGATCATCAAAGTGATGTTGAAGTTTCTCTCACACCCCAATTTTGTGAGTGGCTGAAATTCATAATTGGCTTCATGCAATGATGTCTAAGCTCTTGAACATCAATGTCAGAAGTGGGATCATGAAATAATAATTTTTTAGAAAAATATCTGATTGTGGACCATGATCTAAAATGAGCACAACAGTTTTAGTTCTCATACCAAACAATGACAATAACCACCAAACATTTTTCAAACAATGTACACAAATAAAATAGTGTGATTAGATCAATAATGAACCTAGGTATTTATCTGTTTTTATGGATTAGCCATATTTGATGACTTGGAAAGCACCCAAATTGTCTTGATGATAAGATCTTATATATACATAAACCTTCAAGGATTTAAGGATTTAAAGTTAAGTCCTGTATTTTGGAACCTTCCACCTTCACAACCTTCTCTACACACCTGGGAAGCTGTCTGTAGAATACTGAGTTTGTTGATTGCAAAACCCTGGAAGGATCCAGGTTGTGTAACCAACCAAAGGAAAGACATAAGATTTCTTGCATGGAACCAGTACTTTGAGTACATCAAAGCATGGCCACAAAATGCTTCTTCTGTGTTTCTCTTTAAAATTTTGGTATCTTTTCACTTATAAGAGCAACATGCTTAGAATCTTTCTCTAACATCTTCCTAAATGCAGTTTCTGTAGTGCTTAGTGTTCGGTTCAGTGTCCACAAAAGCCCACTCGATAGCAGGATTTCACACCTAGGCTTGATTCTTTTCTCTAAGCTATATCCAAAATACTGAGGAAAATCCACCAATTCTGACCTCAATCTGTCCAATCTCAAGAAGTAGTCCCACTTAGGGCAGATATTTTTCTCCACATTCAGACCAAGAAGTTGTGGGAACCGACTAACAATAGTTGTGATCTCTTCTGTAGAAAACCCCAATTTTGAGAAAAAAGTAATTGTTGGCTTAATGTTGAGCTCCAGGCTTAACCCTAAGGTTTGTGGTGACCGAAAAATTAGTATCCCAAAATCAATCACCCCAATGCCAACAAAGTAATCCATCATTGGCTTGAGTTTGGCATCCACACTATAGCCAGTAATCTGTGGAAACCTTGTGATCACCTTCCCTGCATCCACTGACGATAGTCCAATTTCCAACAGAAATTCAACAACATGTTGCAGCTTGCTATGACTGTAAGTCAATATATGAGGAAATGAAACCAAAATCTTCCCCCATTTTCCTCGCTCCACTCCAAGGCCCTCAAGGAATGCAGCAGTTGGCTTTAGGTTTTCCTCTGGGCTACACCCAAAAATTTGTGGTCTCTTGAGGACAATGGTTGGGAGATCACTAACTGACACACCCATTCCAAGGAGTAGATCAACCACTGGCTTCAGTTTGCCATTCACACTGTAGCTTGTTATAGTGGGGAAGCGGGAGACCAAACCTTCAACTTGCTCAGGTGGGAAACCGAGGTGAAGAAAGTACATGAGTGAAGGTCGGAGCTTCCCATCAACAGCATGAACCTGGAGTTGTGGATATTCAGAGAAGCTGATTTCTGGAATTGCTAGGGCTGTTGTTACATCACCATCAACTTGCAATAACCCAACAAGCTCTGTCCGTGGCGGAGGAGGATCTGGGAAGCTCACGAAAACATCAGCTAAACCCTCTTTGTGTTTTGCTCCCAAGCTCTCTAAATAAGGGAGTAATGTGCTACGAATCTCAGATGTTGTCAACTCTCTTCCTGCAAACATGCTCAATGTTAATCTCCAGAGAAAAACGAATCATTATAACTGAAATCAAAACAAGTAAGCAGAGTCGGAAGAATAGATTATATCTTCTGCATCATTATAGACACTGCCCAAATTCCCCCTCATCATGCATACTTGATACATTACCAATCACAGCTAATTTTGGCAAATTTCTTTTTCCAAAACAGACTAGTATGAAGGCTCTAGAGTCAAGTTCTGAATGTTAACAGTATGTGGCTAATACATTATCTTCATAAGTACTGAGAATTTCTCCATACTTACAATTTAGACAACCTGAAACAAATTGAGAGGTTACCAAATAATGAGTTTATGGAGATACTTCAGATCTGACAACGTGATGGCAAACAATTAGGAAGCAATGAAACAGAGAAAAAACCCAACCCTAAAAGAATGAGAAAACAAGATGTGAATGAAAAAAATAAAATGAGGAGTGTTTTGCACAACAGCAACATTTATTATTGGGTATTATTGTAGGTTCAGTGACCTTCAACAGCAACAGGTACCATATTGTATTTTAGCAGTTTGGAGCGGAGCTGAAAAATCAATCTAAAACAATAGCACAGGACCTTCATACATGCCACTCCAATTTTCTCTTGTCAAAATATGATAATAGAATCATCACCATGTGGTTACTATTAAACTCCCACATTCAAGGGAATAGGCCTGGATTGAAAAAGACAAGCTAATAATGCAGCTTGAAGGTCATTAGTTAGTAACCTGAAATATATCGAGTTCTGTAACGGGATCTTAAGAGTGCAAGCAGATGGGCCACGAATCGGGAAGCTTTGTTAACAGCTCGTGCAGCAATGGGGGCACTTACCCCTCGACCTTTCAGATAATCAACCACCATAGCCTTGGCTTCTTCTCTCTCACAGGCCATGTTTTTCCAATTCTGTGCTAGCTCCAAAGATACCTGCCCCCCACCTGTTCTCAATTTCACATTGGTTCAACATTCTATTGGAGTGAGAGACTCCTCTCCACCCAGGAGTTCTGTCCTTGGAGGAAGAAAAAGAAAAAGGAAAAAAAAGAGAAAAAAAGAGGAAAAAAACGAAGAAAGACAGGAAAAAAGAAACCAAACACGGACTTTTGGGTGCAGAATGAAATGGTGAACATACAGCAAGCTCAATTGCAACACTAGAGTACTTCCAAGACAAGTTAAAACCTAGGGTTCAAGAAGGAAGGTTACAGAGATTCTGTGACAAAATGCAGCTAGAAATTGGAGTCACGTTACAACAAATCACTACATGGCTTGCAGGTCCTACAACAGATTCCAAAAGCAGATTGGATTTTGCAAAGATAGCAAAGCTTACCAGCGGCGTCGCCGCTGCTCACACCTGCTGCATTCGTGTCCACCCATTGCGCTGTAGGAAGAAGATGGGCAGGCCGAGCAGCCTGCATGAGGAGTGGCTCCGCATGGCACACAGGAGGTGCATACACAATACGGAGCAAGCTTCTGGCCACTCTCCGACCACCCCATCTGGAAGCTTTTTCCTGTACAGAAGAAGATGGGTTACTTCCTGCACTGAGCAATGGCACTTCCCTCACTGATGAACACATTCCACCACCGAAACCATCCACACAGCGACCAAGCACACGTAGAAACACACACACACACACAATGGAGAAGAGGGAAAAGAGAAGAGAGAGAGGAGGGAGACAGAACGCAAGCAAAGAAGGAAGGAGAGACAAACGCGGAGAGGAGAGTAGAGAAGGGCGGATGGACACAGATATCCAAGTGATCAGGGTGGATGAAAACGAAGACCGATCGTCGTGTGGGTGGATGATTACGTGAACTCATGTTGAGCTACGTGGATGATATAAGGATGATAATGGGTGGATGATTACTGAGCTCGATCGTGATCAGATGGGGTTCCTTGCTTCGCGCTCTGTCGCTCTTTTTGTTTTGCAGAAGACGAAGACGACGATTGTGCAGGTCGGTCCCTCCCTGTCTGCGTCGCTCTCAAGGACAAGGACTCCGAGGGATGACTGATGGAGAGCAACTCTCCGCTTTTCGCAAGATTCGGGTAGCTATGTACTGCTGCTGCTGGTAAGACGGATGGACGCTTATAAATCAGTTAGTTCAATTGTTTGTGTGTATGTGTGTGTGTTTTGTTCCGAGAGTTTGTTTTGCTTCCTTACCTGTGGGCTTCTGGCGAAGAGTTTCCGAGCGTGAATTTTTTGTGGTTTTTGGATTTTGATTCCTGTTTTCATACAAAGAATTTTGCCATGAAGAATAATGTGAGAGAAATTTCTCCAAACATCTTCTTTGTTTTGGTGATTGTACCGATGATGATGTCGTCTATGACTATTACATGGTTTCTCCTTTTCCTTGGAAATCTCTGTCTCTCTGTCTCCAATGAAAGTCTTGAAGCAAGCATGTGATTCTTCTGAGTTCAGCTTGAATTTCCAGTGAGAGGAGATCATCATCTTGAATTTGACATTTCTGTGTGATTAAAATCTTCAAACGACTAAAACCAAAGCTGTAGCACTCCTCCTATCTGTTTTATGTGCTCTGGTGATCTACTTCTTGCTTCATAATGAGGAAGATGAGGAACGTAGGCTGGCTACACACAGACATCAAACTACTGCAGTACTTGTTACAAATACAAGAAGCCAGTTATGATGATTTTTGGTTCACACTTTGTGATCAAAGATAGATAGATCTGTTGTCATCATCAATCTCAAGACCTTCTTCTTCTTCTTCTTCTTCTCCTTCTCCTTCTTCTTCCCTGTTTTCTCCAAATTGCAGTGTCTGTAGGGTGGCATGAGTTGTGCACATAATGAGGATGTTGATGATGATTATGATGATGATGATGCACTGACTGATTCCACTTACCTCTGGCTTGGGACCAGATGAAGAGAAGAATTAGTTGGTGCCCTCATTTAGAAAATTGAGTTTTCCTGAATGCAGAACATGATCTTTGTTGCCATGTTTAGAGCTTTATTTGCAACTGTATTGGCAGTGAATGAAGAGTGGAGCACCCAACATGGGTACTGACAGCACTGGCTGATGAGACAACAACCTGCCAGCTATATTGTTGTACAATGATTTGGTGGTTGAAATTGTATGTGGGATTGATGTGCAACCGATGGCTGGCCATGTGAGATAGTGAGAAAAGATCATGAGACTTCTGTAGGAGCTGCTATGCTTGAGAGAGTGGCTGTGAACTTCACTTGTGTGATTGACGGAGATATGCCAGGGAGAATGTCACATTCTCATTACCCTGACTGGAAGGATGCTGATTCAAGCAGAAATTTGTTGCAGCTCCCACTGTGTAGAAGGCCTGAATTTGCAAATTTTCAGGGGTAAGGTTCCTCTCTTCAGGTTTCATCAACCTCATCGGTCTATCATCAACAGCATGACAGGGCCATCACAAGAACAGTTCATAATAAGACAGATTCATGATCCCATGTCAGCTGACTCCTTAACTGTACTGGAAAATCCACTCATTAGCTGGTTTCTTGTCTTGCCATCATGGCTTGCAGTAAAGTGCAGGTCAGACCTCTTGAGATTTTGTAGCCCTGAGATAATGTCTACATTTGTGGAAGTCAGCTCATATCAGTTCTTTGAACTTATATTTGAGTCTTGGCACGCGGAGACTTTGCAGATGTAGCATTTGTTGTTTCTTGCTCAATTCTCTTTATGGCTTTGCTAACCCAACCAACACTCATTGACTGTGCAGGTATCCCTGATAAGGTGTGGTAATAATTTGGAACAAATCTCATGAGTCTCCACCAGATGGATCTCACACCACTTCCTTTATCCTGTGCTGTTGATATGGGTAGGATCAATCCTTCCCCTCGTCTCTTGCCTTCAAGCTTGGTAGTAGATCATCATTTTGAAACTGCAAAATTCTTAGCAAAACCTGGATGTGTGAGATGGTGTAAATCTTCTGAGAGTGACAACCCCCTGCACTCAAGCTTCTTCAACAGTCAGCATGTGGAAACCCTTGGAACTGGAAGAATATCTCTCAAATCAAGGCCTGGTAGAAAATGGCAGTTAGAAGCTATTCAAAGTGACATTGGAATAAGGCTGTCAGGTTTGACGGTGAACACCAATTGGAAAGCAATTGACATTGAGGAGCTGAGGTCACTGTTGGCAGCCACAAACCAAAACTGTGAACAATTTCCCAAATTTGATGCAGATGGATCAGTGGCAAAGGTGGATCCAGTGAAGCTTCAACGTGCATTGAGAAATAGCTTTGTTGTAGTGGCACTTAATATGCGAGTTGACATTCCAGAAGATTATTACACTGAAAGACCTCCAGACTCTTGGTTGGGGAGAAATCGGCTGGTAGCATTTGGACGGGCCACATCTGATCACACCCTCACTGCTTCTATATATGATCTTGCAGTGAGTTCTCTTGCTCCTAGTTCAGAATGCAACTGTCATTTCTGTAGGTTCTTGAAACTAATTTCCACACATCAGGCTAATGATCATCTGTATCAGAACTGGTTGTGCCACATGGGAACATTACCACAGAACTGCTCAGACATTACCAAGGAATGTTTTTTATGTGCATTATGTTGACAGGGGATTCAATTGTGTGTTCAGTCTTGGGAGTTTCAAACCCTTAAGATTGGACAAAAGCACTTGTGGCTGGAACATATTGAGCTGGAACAGCAAGCTTCCATCTAAAACTAGTTGCATAGCCCTAATATCCATTAAAATTTCATTATCTGATTATGGGCTCAAAGTATTCAAGTAATTTGCAGGAAGCATCAAATATATGCAGGAAATGAGGCTGCAGAGTAATACCTGGCTAAATGACAGGGCTAAGATTCTCAAGTCTTGTTTTGGAGGAGTAATTTGGAAGTAAGAATCCATATTTAGGATTGGGTCAGCCATATGTGGTCTTTTGATTGGTTAACTCTGCACTACCTTATTGTTCTTTCTGTTTTGTATACATCATGATGATATGATCCTCACAGATTCTCTGAACAAATGGGTTTTTTGATCTGTTGGCAGGTTGCACCTTCATTGCAAAGGCAAGGAATTGGGCGTAAACTTCTTCAAAAAATTGTGAGGTGAGGTGAAAATTTGCTCTTCACATTTATGGGTTCTTATCTTTGAAACATGTGAGGGTATCATTGAGTTATGCAAGGCACTGATCACTTAAGGCTATAACTGATCAGAAGCTGATTAGGAGAATTCTGCAAGCAATGGTTCTGATGATGCATGCCTAAGACTCCCTTTGTGGTGTGTTTTATTCCAATTGCAGGGAAATATCTCGGCAAGGAATTTCTGACATTGCTGCAATGGCTACACCAGACACAAGGTAAGAGTGTCATTCATGATCAGAGCCTGTAGAAAAGATTGTATATATATTGGGGTTTTATGTACAGAAAATGCTTTTGCTGCCAAAATCCCTTGGCATCAGTTCTGAAATCACACCAGTGTAGAGTCATGTGTTTCATGGTCTGTATGCCAATGCAAAGCTCTGCTTTTTGGTATTGTGAGATACAGTAAGGTAGAGTGAATTTCAGGTTCTTATTTTGCCTTGCACACTGATGATTGCAATTGACCTTGTGGGCCAACTCTAGTTCTACTTGACTGTCCAACACTTCAGCACCATAGCTTCTGCGCCAGACACCCACAATGTTTATGCTTCTTAGATGCTAGTGAAGTATGGTGTTTGTGTGGTTGTCAGCTAAGTAAATGAATTCAGAGAATGTGATTTTGCAGGTGCTTTTTCCAGGCCTGTGGATTTGGATCAGACATTTTGGGTTCCACTACTATGGTTTACAGAGCTAAAGACACACGCATAGGCACATGTTCAGAGAAAAATTCTGTGTACTTCATCAACTCCAGTAGAGGGGAGGTGGTGGCATCAGCAGTAAATATACACAGTTCATGCTAAATTATTGATTTCCAATGGTGATACTGGCAGCTATTATAGGACAATATACTGTGCATAGATACTGCTGCATACCAAATTAATGAATTTCTTAAACTCCTAGTGTCAAACCAGTTTTCCATCCGAGGGACACATGAATTTGTCCCTCAATTTAGTAATGATGGAGTACAACTATACTTACTGTATGATCTGATATTTTTGCTGTGTCTTGACAGTAGCATGCCCTATTTAGACTTGCAGGTTCTTTGTCACAGTGCCATACTGATGTCTGAGCATGACATGTCACCATGACCACTAGAAGGGCAATGTTCAGCCTATTGAAGGATTTAAGAGTTGGGCTTTGATGGGTGTCTGGGCATTACAATCTGCATCAGGATTTCTTTGAGGGTCTCAGTGTTCCATCAAGGGACTCAGCAATTTCAGCTCTGATGGTTGGGCTTCAGAGCTGTGGTACTCTTTTCAAAACTCTTATGTCTTCTTAATTTTAGTGATTCGTCTTGGACTGTGGTCTGAGGACTCAGTTGAGGGCCTTTGCAGGGTTAGACCTATAATTTTTAACTTCTCAGGGCTTTGTATAGCCATGAGATTCCTTTGTTCTCTTAAAAGCAGGTAACCTTTCCTTCAGCCCTTCTTGTATGGAATTTGATCCCACTGACAAATGTGGATCGTCCAGGAGTTAGTCTCAATAAGTTGGGCTGCTGGACTGCTGAGGTGGCAGCGGCATTTGAATTAAGTGGCTTTCTGCCTGTGTCTTGACAGGGGTGGTGGCACAAGGTTCTGCCCTTCTCTGCCCAGGGAAGAAGAACAAGGAACAATTCTGTTGTGAGGATTGAGTTATCTGACACATCCATTAGCCATGGGAAAATTGGTTTGTGGGGGTGTTGGATGGGAGACTGCAGTTGAATTGAATGAATTCAATCAGTAAGACTCCATGGGAGGTTCAATCTACAGCCTCAGTACAGGCTAACAGATGTTAATAGTCACAGAGTGTTCCAGCAACTTATTCACGGAGCAGGAGAGTGGTACTAAAATTCCAGGATTCTGGACTGCTTCACTAGGTTCTGCAGTGACCACAAGCCTGTCCGAGTGTAGTTCTCTTAAGTCAACTTTCATGTCTTGAGTCTATAGCTTATGGATGCATCTTTGCATTCTGGAAGCTGCAAAAGTTGCTTATGGGTGAAGATTGATACTTTGGACATCAAGAAGCTATTAATGTTTTCAGAAGAGGGGAGTCCCTTGCAGAGTGAACTCAACAGTCAGATTTTGATTTTGATTTTTTTCTGAAATTGCCATATTAGACAATAGGAGTTGCAGGGTTGTTTTTTTCAATTTTGTGATGTTGCCACATGAGCAATCATCCACAAGGAGATTTAGCCACATCTGGCTATAGACCAGCTATGAAAGGAATTCTTTTATTAAAATCCTTTTATGTCCTGTCTATGTGTTTTGAAACAAATGTGTAGAAACAATGTGTAGAATTTAAGTTTGATTTATAATTGTTACGCTTGTTTCTTCCAAATTCTATCAAATTAGTTACAATTATTAGTCTCCTCTCACATATATCCAAGAGATATGATGGGGTGTAAGATATTGAGTCATTTTTTCATTAATACTAAAATAGGAAGATTGTCACGGTGAATAATGCATGAATGAGTGGATCGATAATATTGACATATTTTTGTGCAGTTTTTTCCAAGTTGGTTTGTTCAGAACTATTTAATAACTGCGTGTACCAAAATCAAAATCTTCCAATGTTGATAACAATTGAGTATTTAGGCTAACAAAAGAATGAGTCAATGTGCGAGGCACGTGCCATTTGAGGATAAAAGTAGTCCTATCAGGGAATAAAGGATTGGTGACAAATCTGACTTGAATTCTTGCCTATAATTCAATGTAATCTGTCTTGCACCTGTGCAGACCAAGTTGTTCTTCTATTTCATTTGTGCAATTACTCATTGCCAGGTAAACCAGCAATGTTTCAGATGAGCTTTGTGTTTTCTTTGTCTTGCTTGCTCATCAATTGCATAATTCTCTTGAGAAGAAGATTTGGATTATGTCAATCTACATAATGACAGTTCCAGACACAAGTTTTTTTGCTAAGGAATATGGCTTGTTCTTCCAGGTCCTCAGAAAGTCCAATCATGTCATATGTTACCACCAGTGAGCCCTTTTAGGAATTTTTGTTTGTAGCCAAAGTGGCTATCATCCATGAGAAGATGTAGAAAAAGTGGCAATCATCCCTAGGAAGATTTAGCCAAATCTAGTTTCTAATTAAAATCAGAAGTAAAGTACAAATCTTAATCATCCTTCTATATTCTTGGTGATTTTTCCTTTTTGTTTTTTTCCCCTCACTTCTGTCGAGGGAAAACCTTCAAAATTCACTTCTTTTCTGAATTTTGAATTTGCGTTTTTGGCTAAATTTTGCCAGGAAAAAATTTCTGGAACTTATCATCCAATTCCCAAGGAAACCGTGCCCCTTGTATATTGAGCATGTTGAAATTACATATTTTGAAATTTCTTTCCTTCAAGGAAGAAATTTGCCATCAGACCAACTCAAAGCTAATATCAAAGTTCTCTCCATATTTCAACTGGAATTATTTGAATGTCATCAAGTGGATGGCCTTACTTGATTCATCTTTCACATTTTTCACAACAGAATATATGAGATCATTGGTAGGATGTGTCCAAATTTTTTAAGTTGTATCAAAATTGTGACATAAACATCATTTAAAAAAAAAAGAAAATTAATCTTCTTTTTATCATGTAAAAAATACATTATGAATGATTATGATGAAATTTAAAATTGTAATGGTTTAAAATATGGTACTTATGAAATATTTAACACTTTTTAATTCATTAATTTTGATAGGAATCAAAATATAGAAGAAAAAGCTACTGCACCAAAAGCCTAGGCACTTTTAGTCCTTAATGATACACCTTAAAAAAAATTCACCCAGATGTCAAGTAATTCTGACTCTTGATTGCTTTATTGTGCTACACTAGCTGTGGAATTCCTTGGCAGCTCTGCTGAATGTGAATGAAAACCTTGAATAATTTTCAGTACTCACCCCTGCAGCAAAGCTTCCATTAAAAGAATAAACTTATGCCCTGACCAACTGCTGCATGTCACTTATGAAAAACGAGGTTCTAGATTTACTCTTTCCTACGCTGATCTGCCGACCTTCACACTGGAGAGAATTTTGGAACTACGTGTTGTCCGGATCTTCGACCCAATATGGGTTTGTAAATTAATTTTATGTCACTTGATCAGGATGCTCCTCATGCCAGGATTAGCTTGTGGCTTGGACAAGAACATGAAGATTGATCGCTAGGCTTTAGCTCTAGTTGATCAAAGGTACACTCTTGAGTACCAGTGCTTCCATTGTGAGGCCTGGTCCTATGCCCACCAGCAAGCCGTATTGCTTGCCTTCTCCTGTGGTGGCTGATCCCATCTTCTTTGACCGGTTCCGCACCTGATTCAGTACAAAAAATACGCATGCACTGGCCATGTTCCCGTTGCTGGCAAGAATGTCTCTGCTCGCTCTCAGTTTCTCGGGTATTAAACCCAGTTGGTTTTCTATCTGGTTCAGAATAGCAACGCCGCCTGGATGTACTGCCCAAAAGAGCTCGTTTACGTCTGTGGATTCTGCAAATCCTCTCGCCTCGCTTACAAACTCATCGATGCTCTTGGACACCAGTTTAGGAATCTCGGGCCTCAGATGGTAGTACATGCCGGCTTCCATCAAATGTCCGTCGATCGCTCCTTCGCTATCAGGCACGTTCACCTCTCCAGCCCATTGGATCTCGTACAAGGGGTTCTCGATTTCGGGTTCAGGATCGGAACCGACGATCACTGCCGCCGCACCATCTCCGAACAAGCCTTGACCCACAAGCCCGTCCAAATACTCCTCGCTGGGTGCGCGGAAGAAGATGGCAGTGCATTCGCTGCACACTACAAGCACGCGAGCACCCTTGTTGTTCTCTGCAAGGTCCTTGGCAACTCTGAGAGCCGCAGCTCCGCCCCAGCAACCAGTCTGGTACATCATCACACGCCTGAGCTTTGGAGAGAGACCCAGTGACTTGGCCACCAAAAGATCCACTCCGGGCATGTTCACCACACTGGTGGTAGCCATGACGATGTGGGTGATCTCTGACTTGGGACGACCCCATTCCTGGATAGCCTTCTCTGCCGCTTCCTTGGCCATTTTGGGCACCCATTCCATCACCACTTTGTGACGGTCGTTGAGAGAATGGTCCAGGTAGGAACCGATGGAGGGATATCCCTCCAATAACTCCTTCGTCACCACCATATGCCGCTTGTCGATGTGCATCTTCTCACCTGCAAAGTTATAAATATCAGATAATGCATTCTCAAGTCAAGTCGAGCTCGAAATAATCTGGCAGAAAGAAATCTACACTTCATTGTCAAAGACTATAAATTGGATCAAAACTCATGTGAATATATGATCAGATTCAAACCCTGCCGTAGAACTTGGCGTGATCTTATATTCTTCTGTTCAGTGGGTGGGATATATAAGAAGTTAACACTACTCACAGATTCGCTTGAACTTGGCTTTGAGCTCCGTCTTGTGATTGCAGTTAGTGGCCTCAAAGTAGTAGTCGGGGTATGTGCTCTGCTCATGGATAGTCGGAGGCACCGCAGTACCAATGGCCATCACGGTTGCTGGCCCCTCTGCTCTCAGCCTGGAAGACGCCATCACGTACGTACTACACGGGGGTTATAGATGATCTCGACGCTGAATCAAAAAACCAACACTACTTGTACTTAATATAAAAGACGAAGATCTAAACACATGAGCAAGCTCCCTAGCTGCAACAAATTTGTACTGTTCAAAATCTGATCTCGACTACTACTACTACTACAAGACCTCGGAGAGATCCGATGTCAAACAAGACTAGATCAACTGGAAGAAACAAATTATCACAAGAAAACCCTTGCAGACTCGATTCTCCAAGAACTCTGTCAAAGGGTACACACACACACACACAATTTTTTTTTTTAATGAATAGGTAGGATTCAAAAACAAAAAATTCGCCGGGATCCAATTGAACTGATGGGTATCAGTTCAGATCTAGGATTGTGAAAGACTCAAAGTGTGTATGAGATTATATGTAGCTTGAGAAGTGGAAGGAGGGCAAGCTATGCATGTAGATCAAAATATGGAGATGGGCAAAGTGAGCAAGTGTAGATATCAACTACTCATGTGTGCAAGTTAAGTACTCTTTGGAAACATTTTCCTGCAAATTGGGTGTGAGAAAGAAATCAAAGTGTGCAGATGAGCTGACCAGTTGCTGCTGCTGCAGGTTGCATACTCCTCAACAACTGCCGGTGACGGTGTCCAGGGCTGGCGTCAAGCTTTGGTAGCTACAGTAGTATACTAGCTAGCGGCGTCAATTGCAGTCCCGGTTGGTTTGACCCCTCCGTGTGCCTGATCGATGAAGCTATCTACACTTAGTCTACACTAGTCTACAGTAAACACATGTTTTGTTTGTTTTGTTTTGTTTTGTTTTGTTGCCACTGGTCAGCAGTTCTCTTAAGCTTACATTTGGAGTCTAAATTTGACTCTAGCTATCTAGGGTAGCCATTCCAGGTCTCCACTTTGGACTTCCCCACTAAACACCTTGCATGATGACCCAGTTCCTTCATTGAGGACCCATTTCTGATCATCTTCACATGAGTTTGAAGAAGCCTTGTGTGAAGCTTACAGTGGCCACCCAGACTGGTACCATGGTTCAGTTCCTGAATTTTTTTTTTCAGATTCCATCTAACCATGGTAACTTGTATCCCATCCTAAGACTAAATCATGCAAAGTCTCTGAGTCCAAATTTAGCTTTTCCTGGGTTGAATATGATGGTCACTATTAGGCCTCATTGAAGAAGTGAAGGTGCCAATGTTGGTGTTGGTCAGCATTTTAATCTAGTGCAATTTTTTTTA
>Ga0209208_10002611_pt1 | contig 25861 bp, 16 predicted proteins | sample S1TSphfallax_3_FD_187694 | JGI IMG/M metagenome (GOLD analysis project Ga0209208, IMG submission 187694) | Host-associated microbial communities from peat moss isolated from Minnesota, USA - S1T2_Fd - Sphagnum fallax MG (SPAdes) (version 2) | ecosystem: Host-associated > Plants > Peat moss >...
CCATCGCCATGATCAAGCACGGTGATACGCTGCCCTTGCATGTGCTCCAGCATGTACAACTCCAATCGAGCACATTCTATGAGCACAAACTCGGATCCATGGACGAAAAGACTACACTACAGCAGCCATGAGACCACGAGAAAGAAAGAAAAATCCAATGTCTCATGAAAGAAACCCGGCCGAGGGCGAAAACACAAAAAAAGCTTCAAACACTTTCCAACACATTTCCTCAATGTCTGTGCACTTGTCAAACTGGCTAAGGACTCGCCCGTCTCTCTCCCAACAGAAACTTCCCCAAATGTACATAAATCTAATCATCGTTCTTTTGCTCCTCCTGCATATAATATTCTGAGAGCTCTATTGATAGACATCGCGGAACCCACGAGTCTCTACCTCGCTGTACAAAATAAAAGGTACACCTCCCTGCTCAAGACATAATAATGATCAAGGGAAAGGAAAACCCAACAAAAACAAAGAACATTCAACAGGAATCGATTTCTCGCCTCACCAAATCAGGATGAAAAGGTTGCAACGCCTGCTGCACAGGCGATCCCAACTCATGCTCCTTGCAGCTTCCTTGATCCCCGTGGGCTTGTTGCCGCTGCATGGCGTCGGAGTTGTAGTAACAGCTGCATACAGCGGCGCGGCCCCTAGGAGCTGCTTCCCCATCAATATTATGCGGCTGATCCCGACCTTCCTCCTCCTGCACCTCTACTTGCTTCCATCCCATGCCCAGCAAACTGATCACGGGCTCAGCTACCGCCGCCTCACGCTTGCGTATCCTCATCGCTGGTAGCTCTGCTGCACGCGAAAGCTTTGCTTCCCTCGCCTTTGCTTGGCCTGGTCTGCTTCCCGTGTCGAACTCGCCCGTCAGGTACTGTGTGTCCCGAAACTAGGTAGGTAGTAGGTACTCTCCTGCGCGAGAGGGAAAAATGAAAGAGAGAGGGAGGGGTTGGGGGGGGAGAAGATGCTGTTTGGTGATAGGAGTTTTTCACCTCTCTCTGCATATCTAGTGTTGCTCCTGCAATTGGTTGCACCAACATTTTTGGAAACTTGAAATATGGGAAGTTGTTGAATGTTTGGGAAATCCAGAAAATATATATATAATGTTGTTAGTGTGGAAAGAAATTATTCAAGTTGGGGAAGTCGAGAAAATCCATCAAACATTGATAGTTGTTGAATGAAATGGTCTAAGTTTGGGAATTGAAAAATCCATCAAATATTGGTGGTTGTTGAATGAAATAATTCACATTTGGGAAGTTGAGAATTCCATCAAACATTGGTGATTGTTGAATGAAATAGTTCAAAAAGTGAGGAACAAGTTTTTTTTTTCCTTTTCTATTTCCTAACTAAGAAAAATGAGAATGCAATAGTTGGATATTGAGAGTTTGTAACTTTGATACTACATAGGCAGTACAGCGGGTGACACTTTCATTAAGGGTGTTAAGCTTCACTTATTGCTCCTCATCACAAGATTGAGCCCATGATTTAGGAGGAGACTTAATTATTATTTTTGGAACTGTTTGAAGTTGTTACATGAGGGCTGTGAGATGGTTTCTTAAAATTAATTCATAGCTATAATGAAATTCCCAATTCCTCAGAAGCTCACTTTGTGTGCCAAATCCATCCACACAAATTGTTGCCTCACTTTTTGTTTTACTCTTCAACACTTAATACAACCAAGATGAATCAAAATAGGCCGGGTTCTGATGTCAATTTTGGACTTAGTTTCTCAAAAGTAAACTTCCTTAAACAAATCTTATCCAATAAGACAAAGCACCCATAGAATGTGGGTACAATTACTGATTTGTAAGGAAAGAAGTTTGAAGAAAATTTGGCCAATTTCACAACTTGGAACTCACAAGCCACCCATTTCAAGAGTTGCGTGCATTTAGGCTATCCTAGTTTGTCTGTCGATGTGTCTCTCACCCTTGTTGGTCTCTCAAACAAGGTAGAATGGTTAAAGTTAAAGTACTCCAATGCCGCATAGCACCACACCAGATCCAAGCAATCAGTTCTAATCTTACCTTGTCTTGTGGATGTCACAGCTAGTAATTGAAATAGGTGAAAGCGGAAGTGCAACACAGCCAAGCTGGGAATTGAAATACAGGAAAGCAGAAGCACAACACAGCCAAATGGAAACAGCTGCAGAACTGCATTTGTCTAGCTTGACTCTCCTTAGATTGTAGAATAAACTGCTACCAATACAGTTCATAGCTCAGAGTTACAAAGGAAACACCATGACTTCAAGAAGGTCAAATCTCAGAATCCTGTCCCATAAATAGCTCAAGCACATCATAAAGAACTGGTAGAATATTTGTAGGATATGTGGAGTATGCCTTACCCGAAGTAATATTTTTGCCTCTATGGCACCTCGAGAGAGTAAGGTTCCTCAGTTTTTCAGGAACCTGCTGCATAATGAGCCATCCTCTTGTCTGAAATGCCATCTTGGCCATCTGCTTATTAGAGCAAAATTCTACCAGTTCTTTCCGCCAGGTAAGGACCCCAAACCTGGAGATTCAAGACCTGTCGAGCTTGGATCTCACCCAGTGTGAGGCCCTCATTCCCAGAACAGCAGCATTTGAGGTCCTTACTGTCAAATTAAAAAGTCCATCACCAAACACAGAGACAAGAGAAGGACAAGTTCCTTGAGGACAATTATCTAAGGTGAGTGGAGATAAAAGCTGCAGAGAGCAAGCATGGTAGCTTGGGACAGAAAAACATCAAAGATGGAAAAAAGAGAGAAATAAAACTGACTGATGGCTTATAAGTCAATATGGCTAGCAAAAAAAACTTAAATCCTAGACAACCCTGCTAATATGCATCCCAGTCACAGAAATTCAACAATGCACACTAGACCCAAAACCCATAATTCAGCAAGACAAGAACATTTAGATGCAACTAAGTCCAAACTCCTGTTTGCTAAGATCTGACAAACAAGAATTGGATTGCCCTGGTTCATGTTCGTCGTGTTCTGAATCGCCATGGCCAAATCTCTCTTGTATTTTTTATGTAATTAGGTACCTATTACCATACGTACTATGACTGAGAATGGGCACTCCAGGTCCAAATTTTTACCTATTTATTTGAGAACATGAAATTCAATAGTCTCAATATTAGTATTTCAGAAATTTTTGACAGTTGAAAAATAACTTTTTAGATGCACATCATTTTGCATTTGAAATGCATCCTTAGAATAGCGAGAGCAGAGCAGTGTTGTTTTTTTTTGGCAAATTTTCGCACATAGGGACAAAAAATATCCATTGCAAATTGTACAAAGGGATTTTTTGGAAAAAGAACACTGGAGCAGAGAGCCTTTGAGAGGTTGAGGTTTGATACTCATGGATTTCAACAAAAAATAACAATAAACTTTTTCTCTTTTTTCAGCCAAGCCTTTCATGAATTAATCTATGCCAAACATAAGTTTGTAAGTACTAAAGTACCGTACCTGCCTATTGCATGGTGTGCGGTGTGTGTGAGAGAGAGAGAGAGAGCGCGCGCGCTTGGCTATGGAGTCGCTGCTCGCAAATACCCTCTTTTTCTTCTTTCCTCTTTCCTTCCCGTTGGAAATTTTTTTTGATGATTCGTGTTTCATTAGCAGAAAGAAGTCTTGGATTTGGATTTTGTTTTGTTTTCTTTAACGGCGAGATTTTCATCACTTCAGCACAGACAGACAGACAGAGAAAGAGACACGAGGAGGACTCGCAATAGAGACAGAGAGTGGTAGGGAGTAGCAGAGCGTGAGGGTGGTGGTGGGAGTGTGCATGAAGAATGGCTCAATTGTGTTTGCCCTTGTCGTTGTTGTCTCCCTCTCCCTTATCCTCTGTGTCGCTCTCACCACAACGATTCCAGCTCTCTTCCATAAGGCCACACAAGTTGCGAGCTTTACTTGTTCGTTGCTGCTCTGTGGTAGCAGCAGCAGAAAGATGTGGTTCCAGGGATGACGATGATGATGCTGATAGGTCTTTGCTTTCTTTAGCTCGTTTTGTTCAGGGTTGTGAGTGTTTGAGATGTGGGAAGAAGCAGCAAGTTGGAGGAAGATACGGGATGAAGCAATGGAGATGGACTAGGCGCGGATCGGAACGACGGCTTGTGCTTGCACGTGTTTCGGAGGTGAGTGGCAGTGGCAGTGGGGAGGGAGCAACGGCATCCACTAAAGAGGATTCGAAGCCGAGGGCGAAGTTGAGTGCAAGGCTTGTGGAATCGTATGAAATCGAGGAGATGCAACGACCGCTTGCCGAGTACATGAGTCTGCCGGTGAGTCAGTATTCGGTGCTGGATGCGGAGCGCATAGAGAGAGTAGATGACACAATGTTCAAGTGCTATGTGCACCGACTGAAATTCTTAGGGTTTGAAGTGGGACCTGTGTTGCTGGTAGCTGTGGAAGCGCAACCAAATGGTTGCTGCATTCGTCTTCTTTCTTGTACGTTGGAAGGTTCTCCCATTGTGGTGGCACAGAACAAAAAATTCTCCGCAAGTATGTCGAACAAAGTCTCATGGACTACTGTCAGCGATTCCTCCTCCTCCCCATCAGCCCGGCGACTGGTTTCCGACACCACAATTGAGGTGACCATTCAGATTCCCTTCGCATTTCGTGCGTTGCCTGTGGAATCTATCGAAGGAACTGGCAACAAAGTGTTGTCTCAATTGCTCAAAGTCGTGCTTCCACGCTTCCTGACACAGCTTGGCAAGGATTACTACACATGGGCTTCAGGGGACATGTCCCGCAAACCTGTGGGAAATGGTCAGCTTTGACGCAGTCTCAATTTCAGCAATTTGCCCAAGTTCTTAGTGACAGCAGAATGTGAAGGGAGATCCAAGACAGGGATGCACTTGGGTGCAAGCCACTGGCTGCCAATTTTATCTGCAGTGCCATTTTGCTGCTATGCATGGGACTTCCATGGATCTACAAAACAGAAAGAGAGCCGGATTGCATATCAGTTGGGGTGTAGGAAACGGGATGTCTCCACTGCATGAAAAGGAACTAGCTAGAAAGAATGAGAGAGATCCTTGGAATGAATATACCCCCACAACACAGTGAAGAAGCATAATGTGTTTCCTTCAAGAGCAGATGAGAATTGTTGCCATTGATGCTGAAGGAATCAGAGTACGAACTATCTTCACTTCTACCTGAAATTCTTGCTGCAAAACACAGCTGCATCATAATGCACTTCACAAAACATAGCTAGTAAATCTGTAAGATAGTGTAGGAAATTCTGGGGTTACAATTTGAGCTTTCTGAGCAAGGAAATGCAATCTCCTCATGAATTGAATTCTTCTAGCTTGACCCCATGAGACCTGCTCCTTTTAAGAACCTACACAAGTTTCGTGCGTCCATGTGGGACCTCTATATGCCCCTGTCGCCTTAGATGCTTGTTTTTACAAGCACAAGCTGAAATGAAAATGAATATGCTCTCAAGCTTGTTGTTGCAGCTGAACTGAATGAGGATCTTATTGAACTTTTTTATGAGCTCTGTCTCTTGAATGCTAGCCAATGTCATGACCAAGTCTTCTTCCTGTTGCTTCTGGAAATGCAACAGAAACTCAGCACACAGATCTTGTATAACAGTTTGCCCAGATTCTGGGTGGAGTATTACATACTTATCTACACCCATCATTGAGAGCTGATTGAAGTCAGTGGGGAGTGATGGCAGCTTGTCACAGCTATTCATGATGAAGGTGATGGTCTGATGCTTTGTGAGCAACTCTCAACTGGTTACAACTGCACACATTGCTATGTGTGTGTTACCTTCAAACTGTTGTTGTTGTGGGGATTATTTTCTGCAATTTCATAGATAAGTGGAGTCCTGGTAGCATGGCATTTGCTTAAATGGTTGTGCCAGATGATATCACCCTTATCATCTTGCCATTACTGTGAGTCTTGTGACACAGATTCCAAACAACAAATCAATTATATGACAATTGGTCTCCACCCCTGCTGGGTGCTGATGAAGTCAGCGCTGGGGATGCTAGAGTATCAATACCACACATGTTACTATTGAAGGTCTCTGAACATGCATGTGAAGCTCTTTCTAACATGCATGTGAGCATCACAGGTGTTCAAACAACTCCACAGTGGTTGTGATTTTGTTCCTATTTTCTCTGTTCTTTAGCATTGGGTTTGGTATTGATTTTTGTTTTCTTTTTCTTTAGGATTGAGTTTTGATTTTTTTTTGCTTTCTTTGTTCTTTAGGATTGCGTTTTGATTTTGTTTTTGCTTTCTTTGTTCTTTAAAGATTGGATTAGATTTTGTTTCCTTTGTAATTTAGGGTTGGGTTTCCTTTTCTTCCTGCTGATTATGTTGTTGATTATGTTGTTGAGTCTGAAATCTCTGTAACCATATTGGAAGGGGACATGGAGCTGCCTAACAAAAGAGATCTTACTATGGGTGTCACAGGTGCCATCATCACAAGCATTCTGTTAGCAGCAGCACACCCTGTAAGACTATTTTCATCAGAATCCATTCCTAAGATGTCCACTTCCTCAAAGACTCAGTAATCTGGAATTTGAGCAATTAATTTATTTTAATTAGCTACATCTATTGCTGTTGTAGCTAGTATCCAGGAGGGGATTTTTAGCATGTGAAGCTCTGCTAAATCTCTTTCAAATTACAATTTTTTCTTCCAACTTCTCTTCATTGTTTAGGGAGGTAGGAAAATGAGGGAAGGTAGGAAAATTAAACAAAGAGAAATTAATCATAAGACCTTTTTGCTTAAGGATTATAGTAGATGTTTTGTATCCTCCATAAAAACAAAGAAGAAAACCCACATAAACCCCATATATCATACCTAACTACAACATCAATATTGCTCAAAAATCTGGTTGTCAGACCCAACATATTGTTATTAAACATTCAGAGTTAATAGTTGAAAAGACATGCTACTTATGACATGAGAAGATAACACAATTTTTTTTGCAATGAATGGAGTTGGAACTTCAAACCCATGAATTTACAAAGGCAGGTGTAGTAGGTCTGTAGTAGTGTTGGGTCCAGCCTTTTTGTTTATTGGCGAAATTTCGCCAAAAAGCGAAAAACAAATTTAAAGTTCGAAAATGAAGTAATTTTGGAGGGTTTCCATGGCCAGAAGTGAGAGAAAAGAATAGTAGAAATCGCCAGATTTCTATATTTGGGGTTTTAGTATTTAGCCATGAATATACAAGGTTGATTAAAGAAGTATACTCCACATCTGGTTTATAGCCTGATGTGGCTAAATCTTCCTTAGGATGATTGCCATAAATCTTAAAGAAATTCCTTGAAAAAAAAAAACACTGGAACTTGGTTTGCGTTCACACGGGCGATGGGCTAGGTCGTCTCCTCTGCCACAGCAGTCTACAGGATTGTTGCACGCTGTGTGCGCTGTGTCCCTCGTGTTGGCGAGCGAGCGAGCGACCGAGAGAGAGATAGACAAGGCACCGGAGGGAGCAGGAGCTTGCAGGAGCGTGGTAGACCAGTGTAGTAGAGCAGGGTCACCATGTTTCGAGTACGCGCCACTTCGTTCTTAGCCGGTTTTGCTGTTGCGTCGGCCATCGCCATTTACCAGTTGCAAAAGGATGTGTGGGGCAGCCATCAAATATTGGCAGATGAGGTTTCTCTTCTTCTTCTTCTTCTCCGCTGCTCATCTCTGTTGGCTTATTTCTAGGATATGCTCTCCTCCTTCCTGTCATCCCCTGTTTATTGTTTGTATGTCCATTGTCTTTTATTTTATTTGCAGTGCAAGCTTGAAATGGCATCAATAGTGGGAACTTTGTGTTTGTTTGTTTCTCTTTTTTTGCTTCACTTTGAGTGCCCATTACTATGTGGAGGAAACTTTAGTTGTGGAACGGAGCTGCTGCTGCTGTTTTGAAAAAGAATCGTGGGAGGATTTGGATAAAACATTGTGTCTCAACTCGAGCTTGAGACACAATTGGAGGGAAACCCTAGATGTGAACTTGTGTACTATGAGGTGGATTTAAGCATAACTTTGTCTATTGCATCAGTTTTTTGACAATCCTGATTGCACTATGGTTGAGCTTCAGCATTCAGTTGCAGAAATTCCATGTCTGATTGACCTAATTTTCAGCTGGAAAATTTTGCAACTCATTCCCCCTGGGGCTGCCTTCCAGTTTCTGTGCAAATGAATCATGGATGCATCAGAAGAGTAAGGGAAAATGTCTGGGATCTATGGACAGGTTGAGGGGTATTACAGTCAGTTGGAGAAGCGGATCAAGCAACTTGAGCACTTGACGGGTTTATCTCCTTCCAAAGATACTCACCAGGTTTGATCTCTTCTGCTTCATTTGCATCTGCCAGAAGTCACCATTTTTCCCAGCCCTTTATAAAACTCATGAATGTTCCTATGTTTTGAAACCTCACCCTTGTTATTGCTGGAGATCAGCACCTGGGCAGGATGAGCACTGGCTGCTCATGGTCAACTCTCAGTAGTCCATATCAAGATGCTTCACTGGTCTTGAACCTTGGTGCTCTTGAAATGCTGCTTCTTTATCACCCTGATATGAAGGTGGAGTTGTTGTTGTTGTTCTCACTTCCTTTTCATTGATGCCTGCTGGATGAGTGCAGGTGGCAGGGAAAGATGACTGAGGCATTTGAAAATTGGGAAGGCATGTGGGTTGCACACACATTGGGATGAGGAGTTGTTGAACATGCTTTAACTTTTGAAGAACTGGGGCGATTAGTTGTATATCCAATAGAGGGGTGATTGCTCATCCTTGTTTGCAGCAATCTACAGCTTTCTAAACTATAATGTTACTCACCAAAATTTTCATAACTTTATTCTCTGAGAAACTGGGATTGGAGGTCATTCAGTTTACAGTGTTTATTTCTTTTCAATCACTGTAATTTTCACTATAGGGATGGATTTCAATTGGGAATATGCACAAGATCAAGTCTTGTTTCATCATGAAGTAGGTTGTTTCTGGAAAGAGGTCAAAGGAAAAATAGTAAGGGCGGAGATCTGCAGGTCTGCTTGTTACCCCATCTGGAATATCAACTTTGAATAAAAACAAAAACAGTATCATCTACACGTTTCTCAGTTGTATTTTGCAACCCACTTGTAATGTGGTGGTCAAAATGAATTGAAGCTTACACTCACAAGTTTTGTGCAGCTTGAAGGAGAATATTAATTTGCCTTTCTTCTTGTCTCTGTTGAGTTCTAGCTTGGCATTCTGACTGAATCTTCTAATTGCTTCCAAAAATGTGACAGAAACTCAGGATGCAGATGTTTGCACAAGCATTATGCCCAAATCTTTGGAGCAGATTGTCATGAACTTAACAACACACAGTGGTAGGAGCTGATGAAGTCAGAGAGGAGTTATGGCAGTTTATGGTCATGTCATTCATGATGAGAACAATTGGCCAACATTTCTGACTGACGCTTATAAGCTTATAATGATTGCATTCATTCTTTTCATGTTGGTTTTGATGTTGCTGGAATTGACACACCATGTATCTTCAAATAGGTAAAATTGTGGTGTTTCCTCTGCAATGTCATAGATAATGTATTGAGGTGGTGGTTCATTCATGGGTCATGAGATGATGACAATTGTTGACAAGCTCACATGACAAGATATGGACAGACCTCTCTAGTCTGTTGGCCACAACAAGCCACCGAAATGTTTGTGTGCGCATTAATTCATTGTTCTTCAAATTCTGCAATTTTTCCCCACAGGACATGAATATCAACCAAATGAAACATTCGTAATTGAAAAAAATCAGACAAATGAATGGCCCATCCATAAAGATGAAGTTCTTGAAATTGTACAATTTTTTCCAAGCTCCATGGCATGGATATCAAGTAATGTGGAGAGAGGTGGGGAAGGGAATTTTCCATTTTTTCCAACCTAAAATGTATAATTTTGACACGTACAAGGGATTTTTGTGGAAAAAATATTCCCAATTCGCCATATTTTTTATATATATTAAAATAAAGTCGCCAGATTTCTTTATAAAAATTTCAAACAAACGAATGGTCCGCCGCCTATATCTACAGCTCAACTTTTGTGTACATTGGGGACAAGCCCACCAATTCGGCGAGTAAGGGGGAGAGGTATATCACAAATCAAAAAATTCTGGAACAGAAGCAGAAAAAGATTGGTCGCTTTCGTTATAATCCCGGACTTTCGTCGCCTGAGAGATTCGAACTCTCGCGGGGAAACCCCATGTACTTAGCAGGCACACGCCTTAACCACTCGGCCAAAGCGACTTGATGCTGATGTCCTTTCTCAGTATTTATTTACTCTCTGCTTTACTCTAAGACTAGGGTTGGCATTAAGATGAGGAACACTTTTATTTGTGCACTATTGGACGTTTCGTGTAGTAAGTCTGGAGTCTGGCATGTAAGTCTCAGCACTTTTGGTGTCTCTCTGTCTGGCAACAATTGCTTCATTTGGAGGTTCCCCCACATCAATGTTTTATCCAAAATCAAACATTATAAGAAAAAGCTACAGGAAGCTTGGGTACTTCCTACCCAGGCTTGAGTTCATAGAGCTCTCTCTCCATTGTAGTAGTGGGTCAGTATGCTCCATTTGGGAAGATGTGACAACACTGTATGTTGCTGACATTTAGTGTGTCATCTGTGTGCTGATAATCTGCAGTGAACTTGTCCTAATACGTTTGGATACAGAATCTGATACCATACTAGAGAGCACACACACATGCATGTCTGCCAGAGAGCTACTTAGATGTCTTGCTTGACCATAACCAGCAATAATCCCTGAGCGGGGACCCATTTCTGGTAATGCTCTGCTTTGAGGCCATCACCCAATGTAAAGACTGATAAGAAGAAAGTGTCAAATTGATCTTTAAAAGATCAAAAGATGGGCCTCAATTGCTTCCACTCACACCCACACATCTGCACAGACAACCCCCTATTGGGACCTCTACTACTTTTACGACATCCGACATACAGTGTTAATTATTCCCCCATCCAGACCCACGATGAAATAGTGGACAATATAAAGTCCGTGACTATTTAATGTCTCCACGTAGGCCAATCATAATGGCTAGTCAATCAAAAACTGTCATTTCGTGTACAGTCCCTCATGGAGGGCACTGAAGAGAACGCATCTTTACAGGCATAGACTGAGTTTCACATAGTTGATGCCTACACTTCAACCAAAAGAAAATGTACAGGCCATTTTCACTTTTGCTCTGGGTGCAACATTTTATGTTCTTACAGATTTGCAATCAAGTAATACAATCACTGATCATCTCTGGATCTGAGGATGTTAGAAAGAAAGATGCTTAACAGTGGGGCTTCAGGCTGGTTGCCCATTGTGGAGATTAATCATGTCTCTGTGGATCCAGCTGTGTGTTCTTTATGTCCTCTGCTACTTCAGATTACCTTGCTTCAATACTTGTCAGCGTTCCTGTGGTCACTTCAGTGTTTTTGCTTTCAGTTCTCTGATGTATATAGGTCATGCACCATCATGGGTGATCATCGCAAACAGGATTGAACATCAAATCGGTGAAAAGCTTGTAGAAAATTTTCGATGCCGTTCAAAACTAGTGACAAACTGCCCCAAAACTTTTAAAACTTTGTCAAAATGTGTCAAGAATCTCCCCAACAGAATTTCTTTAAAATGTTTAAATCTTTTTTTAAAAGCATGGAATTTGTGACAGAATATTGTGTTTAATTTCTTTTTTTCTGAATTTGGAACCTTGCTCAAAGATTACATTCATGATCATAAAATTTAAATTTAAATGTTAATTGAACTATTAGATTACATTCCATTAAAAAATGATTTTAAAATGTATATTGATACAAATCATTACAACTATTTCTCATGTAAAATGATTTTAAATATTACAATACACTCTCTACCATTTTATATGTTTAAGAATAATATTTTATGTCTTTAATTCCTTACAATTTATAATTCATAAGTATAAATAATGAAAATAGGAGCTAATGCAAGGTGTGGCATCATAATACTTGCATATTCTAAAGAGAGTATGAACTATATTTATGGTAAAACCTTTGAATTAATACTATATAACCTTGGATTAATCTAGAGCTTTTTATGCAACCACAAAGTTCCATCAAGCTACCTCTTGGCTTAAGGGTGGTCAGGGGTTTCCAATTTTCACATTGCAAAACTTTTGAAAATTTGGATGGGGGATCATCTTAAGTAAAAGACGAATATGACATTTTTTCATGAGACTTACGTTATGAGAAAAAATATATAATGAAGCTCATGAAATTTTGATTTATGTTGCAATATTCCCACAAAACCTGTAGTAACTGAATCACATTTTTCAAAGGGAACACAATATGTGCAACGTTCTTTTCTCAATTTTGTGATGTAACCAAAGTGGCAATTGTCCATAAGTTAATTTAGTCAAATTTGGCTATTAAAAAAACATGAAAGCAAAATATTAAACATCCTTATATATTTATGGCTACCTACTTGGACCATGTATACAATTTAGTAGAGTTTTTAGAAATTTTCAAATTTTTCCAAAAAGTCATTCAATTTGAAATGAAAACATTCAAAAACTTCAAAATAAAGCACACTTTCAAACCAAAAAAAATTGAATATGTGTGGAATTAATTGAATAATTGATGCACAACTTGTAACATTGTGGCAAAAGGTAACATCCATGATTTGAACATTTTTGTGATTGTGATTAGGTTTTAATCATATGATCATGTCTTTAATGATGTAACACAATCTAGTCCTATTTACAATTACATAACTAGATCATATTATGAAGCTCATAATAACATGAGTAAAGCACATGGTTTGATTTCAAAACTATATTTGACCAAGTAACAAAAACATAACATTGGACACATTAAGAAGTTATGAGAAATTTATTTGAAACCAATTTGTGGATTAATTGCATGCATTTAAAAGTAGTATGTTCCTAATTATCATTAAAATATGTATAATATATTATTTTTAAAATTCCAAAGGTTGTTTCAAAAAAACACAATTAATTATTTGAAATAAATTTTGATTATCAACCAATTGTGAATGATTTTAAATGTTGTAATTTTGCACATGAAATATAAAAATAACTTAATCCAACATCATGCCATTGAGTTTTTTTCTTTTTAAAATTGATCTTAAAATGCATTTACACTATGTTTGCCTAGGTTTTGCCTCGGTTAACTTAGGTTTAGCTTTTATATTTAACCTATGTTTAACAATAACTTTGGTTTAACTTAAGTTTAACTTTTACATTTATCCTAAGTTTAATTTAGGTTTAACATTTACATTTGGCCTAACTTTAGTTTCAAAGTTTAGCTTTAAATAGTTTTAACTTAAGTTTCACTTTTAAGTTTAGCCTAAATTTAGATAGGTCTTTAAGTTTAATTTAAATATAGCCTAGGTTTAATCTTGAAATTTAGGTTTAAAATAACTTAATTTTAACCAAAGTTTAAGCTTTAAGTTTAACTTAATTTTAGCTTAATTTTATTTTTTAGGTTTAGCTTCTAAGTTTAATCTTTAAATGTAACCTTTAAGTAAATTAACTTAGTTTAACTTCAATAGTTTTAAATTAGACTAAGTTACCTTACAATAACATAGGGAGGCTTAGGTTAATTTAAATGAACCTAGCCTAAACTTGGTGGGTGGCCTAAAGTAGTCTATACCAACCTAGGTTAACCCAAAGTGGCTTAAGTGAACCCATGTTAGACAATTATGGTGTAATGGTTAAAAACTTGAATCCTCAATTTTTTTAATTCTCACACTTGTAACCTATCTAGGTTCTTTGCTTACGTAGCTTACCTAACCTACTCTAAGTTTGTTTTTAATTAGGTGGCCTAAGCTAAGCTCTAAAACTAAATCACCTAGTTTAAATTTCCTAGCATAATTAACCTAAGTTAACCTCTTAAATTAAGTTGTCTTACCTAAACTACCTAATTTAAGTAACTTAGGCTAAATTCCTAGGTTAAGCTTCCTAGGCCTTGGTTTCCATGTGGCATTACACAATTGTGCCAAAACATTAATTTCCTAATTTTAAGCTACCACATGGCAATTTTAAATGGTCAATTTTTTAAAATTTGAAATAGTTTGTCATGTGGCAACTCATAATTGGGCAATAAATTTTTGAACTTAATCTATGCTAGCACATGGGAACAAAAAATATATTAAAAAATTGGACTTTATATTTTAAAAATTAAAGTTTAGTCATTGGATGCATCTTACATAACTATTGTTTAATTTCATATTATAAAATTCAATGATTGTGATCATGCAATCTTTCAAGTTTGTGATGATTCATCTATGATTATAATCATGAAAATGATATGGAATGACATAAATGACTATTGTCATGGCATAAATTATTACAATTGCGGTTGCAACTAATTCACATAAAATGATGAATCTAAATTGAATACATAATTCTCTACTCATTGAGGCATATATGACTAAAGTTTCTAATTATGGATAGAGTCGTAGACGATACCTTTTCGCATAGTGTAAAACTTGGAAGAAAAGAATGAATAGGTATTGTTCAAATATACTAAAACCCAATGGTTGGGGGGCAAAAATGGATTAATTCAAGGTTACATGCTGTTAATTTGAATTATATAATTAGATATAATCATAACTTTCTTTAGATAATATCTAAATATTATTTCTACTATGATTTATGGTTTTTCAAATTGAACTTTTCATTTTTTTAAATAATTCTTCGACACAATTATTAAAAGGAAAAATATTCAAATTGAAATATATAATATATTTTTAATATTCTATAGCATACCAAAGCCCCACCTTTTATACCTTCTATTTACCCAATGCCTTTTGCCCACTTGTGTCGATCCATTTGTTTTTTATCCATGTTTGCGGGTAGGGGAAATGAATGAGAGGAAAGGAATTAAGTAGTCATAAAAAAAAGATGAAGATAATTGAAAGGAAGTTTTTAAAAAGTATGTGCCTTTCATGTCAATGAAGGAAGGGATTGAGGTAACTAGGGTTAAACTGATAATTATTTTGAATAACATAATTACACCATTAAATACCCTAATACATGGGCAATTTCAGCACACACAAATGGCAAATTATTTATTTATTTAAAAAATTGAACTTCAACAAATGAGTTTTAATTTTAGACTTTTTGACAAGTAAAGAATCTAGTTATTAAATGCAAAAGACTTATTATTATCCTCCTATTATCCTTTTGGTTAGCTTGTTCAAAATTAGTGCATTTGATTGTATTAACCTAGGGTTCAATTCTAATTGCTTGAATTCTTGAAACTTTAAAACGTTGAGTGCCAATAATTTTCCAAAATTTTGGCAAAATAAAAAATAATTTATATTATATTGAAGTTGGCCATGTACTATAACAATCAACTTGATGCCATATACTTTCGATAAATTTAAAGAATAATTTATTCATACCAAACTATTTATATCAAAGGAAATGGTATCCTTTAATAAGTTATACAATTAAGTTAAGAAAGACATAATGAAGTTTTCAAATTTTAGAAAAAATGTTAGCACAACCTAATCACACAATTGGAATTTAACATTTGTGAATATCCAACCATAATAATGTATTAGTTAACTTGGATGTCATTGGCCCAAATAAATTAATTCTCTTGTAAGGTCACCAATCCCAATAGTATTCCATTCCAAGTGGGCTTAATTTCACCATTTTTTAGAATTAATTGTAGAGATTGTTACTTAGATTTAATAATAAGTGATTTAACGAATTACTAGTTTTAGCAAGTTGCTGAACCTAATAGGCTATTTAACCTAACCTATTATTTAACTTAACCTGTGACTTAACCTAACTAATTATAGAACTTGACAAGTAACATTATACTAGGTTAGTAGATAGGTTGACAAAACAAGTACTTAAACAAAGTATAGTTTTGAATTTTTGGACTATTATTTTTATATTGGTTAATGACTATTTTAATATTTGGACTGTTTAAGTTTTGAATTAATTGTTATAAAAATAGGACAAACCTCTTATGGGGAACTTTTGATTAGATTTGGATTTTGTGTTTCTCTTCCATTTTGAAGAAATATGGAGAATGTTTGTTTTCAATAATATTTTCTTGAAACTTTTGGAATTTATGTTTATTTAGGAATTGTGAATAGATTGAAGTTTTTATTATTTAGTCTACATGTTTTTTGTTTTTAGAACTTGTTCCTAGAAAATTCAAAAGTTGAAAACCTTAATGGGAATAGAAAAAATCATTAACAAAGACCAAAATCACCATACATTCAAATAGTTTTACTATGTTTGTTTGAAAATTGCAAAATGATAAACATTCACATCATCTTGTTGAGTGTTTTTCAAGGGCACCAAAAGTGAAAAAACAAGCTCATGCTTTGGGATGCTCACATCTAAACAAAACAACAAACAAACACCATCTTAATATATAGACGTACAAAAATGGAGTTGTTCATTCATCAATTGGCTTGTAGGATGTAATTGATTGATGTGAAATAACTATTTTTTGATGAAAGTTTCCCAAAATTTATAATAAGAAAACACACAAGGACAGGAGAGAACAAGAAACAAAGAACAAAGACCAAATTATAGGCAAGCAAAAGAGCCCCAAAGAGGTGACCACATGGAGGTAAAGGGACCACTAAATGTTGAAACCTCCACTAGTTGCATGACACATATCAATTAAATAAAAGGGAGGTAGGCCCGATAAAGTTCCAAGCCTAGAAAAACCCTCCCCTACAATGACAACTCATTTCAAAATGGAGGCAGCCTCACTCTCTATAATGCCATTAACATTCTTTGTTTATAAAAGGAATCCAAAATTGATAAAGGAGGGCTTCCGGTGCCCTTTGTTGTCCATGCCATGTTAGAACATCAATGAAAAAAATTGTCAATCTATTGATGAAGACACTCAAAAACCTCTATGGCAAGACGAAGAAACATGTCCATTGGGTAACTATTAGAAAACATGTCAAAGATGCTGTTGGAAAAGGAATGGTCATGGAGTCTCTCTAAACTGGTCTCTTGAAGTCAATTTGCTCCCCTCTCTACAATTTGCTCAAAGGGGGTAAACATGATGTTGTTATTAGGGGAAGAAGCTCTTGAAACAACTTCAAATGGACTTGGAAGGGGAGCAAACCTAAATTGGTCACCTTAATAACCTCCAAAAAGAAAGGGCACAAATCCAACAAAAATCTAAAAACAATGATTGATGCTACTAACATTCAACTCCCCAAATAAGCCACTAGTACAATGGTCTTTGCAAAAATGAGGTCACTCTCGTCATTAGAACTAGGGAGCAAAACCTGCCAACACACCAAAGGGACCTCTAGACACTCAAAAGAACTTGGGCTTAAAAGCCTTTCAAAAACTTGCATGAGGGTCGAATCAAAAGATGCAAGCTAGCGCTAAAAACTTGGGAGGGGCGAGAATGCACGAAGCAATAATAAGACCTTTAGATAAAACATCGATATAAAATCCCAAAAACAACCTAAGTGTCCCCCAACTCTATAAGCATACTAGCATGGCAAACATCCTCATTTACAATGTCTTGCAAAAATGAACAGAAAAATGAAGTGAAGCCAAAGGGGGCCCCTAAAACTCTAATGTTGTTTGGAAGGCGACAAAAACCAAAAAAGGGAAAAATCTAAGGACAAGCTGAAAAGGGACTAAGTAGCGCACATGTGGGATTGAACAAATAGACCCATAATGATAGACAACTAGGAAGCAAAATAGTCAAAAGTGAGAGAAATGAAAGAAATAGGGCCAAAGATGTAAATGATGTTTGCCAATGAAGAGAAGAAACACAAAGAAAAAACAACATAAAAAACTCACAAGGCACGAAATTTCTTTATTTCATACAACTCAAGCTAACAAATAAAACCCCTAAACTATTCAAACTTTACCCACCCTTGTTTTAAAACCCCATTTAAATTCAAATATTTACAACAAGTAATTAAATGAGCGGTGGGTGTAGGTCAAAAGTTCACAAAATGAACAAGTAAATTATTCATAAATAAATTCCACTTTGTATTTGAAAAAACATAGAAGATTAAAATTGAATATTTATAATTGATTATATACCTAAATGAGCTAACCTATAAGTCATCCAGTATGTGATATTGTTTCATTTGGTTTGTCATATTTTACAATACCTTGGCAGCTTCAACATTCATTATATTATTTGTAGAACATTAAAATTCTCAAAAATATATATTTCAGATAGCATTTTTGTGAATGAAAATAAAGAATCTTTTGAAATATTTTGAAATATTTTATTTTTAACAATCATCCAAATTAATTGCAATGACAATGATTCATGGAAGTTGGTTTATATAGAACAACTTTAAGTTTCATAAGATGTAAGTCATCAATTGGGCAATTCCAAATTAAAACATATTTAACCTATTCTCAAGTAAAGAGGCATGGAAAGGTGTTTTTTGAATTCGAGTACTCTTTAATATAAAAAATCAAGACAATATTTGCAAGCAAAATTTCAATACTTTCTCCATTAACTTGTATCTTATTTCTCTTCAATTAAATTTGAATTCAACACAATAAAATTTTAATCCACTGGTTAGAATTTAATTTAATTTAATTCAATTGAACTGAAATGCAATTCAGTTGACTCGGAATTCGATTCAATTCAAATTCAAATTTTTTTAAAAAATTTAAAAAAAAAAACCCTAACTATGGTATATAATAAAGGGTCTGAGCCTGCATTTTCCTTCTTGGAAGGAAAACCATGCTTATAATTATTATTACGTACTCAAAACCCCAAAAAAATGATTATCAATTAAAAATTTAGCTAAACTGCCCCCACTGGAATTTGTTGGTCGGTCTGTGGACTTGACATTACAGACATGTGGAATGCACCTGTTCTGTAGAACAAGAAGCCGCAAACCCTAATATTCCTGCCTTTGACTGGCCTCTCTGCAGTTGTAACTCTCTGTGACTGGCGCTGCAGCAACAGCAGCCATGGCGATGGCCGCGCCTGCTTCCCAATCTTTTGTGGCTTTCTCCTCCTGCCATTCTTCTTCTTGTTTCTTCTCGCCTTCGCGCTGTGGCTCCTTTTCCAGTGTATTGCCATTGTACTCGTCTTCTTCTTCTTCTTCTTCTTCTTCTTCTTCTTCTTTGTGTCACCCATATCTTCAATTCAACAGTGCACGGGCAGTTTCTTCGCTTGGAAGCAGGCGGCAACAGCAGCAGCAGGAGCAGCTCTGGTCGAGAGTTTTGAGCTCCAGAGCCATGTCGGCTGCAGCTGATGTGTCTCCGACAACTGCGGAGTCTATCGTCGTTTCGCCGCACCAAAGTAAGAATGGGTTTTGGGTTTGCTTATTTCGCTTGGGTTTTGTTATATCTCCAGCGTTTGGGAATTGCTTCGTCTCCTTCTTCTTCTTCTTCGACCTCCGGTGCCAAGTGCATGTGACGACGTTATGGGTTTTTTCCTTTTTCAACGAATTTCGCTGGTTGAAGTTGCAGGACCTAAGCAGCAGGCGCTCATATCCCTCTCAGATAAACGCGACGTTGGTTTCCTGGCGAAAGGTCTCGTTGATCTCGGGTACAATAGGGTTTTTGTTTCTTGTGTTTCTTTATTGTTTGACGTGAAACTCGATGCGGAAGTATGTCTTCAGAGTTTTCCGTATTGTCTATAGCTGTTGTATCTCCTGTTTCAAGTACCCAATTCATGGTTTGAGGCGGAACTTTTTTGACTTGAACTTAATTGGAAATGCTCGTGCACTCCTGCCCAGGTTTAAGCTCATCTCGACAGGTGGTACAGCATCAATATTGCAGCAGGCAGGATATGAGGTCACACCTGTTGAGCAGCTGACGTCCTTTCCTGAGATGGTGAGGCATGCTACCATGCATTCATTCTCAATGGTCTGATTTCACACAACCCTTCAATGTGTCAACCTGACTGGCATCACAGCTTCATCATTGGATTGTGAACATGATCATGGTGTTGTACTTGAGGATACCTTGCAGAGCATGCATTTGTTGTAGATTGCAGATGGGTTTTTTGGGCATTGCGGCTAGAGGCAGGATGTTCAGGAGTTTTGACACTGCACAATTCATTTGGTTGATATGCTAGTTTACTTGTCTTTTGTCTCATTGTTTGGTTATGGCTGGTTGGTTGCTAGTTGGATGGCCGTGTCAAGACACTACACCCAGCAGTGCATGGAGGTATTCTGGCTAGACGAGACTCGCATCCCCACATGGATGCACTTCAGCAACATGGAATTGGTGAGATTTGGCTGTGGATCATGTGCTTCCTTAGTTGGTTCAAGGTTTCACCAGGACATTGGTGTTTACCACAGGCATTTGTAACTGATATCAATCTTTGAAATCACTCTTCAATGTGTGGTGGGTGGGGGCAATGGGAGCAGCACAAGATGACCTTGTTGGTTCTGAGTATTGAAGTAGTTATCAGCAAGTTTACATCTAAGAATGTTGCTTCTTGGTTGACAGGATTGATCGATGTGGTGGTGGTTAACCTATACCCATTTTACAGCACGGTCACAGCACCAGGAGGGACAAGTTTTGAGAAAGGGGTGGAGAATATTGACATTGGAGGTCCAGCTATGATCAGGGCCGCTGCTAAGGTAAGGTAGGGATTATCCTCGATCCAATGTAGCTGCTTTAAAAAATTTCCTGCTTAGTCCTTCTGTGCATGATATCTATACTTTGTAAGCCAGTACTTGGAGCTGTAAATATTTAGTCTGTGGGGTGGTGAAGCTCACTAAAGACTATGATGAGGCGTTTTTCCCGAAGATGAGGCAATCTGCCAATGGAATTTATTTTTTACACCTCTGAGCCTTTTAGGGCAACATTTCACTGCTCTTTGAACTTCATGCAACTTTGTCGGCTGATGGAACTAGCATTTTCTGATCAAGAAACTTCCACTTGTCCTTTGTACAGGGCTATTACTCCTAAGTTGGGTGTTCTCAATAGTCAGTTTTACAGGTTCTTGAGGCTTTGTAGTTCTAAAGTTTTCTTTGTTTCTCAGATGGTCAGTCTATCCTTCAGTGTTCCTAGTCTTTCCCTGTTTGTCCTTTCCTTGAGTTTTTCTTTTCCCTTTCTGTCATTCTTTGTTTCTTTGTCTGGTCATTGTAGTTGTGGTCTGTTGCTAGCCAGTAGTATGGCTGAGTCTTCCTGTTGCAGCAGAAACTCAGTTCGATGCTTGTCACTGGCCTTTACCCACTGTAGGAAGCTGATGAAGTCAGTGGGGAAGTTGTGGTAGTTAAGTCACTATCATACATACTACTGTTGATGGTCCCTGAACAGGTGTGAGACTGGCACTTTTGTTTATACCGGCATGTGTTTTTTGTTTTTTGTTTGTTTTTGTTTTCCCTAGTTTGGTTCTTTCTGTGGCTTCCTGAGGAAGTGCTAACCTTGCTTTTTCTTCTTCATCGTGAGAATGGAGATTTCTCTATTCTTATGAAAGATATTGAGAAGAATAAAGAAGACTACCCTCTAAAGATTCTGTTAAAGAGGACTAGAGGGTTTCTCAATAAAGAGAAATTTCCTTTTGGAATTTCAGTATTTGGAGTCTTCTGGATGATTTTGTTTAGAGCGTTGTAAGTGGGGAGCTTTTGAAAGCCCACTTGGTCCTCATTTGTTTTTCCTCTGTTGTCTGTGTTTTTTTTCTTATTCTGTGTACTCTTTTTTTTAGGGTTCTTTTCACCTTTTCTTTTCTCTATGTTTTCTCCCCTTCTTTGGTGTTAGTTGCTAGCCAGTATCATGGCTGAGTTTTCTGGTTGCTTCCAGACTTGCAACAGAAACTCAGTAAGGCAGGCTACTGGTTATTCTGGCCTATACCCACTGTTGGGAGTTGACAAAGTCAGTGGCTAAGTTCTGATAGATAAGTCACTAGCATACACAGTACTGTTGATGGTCCCTGAACAAGAAGTGAGACTGTTGCTTTGTGTTCATACTGCTGGTCTTATTGTTCTTTGTTTTAAGTTCTACCCTTCTGTGTTTTTCTTTGTTCCAAATTCTGAAGTCCTTATCTGGAAGTCTTTCATTGACTTGAAGGAAAAAATTTAACCTTGTTCTGGCTTTCTTAATCATGAGTACAGAGATTTCTCAATTCTTGTGAGAGTTATTTGTTGTAGAAAGGAGTATATTGGTGATGTGGATATGATTCTGGGTCTTGAATACTTATCACAAGAGACTTGTGTTTTATATGTAATGATGGCCTTAACTTTAACTTGAAGCAAGTATCAGATATCTAAGTCTGTGGGGCTTGTCAATGGGTATTTACAGAATCACAAGGATGTGTTAGTGGTGGTAGACCCAGCTGATTACCCAGCACTCCTAGAGAATTTGAAGTGCAAGGGTGATAGCTATTCCTTTCGCAGGAGGCTGGCATGGAAGGCATTCCAGCATGTGTCCTCCTATGACTCAGCTGTGGCTGAGTGGTTTTGGAAGAACACAAGTGATAAAGGTAGTGTATGCAAACCTCTCCTGTGCTAATTGTGTCTACTGTAGACATCTCTACCAAACATGTGTGGGAGACGGTTTAGCTATTGCAACATGGGAGGTTGTGAACAGACTCAATCACAGACATTATTGTGCCATCACATTAAAGACAAGGTTGGATCTTTTTGGTCATTTGATCATCTTGTTTGTTGTGGCTGCAGATGCATCAGGCAGGCAGGAGTTCCCTCCAAGCCTGTCATTACCTCTATCTCTGAAGTCACCTTTGAGATATGGTGAAAATCCACACCAACGGGCAGCCTTTTATGAGGACAAGTCATTGTCTGAAGTGGGGAGAGGAGGTATTGCTACGGCTGTCCAGCACCATGGCAAGGTATATGACCTTCTGCTAGTGGCATCAGATGTTTGAGTTTAGGTCATCTGTGCCAAAGGTGTGTTTTTCAATGTCTGATATTTCTTTGGTAAAATCATATTTTGAAACTTTTTTTTCTTTGAGTTTGAAAAAAGGATGATTTCCTTTTATGACATGCAGGAGATGTCGTACAACAATTACTTGGATGGAGATGCTGCTTGGAACTGTGTATGTGAATTCACAAACCCAACATGCGTGATTGTCAAGCACACCAACCCCTGTGGGGTTGCCTCTGTTGGTCCAAACACTGGGCTACTGGAAGCCTATCAACAAGCAGTAAGGGCTGACCCTGTCAGCGCATTTGGTGGCATTGTTGCCTTCAATGTGGAGGTGGATGAGACACTGGCACGTGAAATACGTGAATTTCGGAGTCCAGCAGATGGAGAGACACGTATGTTCTATGAAATTGTGATAGCACCCAAGTATACAGAGAAGGGACTTCAGATCCTCAAGGGAAAATCCAAGACTTTGCGCATTCTGGAAGCCCAGCAAACTAAAGCAGGTCGGAGGTCTTTGCGGCAAATTGGTGGTGGGTGGTTGCTTCAGGATTCTGATGATCTCACCCCTGATGACCTTGGTTTCAGGGTTGTTACAGATAAAGTACCCTCTCTGGAGCTTGTAGATGATGCACAATTTGCATGGCTCTGCTGCAAGCATGTCAAGAGTAATGCTATTGTTGTGGCCAAGGTCTGTTCTCACTGCTGATACTTGGGGATTTGAGTGTATTTCATTGAAGAGTTCCCTTTCTATGTTGCACATACAAAGAGACCAGTTGTCCTCATGTCAGTGTTTTGCTATTGTGACAGGATAATCGGATGTTGGGAATGGGCAGTGGGCAACCCAATCGGGTGAAGAGCTTGCAAATAGCCCTAGAGAAAGCTGGAGAGGAAGCAAAGGGTGCTGCTTTGGCCAGTGATGCTTTCTTCCCATTTGCCTGGAATGATGCAGTTGAAGATGCTTGCAAGGCTGGAGTTAAGGTTATAGCACAACCTGGTGGCAGCATGCGTGACAAGGACGCAATTGATTGCTGCAATAAGTATGGAGTTGCTATGGTTTTCACCGAAGTCCGACATTTCCGGCATTGAGACATGAATCTCATATCGGTGTTGCCTTTTATGCTGTTCACACAAAAGCATTGTCCTGCAATGTCTGCAGAATTAAATCTAAGAAATTCACTCAGCTTTGCCAAAAGAAAAAACCACACAAAGACAGGGATTTGCGACCATCTGAAAGGATCCCCGTCTACTATTGAATTGTAGAATTATGGCCAAATGGTTACTGAGAGTCAAACATAGGGCTGGTAAATGTTGCCCCTGAAGGATATTTGTAGGTTGTGATGCATAGTACTGCTACCTGTGGTTTCGGGTGTGAGGTGCAGGTAGGTAGTTCTTGCTCTTTTAGGATTGGAACATCCATTTTGTCCACCTGTGGTTAGGAATCTTGGGATTCTTAGACTATGTTCGCCTCTCAATTTTGTCCTCAATCATGGCATCAAGGGTTTAGGGTTTAGAATGAGTCCCCTACCCCACTATTTTCAGAAAAAATTTACCTGTTTCAAGACAGTTCTCATGTCTGGAGTCTTATGATGTTTGTTTTGTACTGCAAGGTAATGTTCAGAGGCAATTGAGCACCTACTGATGAGTGATGGGTGGTGGTGTACATGATGGACAGAGGAAACCAGCATCAACCTAATAAGGGATAAATGGTGGGTAGACAAGAAACCACTTTCTCCTGTCCCATAGACAACCATCAACCATGATGGTTAGCTTAGTTTTGATTGCTGCTTTTGTTGTTATGTCAACCTTTTGCCTTCTATGCAATAGAATAACGTAAGTTGTGCCTACTAATTAATCACCTTGCCCTCTTACCTCTAAATGTATACCTTATTTGCCTTCACCAATGTGGTGGCTACTGTACCCACCACTCACAATTTGCAATCTCTGTCAAAATAATTAATTTTTCTAATGGAATGGTTCTTGCAGCTCCATTTTAAAATTCCAGAATTTTGGCACCTTAAGTGCAGAAGGTACACATTTGTTTTGAAGTAAACAATGGTAATCTAGTGACTTGGAAAATGGTGATCTAATGGCTAGGACAGTCATTTGTTAGCTCAAAGTTCTGAGGTTGGGAGTTCAGAATTTCAGACTTGGTTATGGTACTTTAAAAAAAAGAGTAATTTGACTTTCCCTCTTGATAATTAATTGATGCTGAACAATAGTCGCCTCTACCATATGAACATGCATCTGCAGTAAACCCCCTTTATAATCACACCCTTGATGACCACTCCTTTTGTGACACTAACAAATTGTGATTTAAACATGTATAGTCACATTCCATATAAACTCTTACAAGATTGTGACTATAGGGGCGAAAAGGTTACAAAACAGCCTTTTATGCTAGAATCAAGGTGCCAATTGTTTAAATTTCCTCCATGGGTTATTCTCAGCTCTACTATGCATTATTAGATTTGAAAAAGGTTGTGATTTTTGTCTGTTTTAATGTGACAATTTACATAGAGTTTGAGCTCCTTAATTATTAGCTTGTCAACTAGATTTTTTTAATAATTTTTTTTTTACTTTTTTGACAAATTCACATATCTTTTGCTTGTTTTCATTAAAAAATTATTGTTCTTTCTTTTCTTTTCAACTGGATTCATTATTGTTAGTTTTGCACAACTTCACATAAAGCAACACTAACATTATCAAAGGAAATTACAATTTGCGAAACCTTATTATTTGCCTTAGATTTCTCCCATTATAATAACATTTACAAAGAAAGCTTTGCAAATATTTTGTGCTACTAACAGGTGTGATAGTGATTTTAAAATGTGTTTTTTATTATTAAAAGAAATGATTACTGAAAAATGGGTGACATAAATAAGAATGTGACTAAAATGGGCATGATTATAAAAGGGGTTTATTGTAATTGTTTAAAGTAGGTTGTTTTTACAGTAGAACCTGTCTAAGTTAATACTGCCGGGACCGAGGGTTCTGTATTAATTTAGACACGATATTAATAAAGAGAGGGTCATTAAATAGTTCTTCGCTTGCCCATTTGTAACATTTGTACAGTAGAACCTGTCTAAATTAATATTG
>Ga0209208_10002612_pt1 | contig 25860 bp, 28 predicted proteins | sample S1TSphfallax_3_FD_187694 | JGI IMG/M metagenome (GOLD analysis project Ga0209208, IMG submission 187694) | Host-associated microbial communities from peat moss isolated from Minnesota, USA - S1T2_Fd - Sphagnum fallax MG (SPAdes) (version 2) | ecosystem: Host-associated > Plants > Peat moss >...
CATCACTGTGCCACAGTAGATTGGAGTTTTATCTGCATGCTATTGGTAGGAAATAATTAGCTGCCAGCCATCTTCTATAACTTTTTTGGTTAGTTATAAGTTGATGCTCACAATGAAGGACATTCTGGACAAAATGTACTTCTCAAGGCTACAGGGATGAAGGCATGAAGCACTCAAGCACCTGCAGTAGAGACCTTTTACAAGAAGGTTCGTCTTTTTTGCGCTTTCCGATTACAGATTTCAATTAGGGTAGGTGAAATTTCTATCCATCATTTAGTGCAGAGGTTGTCTTTGATTTGTGTGTTATACTATTGAAATGAATTTGCATCCTTCAGGATCTTAGCACTGTTGGAATAAATTTGCCTCCAACCTTGGTGATAGCTCACTTGGTAGAGGTAGTGCTTGTAATCTTTTCAATGCCAATTAACCTCAAATAACCTGTCTCTTGTGCTGTCTGTGCCTCTCATCCGCAAACTTTACTAAGTGGCTGTTTACACTAGAGGGCTTGGGCCATCACCTATAGAACCTCATGGTACCCCACTTTTGGATTGGACCATGGGAAAACAAATGGGCTATGGGTCAAGGACCTTTGTTCAGTGTAAAACCCAATTTGGACCAAAAGAATGGACTGCATCAATTTTTTTAATAAAAAAATGTTTTGTTAAGAACAAGTTTGGAAATGTGTCTGCCCTAACTTTTTATTCATCTCTTATCTCCTTTTCTCTCTCTCTCATTTTAGGTTTTATCATGGTGTTTAGGGTTTATGGGGTAGTAATTTTGTGGGGCTTGGAGGGGTGGGGCGGGAGGGATGATCCCATTTTATTGTTGTTTTAGGCCTCAAGAGGTAGTGAATTTGTGTGGGCAACCATTACAAATTCTCTTCAACTTCATTTTTTTTTAAAAATGAAAGAAATTATTAGTATTGTGTTTAGGCATTAAAGGGCAATAATTTTATGAGGAATCACCAAAAACGCCCTTCAATTTTATCTTTCAAAAAAATTATAAACATTAATGAAGTATCATAAATCAACGGCAAAGATTATTTTGGAACCCATGGGCCGTTTCTACTTTCATTAGGCCCACCTCTTCTAAGGTAGACCTGAAAAAATACCCAAGGGGCCAAGCAACATTATCCACAACTATCCATGTATAGTTCCAACAAGTTTTTTCATCCAAAGTCATTTGCTTGCCTTTGGATCTAAAATATCCTAGTGTAAATCCAAACTGACCACCCTACATAGTTTGGACCAATAAGGGATTTTATTTAAATTTAGATATGTGCCTTATTGGCATTAGATCCCATGCCTTAAGCCCTCTGATGTAAACCACCCCTAAGATGCTTAAATTGTTGTCATGGTATTTCCTAGAGACAATAGTAAAGTAACCATGTTTTCATCCTGTCTTTGGGCCTCCTTTCACTCCCTATCCCCTCTTTCATTTGCGTCCGCAAAGTAAGGACATTTTATTAAATCTCAATATGAAATGCTGAAACTCAGCATTTAATGCACAAGGTTCTAATTATAGTAGTTGTACAGTTAGGAACAGTGAAAATATATGTATGCAACAACAATGTTTTTTTAAAAAGGATTTTTGACAGTGGCCCTAGTGGCCACTGTATATGCTAGAAGCTCAAGCGGCTACACTAATATGTTTGGTTGTTGTTTTACTCGTTATATTAAAGAAAATTAAAGATAGCATATGGCTATTTTTCCCTTGAAGGGGTGGTGTATTTGGCTATTTCAATTTTGACAAAGTATGAATTGAAGTGATAGTAGAAAAAATTGTGGAATCATTTTGTAAGCGTTGGAAGATTGAAGTGGTAAAAATTGGTGAAAATATCATTGGCTAATGATTTCAACTATTTGAATTACAATTTAAAAGTTAAGGATGAAACACAATTAATATATAAGAAATAAAAATTGAATCCAATGAACAAACTACAATGTAAAAAAATAAAAATTAACAAATCATTTGAGGGAGTTGAACCCTTGTCCAAGAAGACACTACACCAGACACCTCCCAAACTTCTTAATGGACTCAACAGGGAGTCCAAAGGTGAAGACAACGAAAAGAAAAGGAGTTGGGGTGCACTCTCTACCTCGCAACACTTGGGGGTAGAAGGGCGTGTTGGAGTTCCAGACTGGGATTATAGAACGAGTAACAAGCGTGTCAATTATTCACACTGACTTGCACAAACCAAACAATAAGTTGGTTAATGCATAATTGAAAACTTTTGGTACATAGACGAGTCACGAACAAACATGGACTCACAAAATTCACCACGGCTTGGACTTGGGGGAAGTCGTCACCTTCCCCCTTATAATATTTTCTGTGCCTGGCCACGGGGCCAACATCCAAATGTCATTTTGTCTCAAGTTCCCAAGTGGGGACTCCCAAAATGGACAAACAATGGACTCCCAAAATTGGGACTCCCATTATTTTGGATGCCTATAACTTTGTGTGTAGACCTCTGATTGAGATGAGGTTTCAAGCAAAGTTGTACCTTCATCAAGAACTTTTCAATGATATGTGACATGCCACTTGAATGCAAGGAAATTAGGGCAATTCATGACTTTTAGTGATCGAAAATCAAATTGACAATTTGATTTTCGACCTTTTTTTTAACAATAACTTTGTGTTTTAAATACCCAAATGGGTCATGCGAGCCCATTTTAAACATCTAAATTCCAAGAGATTTTTAATGATATAAAAAAAATTCAATTTAATGAGTTTTGACCCCTACAATCGCTTTTTGAATGTTTGGAAGTCCATTGGGAATCCAACTCCCAAAGTGGGAACTTGCTTAGGAGTGTGGAGGTTCATTCCTTCACACCCTTTCACATTCTTAGGAGTATGAAATGTGACTCATGGGTTTCCTTCTTGGCCTGCACCTTTAGAAGCCCTTGTTTTGGTCATAAGCCCAATGCTAGTGGTACAACAATATATGTTTTAATAATCAAACATTTTTTAATTTTCCTTTGCCTTGATTGAAGGTTTGTTAACATAGAATGAAAGGTTTAAAAGTTTAGAGGTTTTGACTTTAACTTTTGGTGCAGAAATGACATCCAATTCCAACAATTATTCATGTTCTTGGGCCTTTGAATCCTTCTCATATTGTATTCCTTTAAATATTATTTATTGTAATTTATGGGTTTTTTTTTCGAAAGTTGTTATAAAATGAATTGGCGAACATCTTTGATGTTACATTCATGTCAAACAAAGTCACATTTTGTTATTTGGTTTTTCCATGAACAATGATTTCTCCTTCTTTTTATGTTACATGGGTGAACCTTTTATGGTTGTGGCGAACCATTTGAAATATAAGGCCAATTACACTTCAGCTTTGCTAACATTTGATCAATTGTTACCATTTAATCCAAAACATTCCCATCCTTCACAAAGAGCATGTTTTCAACCACATTTTTCAATGATGGATAACGTTTCAACTTTAATGGTTTTTTTGTTCAAATTAAGTTCCTTGTTGCACCCTTTGTGACGATGCTTGTTGATTTTCATCTTCAAAATTTTCTTAAATTTAAAGCATGCATAGAAATTTCTGTATATCTTTCTAACTATTATTGTGCCATTCTTTAGCTAATTGCAACCACTTTTCTTGAATGGATGTTTTTATGCAAATAGTTTTTTCTATTGTCTCGTTATGAACAATTAGCTTTGTGTTTGGGGTCATTGAACAAATGTCATTTGGATTGAATCCAAGAATGAAAATCTTTTGATTCGAATCATAAACCATGGATCTTTACAAAACAACACAACAATGCATCCCTACAAAAAATCAAGGACATGATCACACATGCCAATTGTTGGCCAATGCATTGGAATTCTAATAGTAATATTATGCACAGTTACCCTCACTCATGCTCAAGTTGCAAAAGAAGTGAATACTACAACTTGTGTGTAGAAATGTGGGTTGTAGCTCATACTTGTTTTTATTAACTAAAATATGGAATAATAATGTGCCTTTTTATGTTTTAAGATGCTTTTTGACATAGATTGAAATTAGATTTGCTTTTTAAAGACTAATAACCTATTCAACAAGAAATGAACACCATAATGAATTTATGCACATTTTCAAAAGTAGGATGATAAAAGGTGGGTGCAATGATGAGATGGGGGGTGGTGAGCTCGAGAGAGTCATGGTTGAAACTTGGCTTTGAAACATGCATATTTCAAGGGCAACATGTTTTGGCAAATCTTGTTTGCACCTTGAATGACGCATCAAAAACTTGTGTCACATTTACAACTTGTCATTGAAATAATGCCAACACAAGTAGATCAGGACATAATGGTTCTACCCTTTAAATGACATCCATAAGGATGTTAAACATTCAACATATTAAATTGAAAACACATGGTGATTTAACCCCAAAACATTAGACAATTTAAAAATAAGAGAATTTTAAATTCACATCTCTTTTGGTTAAATTCACATCCTTTCTTCGTGCGTACGATTATATGCAGATTAAATTTGAGTGTGTCTGCCCCACCCCCCATGTTCATTTGATTTAGGAATTTATACTATACAAATTTTTTCCAAATATATCATAATTTTATTAATAACTTTTCATCTAGACATAGGGGGGTGGGGTAGACACACTCAAATTTAATCTGCATATAATCAGATGCGGGAAGAAAAGGTGTGAATTTAAAATTTTCCTAAAAATAATGTGAAAAGTGGACCAAATCGGTTTGCCCAAAATGTGAGTGCAATTCATTAATGCTTATTCATTAGACTACTAAATTCATTGCTTCCTCGCCAGGTCTTGTTTATTGTGACCAATAATGCACTCAAAATCCAATGAAATTGCTTGATGTACATGGACACCTTTTTGTTTTGTTATAGTGGGTTTACGCATGGCAAGCCCTAAGTGGATGATCCCTTCACTTCTGCTGGAAATATTTCTATAGTGGATTCTATATGACTCTAGAAGGAAGGTGATACTAGGGATACAAACTTTGGCCCGTTTCTGGGTGCAACCAAATGTCTCTACACTTAAGGGCAGAGCCAATAAATGAATTTATACGGGAAATGGGCTTACCAAAGCTCGTGGGTTCCGGGTCTTAAAAGAGTTACCTACGTGTGGAGCTGAGATTTGGTAAGATACACTTGAGGCCGGGGGGGGGAGACGACGGGGCCGTGTGGGTAGTCGTCATGGCAGCAGCAGCTTCGTCACTGCTATTTTTGATGAAGGTGATGGTCTAAAGAAGTCGCCTTTTTCATAAAAGTTATGACTGCACTCATTGTCGTGGTGTCACCTTCAAATTGTTTGTTGTTGCTGTAGAGATTTTGTCTACGAACCATTTTTTTTCCTTCCTAGATAAGTGTTAGGGGTCGTCGTCACACATGAGTAGCTGGGGGAAGAAACTCCAGTAAATAAGCAAGCGTTTGTAGGAGCCATCGTAAAGGTTGTTGTTGTTGTTGTCTTCCTCAATCTGAATTTGAAAGACTGGATTTGGTGTTGCTTTCTAGATTATGTGATGGGCAAGTAGCACTTGTGCCCACAGTTTTGCAGGTTGTACACTGCCAGTCAGTCAGATGGAGATCTTGGCCCAAGTCGGAACCATGAGCGCATGTGTGGGTTTGCATGGAAAGCTTGGGACATGGGTATGCTACCCTCTGGTTTTATGTAGAGTGGCGTTAGCAAAGGGAGTTAACAATAACACTTGGCTATTGTTGCAGAATATGGAAGCTTAGCAGATTTTCATGCTTCCGCTTCAAAAGAAGTTTTAAAATGGTAGATTGTTGTGGCTTTTGGGCACGTCATAGGATGCAGAGAAATCATGTGTCCCCGTCTGCCCTTCTTAGCCTAGAATTGACCCCACTCACCGAAGAGACAGGTAGCATAGCTCTCACTGAGGTACAGGAAGGTGAATCCTCAAGGAATGACGCAAACGCAGCTCAAGGGTTGCCCCCAGGGCAAAATGGAAGACCACATTCAAAGAGAAGTTTGAGAGCTTCCATTTGGGTGAAGCTCAGTCTCTTTATCGGCACCCTGGTAGGGTACTACTTCTCTTCCACCTACTGTGTTTCTGCTCTGTGAATTGCTTTCGTAAAAAATTCAAAAATTTCTTGCAGTGCAAGGGTTAGATGAATGGAAATTGCTTTCTTTTGTAGTATCGAGGGGAAAAGGCAATGGTTTGGCTGGATCACCTGGATGCTGGAGGAAAATTGAGAGATTTTTATGAGCTTTTTTCTTGTGGCCGGTGGTTGCATCTTATTCAGGGTTGGGTTTAGTGGTAAAGAGAGAAGTCTAGGTTTGGGACTGTCAATGTACCTGATGATCATGGAACCTTTGTTGCAGTACAGCTAAAAGTCAGGACTGGAGATATGTATCACAGTATATGGAATTGCATCTTACATGTCTCAACTGTCAGCAGGCATGTGAAGTGCTTTTGGCACTATATGGCAGTGATTGAGGGTTCCTCTTTCTTTTGCAGTACAGACTGCTTTAGTTCTATCCAGCTGTCTATGGGTGACAACAAGTCCACCAGTATGCTTCTGAAGTTTCAAAGAATGTGTGGCAATGGTCTTACCTTGAGGTTTCTTGTCTAATTGCAGGTGGTCCTCTCAGGAGGTATTCTATCGCTGGTTTTATGGTTCAATTCACGGTCTCAGCTTGTGCATGAAATAGATAGACGACTGACAACAGTGGCAATTCTGAGGAAAGAGCAGCTTCAGGACTATTTGAGTGATAACATAGAGAAAATGCAGCTGGTTGCCTCTAGGATACAGATTGTAAATTACTTATCAAATCAGGCCAATGTGAGTGAATCAATTGCAAGTGGTGATTTGGAATCAGCTGTGTCAGCCGTGTCAGAATTCACAAGTGCAGCTGTATATGACAGAAATGGGACACTCAAGTTTGCAACTGATCCTTCACGATATAATGAGTCACTTAGTCAAGTTGAAATTGAGCTGGTCAGGAATGGTGTGCACTTTGATTATCCAATCCACATGCCAACTGGTTGGGTGTTCTTGATCTCCAGAAGCATCACTTCGGTTAGTTTCTTATCTCCCTGCCTTATGGAGGTACTATTTCTGAGAGGCATTATTCTTTCCCCTCACGTACATATGTACAATTCATTAGTATTTTCTAGGGAATTGGGCATTGAACTTCTCCTTATAGAAACATTATGTTTCTCCAGTTTCATGAGATGAATTCTCTTGAAGGTAGGGATGTCAAGTCCAGATAGAATTTTGAAGTCTTATCACTTGAAGCTCTGGGTGGTTCAAAGTATAATCCATATCTTCAGGTGTTTTGGTCAAAAAGTACAGAGGAGTTAAGGTCGATTGAATCTCTTCATAGCTTCAAAGTCAGGTCATTGCTATTCCTGACGAAGGTGATGGTCTGACACTTTGAGCAACCCTCATCAGGTTGTCACCACACTCATCATTGTGTTACCTTCAAAGTGTTATGGAGATTTCTCTGCAATCATGTAGATATATCCCTAATTTCTCTAACTTGATATACTTATAATTCTCATTTGGTTATCTCGAATGGCTTTTCTTGCAACCTCTTAGATTTTGCAATAACTCAAATCCAATAGCCTTGAACATTAACATCATCTTAGGCACCTCCTCCATTAAAATATGCAGGTATCAAGCATCATGCCAATAGCCCAAGTGGTTGGGACTCATGACTACCAAGTTGTGGCTGAATTCATCACTCAGTCATATCACCTTCTATAGCCAACCCAGCAACAGTAGGGGTCAAACCCTGGGGAGTGTTTGGAACCATGCTTCCCTGTTATAGTTGTTAGAAATAATTGGCCATCTTTAAAAAGGATGCAGTAGCTGTACAAAGAGTGAAGAGCCTCTGAGGGACTGCCAAGGACTGATGAAGTCAGTGGACATCTTATGGTATTCAGTCAGTACCATACATGTACCATATGTGTTGTTGATAATGAACATGGAGATGACTGTTCCTATTCTTCACATTGCATTTCCGTTCTATGCTATTTTTTTGTTTGATGTTTTTGCTTGTCTTCTGCTAACATTTTTCTGTTACATTCTCCTCATGTTTGGTCTGGAATCTCAGTTACTTTATTGTCCGTTCATTCTGTGGTTCCTATGAGTTTGACTCTGATCTTAAGTATGAAGAGCTTGATACTTTATGAAGATGAGTATACACTATTTCTGAAGCATAGTACTTTTTTTGAAACATTTGTGAAACACTATCAGTGAGCTAGGCTTGCCCCAGCTCTTAGTTGTGGTTTCCTGTTCTCTTCTGTGTGTTATTCGGAGGAGATTGAAATGACAATTGACTCACATTTGACGTTATGACAGGGTACGGAGTTACCAACAAAAAACTTGTTGTTTCATCACTATTTTACTGTCCTTCCCTATTCTGATTCCGTGTGTTTTGTGTGGCTGATATGTAGGTCCCTATGTAGGCCTCTCTATGTCTTTGGCTATGATGCTTGCTTTTACAGGGACAAGCTAAAATTAAATGAGGCCTACCCTGACAAGTTTGTTGCAGATTCAATGAGAATATGATTGACTTTCCTCATTAGCATTGCCTCTTGACTGCTAGGCAACATCATGACTGAGTCTTCCCATTGCTTCTGCAAATGCAACAGAAACTCAGGACGCAGGTTTTGCATAGCGGGTTGCTGAGATTTTAGCAAATTGTTGTTTACTTATCCACAACCCCTATCAGGAGCTGATGAAGTCATGGCAGCTTGTCACTATTAATTGTGATGAAGGTGATGATCGGACACTTTGTGAGTGACTTTCAGTTATGACTGCACCGATGGTTGTGTTTCCTTCAAATTGTTGCTTTGGAGATTTCTCCTGTGAAGATTTCTCTGCAATTTCATAATTTTTAATTTGTGTGACTGATATACTCCCAACTGAGTGTGCTTCAATGATGTTTTCATGTTTCCCTATGTGAGTAAGTGATGTTATGACTCCTAGGGTCAGCAATCAATACCTAACAAACAAATCCAATAAGTCAAGGAGTTCATATGTGTCAAGGATGTCTGGTGATTTCAGATTTTTGAAATAGAAGCATTTGTAATGTACATTGGTTCAACTATTTACAATGTATCTGTTTGGAGATGTAGGTTGCAAATGGCACCTGCATCACGGGTCTTTTGCAAGATTTGAGCATTTTTGTTAGCTATGCACTTCATGATCTGTTGGAGTTCTCCTGTTCATTACTTTGACATAGGTGGCCCATATCAGAAAGTTGTCTGACAGCAGAGTAGCACAGAGGCAGATGTTGCCCTATCCAAAACCATTACAGAGGTTGTAGGTGGCTGTGTCCCAGGAAACATGTACCCTTGTTTTGATGGGTGAGTTTGTTCTCCATGAAGCCATAATCAGAGCTCTTAGCGTTAAGTATGGCCTTAGGGTCTGGATACATGCAAGGCAGCCCTTCTGACATATCCCAGATAGAAGTTTAGTAAAATATTGGTGATTTTTTACCATAATATCTGATGAACATGTATGGCTTTCTGTGAGATGGATTGATGCCTGACCAGCAGGGGCTTTCATTAAAAGCCTATAACCAACTAGCTTGTAAATATTCATGACAAATAGTCTGTGGCTGGCCATGCATAGAAGCAGTCCGTGAAAACACTTGTCATTGTCATTATGTTTGTTTATGGGATTTGGGAATGGTAGGAGAACATCACTGACTTCACATTGCCTACTGAGGTTGGCTTACACTTCCATTGCACATTGTTCTTGTCACCTTGAATGTCAACCAATGTCATGGTCAGTCTTCCTGTTGTTTACAGGATGCAGATTTTGTCCCATGCAGTAGAAATACTCATGCTGCAAATGGCACATGTACAAAATTCACGCAGGTGTAATCCTGGGTGTTTTCCCTCTGAGAGTGGGACTTTTTTTGGGGCCTGTGAAATTGGTCTTCATCATAGAAGGTAATATTACCTTCGATATAGGATCTGGTAGACTTTTGAAAATCTAGTCTTCTTTTTGCCAATGCCAATAGAGGATATTGCTGTGTTTTCTTTCACTATCTGCACCTATATCCAGTGGAATGCTTATTCTTGATGTCTCTGTCATCAAAGTCTTCTTGGTGTCATGTCTCTGCTGTGAACTAGACCTGTTTTCTCAGTTAATGTCTTCTCTGATCTGTATTTGTATTGGCCTGTACAAATAGGAAAGTCAAGATCTAGTTGGAGTATTGTTGGCCTGGGTCAATGCCACGAGGCTACAACAAATCATTACTGATCGGACTGGGCTTCAAGATACTGGAGAACTTATTGTAGGAATTCCTGAGGGTCAAGAAGTGCATCTACTGCTTCCATCTGCCCTGGATCCATCTGTCACTCAAATCAAACTTGCAGGTGCCATTGAACTTGCTTGTGTGGACATGGCTAATGGGACAACCATCGAGCGTGACTACCGAGGAGTTGTGGTCATTGTGGCCTACACTCCTTTGGGATACAGCAACTGGGGTGTGTGTCCTGTTCACATGCTGCAATATCTGACATTGATAAGTGTGCACTTCAGCTTGAGTACAGCAGGGAGGCTGGCCCTCTCAGCCCAAAAAAAAGAACTCAATTGATTGCATTCTTGGCCTCTGTAGCATGTCTTTGCTAATAGCATGTACTTGTAGGAGATCCCTTAGTTTGTAGTATTGACAAGATACCTGGGCAAGCATCAACTTTATTGACCCACTATCATGTATACTGCTGTTTGACTTTGTGAATCAAATTTTGGCTGAACCCACAACCCATTTCTTTTTTGAGCAAAGCATCCAAGGCTTGCTGTACACCTTGTGAGAAATGAGATTTGAGATTTACTCAGATTGAACATGCAGATGTGAAGTCTTAAGTTACAATTTGCTGGTGATGGATGTAGGTTTGCTGGCCAAGATGAGTGAGCATGAAGCATTCAGGCCAGTGGCAACAATTCGCATTGTGATTATTGTGGCAATGATATCCATCCTCATTGTGGGAATTGTTACTTCTCTTGTCCTTGCCAAGGTGTGGTCCTTTCTAGTGCCTCTGCTCCCTCTGGCTAACAGAAATCTATCACAATGATGAAGCAGTGGTTGCTTTGTTAAGTGTTATGCAGATGGCCCTTGACATATGGTTATATCAACCCTGAAATTGATTTCAAGCATCATTAGGATTCCATTGTTTTATCGGCTCCAGTGTGTGGAGAGGGTGATTTTCTATTTTTGTGCTCCATAATCATAGGATTAAATTTCCAGCTTTACCACTGTTCTGTTTTTCTCTGTTTTTGCTGTGGGAAAGTTCTCTGTAAATAGGTATGAAGCCCATTTTTTGAGGTGCATATGATTGGTTCTGATGCTTTCACTGACTTTTGTCTGTTGGATTTGCTAATCAGCTTGTTACAGCTCCTATTATTGAACTTGGGAAAACGGCAGTGGCTATTGGTGGGGGTGACATGAATGCAAGGGTCAACATTGGGAGGGTTATTTTTTGGGACGAAATTGATGACTTGAGACAAATTTTCAATAGCATGGCCGAGGAAATTTCCTGTAGCCATCGTGCAATGGAGCAGAAGGCAAGCTCATACAGGACCTTTCTTTGAATCCTACTCCTGAACAATGAATAGGAAGAATGCTGAGGGGATTGCAGAATGGAATGGAAGAGACTGTACCCATGAGACTTTGGATGCTATTCTTTTGTGGCAATGGATGAGCACCCAGTTTGGACATTGCAAGCTTTCTCCCTTATCTTTGTGCTATTTCTTTTTCATTGTTGAGTTTGCAGTACTTCTTTCCATTTTTTGGGCTGTCCTAGCCGTCATCCTTAGTGAATCTTTTCCTTAGTACTCTGCAATTGTGATGGAAACTCAGTACAGCAGTCTACTGTCATGCACAACTCATCATCTCTGTCAGGAGCTGATGAAGTCAGCATTATGGCTGATCGCTACCATGCACGATGCTGGTCCCTGGGCTAGTGAGTCTGTTGCTTTCTTCTTTGTGCTTTGTGTTGCCTTTTTGTGTCTGAAAATGTTGAACTCAATGTCAGGTCATCTGATTTTCAGATTACTGAAATTTGTTTGTATGGACTTGTCCTGAAACTTATGAGACTGGTTGGTATATGTTCCTGCCTTCAGTTGGGAAGTGAAAGTAGAGACAGAGGCAGGGCGCTGGGCAGTTTGTTATCAATCTGCATCCTGCTAAATATGCTGATGAAAGTTGCTATCTTTTTGCTCTTTGTGAATGTGGGATGGTTATCAGCAGAAGACCAATTCATGAGATGCAATATGTGCTTCAGTGTGCAGAAGTCACAAGACGGACAGAGGATTTGGCTTTAGTAAATGAAGCTCTTAAAAAGGAGATTGAAGAACGGAAGCGAGTACAGGAGGAGCTGAAGAAAGCAAAGGATGCAGCTCAGCAGGCTGACAAAATGAAATCACAGTTTCTGGCAAATATGTCACATGAGATTCGGACACCTCTCAATGGAATCATTAACTGTACTGAGCTGTGTCTTGACACTCACACTTCTCCAGAGCAGCAAGAATATCTTGACCTGGTTTGTCATCTATCATTATGAACTTGCAGATGTGTCCTGGAGGGTGTTGTGGGGATGGCCAAAGCAGTTGCAAACTTTGTCCTTGACAAATTCTGCATCATGTCATTTTCTGTGTTAAGAGTTTGCTAGTGGCTGCTGGGTTGATATCAATTCGCAGTAGATGCTACTCACATATTGTGGTTGCCAAGAGTTGGATGTGAATCATGATAGTGATTTGTGGCTTTTGCATTTTGCCAATAGGCTGTCTGTATGCTTGAGTGGTTATAATACCTGATGATATTTCAAGAGTATGTCCAATTTCTACATGTTGGAGTGTTGTTGGGACCAAGTCTAGCTCCTAATGCTGCCATGGTTGGAGGGGAGCAGGTTCGATTTTCAGCTAAACATTTGATGAGAATTATTACAGACATCTTAGATTTCAGTAAAATAGAAGCAGGGAAGCTGGAGATGGAGGATATTCAGTTTTCTCTGTACGACCAGCTTGAACATGCTGTATCTGTTTTGGCTGCCCGTGCCAACAAGAAGGGATTAGAACTAGCATGCCAGGTTGACCAATCTGTGCCAGACCAGATCATTGGTGATCCAGGTCGACTGTTTCAAGTGTTTGTCAACCTTATTGGTACTGCCCCAACTTGCTGCAGCTGAGCTTCAGTTGAAATACATGGATGTCATGCCTATCAATGTCTTCATTTCAGCTGTAGGATTGTTGCAATGCTGTTAGTTATCAGAGGCAGGTTTGGATGTAAGGAGATCAGGTAACCTTAAGATACAAGGCAGCTCAAATTCACCTCCTGAAATGTTTGTGGACAGCAAGTTGACTCTTGTGATTAAAATGGCTCAATATTCCAAGAGAAGATATCTAACTTCTTGAACAGATGTAGTGGGATGAGTACTTGGAAGATCAGCGCACCTCTGATACCGTTACCTGTGAGATACAGGTGAGGTAAGGAGAGTTGTGTCTAAAACGTTTACTAGACAGAGGTTCACACTAGGAGCCCCATTGGTTTGATGCCACTTAGTCATCTATTTTCTTGCAGGCAACAGCATAAAATTCACTTCAGAAGGAGAAGTTATTGTATCAGCTTCTGTTCGGAGCAGGGATGATGAAAACATTGAGCTCTTGTTCTCTGTGAGAGACACTGGTGGGTCCAGCAGGGCATATCTATCCTCAAGGGTGATCAGAATGCTTGTACTCATCATGCCCTGTGAATAGAGAGTAGGAAATCAAGGATATGTGTTTATTAGATATTCTAATTTGGAAGCTTTTGCTCAGATAGTTGATGTCTTTCTAGTCACTGAATTGTTTTGCTACAGCTCCAAGTTTTGCAGACAATGGAATGGATCTTTGCCTTGATGTTGTCTTTCATGCCTGTTTCAATGTGGAAAGGACCTAAAATGCTGACTGTTGGACATTTTAGGGATTGGAATACCCAAGCACAAGCAGTCATTGTTGTTTCAAGCATTCTCCCAGGTGGAGTCCTCCACCACAAGGTATTTGACTGTCAATCAACCTTTACAGTGGAGCAAAGAGTGTGAAGGAGTCACATCATTTGGCCTCATCCTCTCTCAGTGTCCACAGCATGATCTAGAAAATGTAGTCAATAGCCTGTCTACCAAAGAACAAACAACTTGCTGATTGTGGTAGGCTGATAAAACAGTTATGTGTTTTGTGGTTGATGAAGGTTGTATGGAGGTACAGGCCTTGGGTTGGTTATCTCCTCAAAACTGGCTGCAGCAATGGGGGGAATGATGTGGGTGGAAAGTGAAGGCAAAGGCAGCACTTTCCACTTCACTGCCAATTTTCATATACCACCTGTTTGTGATCTTCCTTCTTCTCTCAATGTGGACAGGCTGAAGGATATTCCAGTGCTTGTTGTGGATGACAACAATACAAATCGAGCCATACTAGTTAATCTTTTGAAGGTTGACCCTTTCTATGACCCTTTCTATGTCACTTTCTGTAGTTATATCTTGTGTTTCGTGTCTATCCTGCTGATTTTTTTTTTGTTAGTATCCATTCTCGTAAACTCTCTGCTTGCCTTTCCAACTTACTCCTACTCCCATAAGGTTCCCTTGGGACACTGAAGCAGTCTCTTTTTCTCACAGCCTGTAAATATTGTTCCCCATGGTTCCTCACAAGTGAGGCATTTTTTGGTGAAGATGAGCTATGGCACCACAGACTCTTATGCCAAGAGAAGCTGTCATGAAATGCTGCTGTTAAATACTTTCAATGTGAAATACTCCAGACAAGGAAGGCTCTTGCAACCAACCAAATTCAACTATTGATTTTTGGAGTGCTGATGGGTTGGCAGTTGTTTATTTGCTGCTGAATTGGTGCAGGTATGGGGCATGCTGTCAGTGGGGGTTGATGGGGTTGAAACTGCTAAGCATGCACTACAAGAAGCTGTAGGGGAAGATCGACAGTTCAGAGTACTCCTCTTGGACATGTGGCTTCGTGGGGAGGATTCCTCAGACCTGGTTCATTTTCTTTATGAAAAACCCTGTATCTTGGGAACAACACCTCGATTTTCTGCCCATCATAAGAGTGACAGCATCACCAGTATACAAGCTGTTGGTGATTTAGAGAATTCAAGCTCAGGCAGTGAAAATGATGAGGTATGCATCCAGGCCCATACAAGTGGAATCAGTATTGCCTTTTCACATTTGCCAGCAAGGAGGTTGCAATGTTTTCCTTGTCCATGGCTCTAAACTTGAGAAGGAATTTGACTCTGGTGAGCAGGTCTTATTAGTATCACTGTTTATTTTCATTGACAATGTGTTTGGGGCTAATTGGAAACTGTAGGTTGATCCAGAGGTCCCGGCCTCACTGAAATTGTCAATGGAAGGCCTGAGTTCATCAAAAAGACAAATTGAAACTGCCCCTCCCATCGAATCTTCTCCTTCAGGATGCTCTGAACAAATGATCTCTCAAGTTGCCAGGGAGTCAAGTGTCAAAGCTCCTGATGGGAAACCTTTACAACCAAGAGTAGGGTGTCTGGAAACTCCTTGTAGGATGGGAAGTCCTGCTCCTGGTCAGCAGGGTCGTTCTTCTTCAAGGCCCACATCAGCAACTGGGTGGGTCCCCTCAGTTGTGATGCTCACTTCTGTGGATCACTCGGATGCATCAAAGTGAAGACTCTTACACTCTTTTGATGTCCTTCTGTTCAAAAAACTGTAATCAAAGACATCAGTTCACTTCCTCTGCTGAGGCCTTCACTTGTACCTCTTTCAGATGCAGGCAGCTTGGAGTACAGGTACACATATCAAAACCAATCAAACGATTTGTCCTTGTGCGAGCATTACATCTCACCTTGGGGATATTGGATGCACAAACTGTGTCACAGGTAACTGTGCCATTGCATCTACCTTTCTAACTTCCAGTTTCAGTGGCAAGTGGCTTGTGAACTCTTGTAGGCAATCCAGCATGTGCAAGGTTATGACAATGATATCTCTTGTCATGTTTGTTTTGATTTGGTCAAAACTGAGATAATTGTGAATTTCAAAGTGTTATTGTGGAGTTTTCTCTGCAATCTTGTAGATACATATATCTCAAATCTGTACCCATTCATTGTTGGATGCCTGACCAGGATTTTGTTTCTCCCATGTGTTTTGAGCAGGGAAAAGCAGTGAATGAGAAGGCACAGGGACCTGGAAAAGGATTGCACATCCTAGTAGCTGAGGATAACATTGTGAATCAACGGGTAGCTGTCACACTTTTACAGAAGTGGGGTCACAGTACTGTGTTAGCCTGCAATGGTGCAGAAGCTGTTGAGAAATCAGTGGAGGGAAACTTTGATCTTATTTTGATGGATGTATGTACCTCTGCAGGCATCCTTACTCTAATCATTGTACAATCTGTTTGGATTTTGCCATCATTGCCTTTTGAAGGCGTTCTTATGGGAAGCATGGTAACCCTCAATGGTAGTTACACTCTCTCTGATCAACATACATTCCAGTTCTGCCACCAGCCTCAGGTTGTACTGTTGATTATTCTGTTGTGAATTTGTCACAACCCAAGGCACCACAGGGAGACAGGTCTTTCAATGTGATTTGGTAAAAGTGCATTTGCAGCTGTATGCTACATGAATCAAATGACATACCAGTTTCTAGGGTCATGTTGGGAGTTCCAAATTCTGTAGTTCCATTACCATGCTACAATTCCAATCTCATGCTTCTGATCTCCAAAACACCCTCTTGTTCACCCTATGCCTAATCCCAAGAGAAGGACAATGTTAATTTGTCCTGTTCCTGGCCCTTACTGATTATCATCCTGTTGTAACTCATCTGGTTCTATCACATGACTAATGACCATGTGGGTCTTGATACTTCTATAACAAGCATGTGGATTGTCCTGATTGTGAAAGGCTTTATGTCACCTTGTTGTCCATCTATATACCTATGTAGTCCAGAATCTGATGGCTTCACATGGTGCCCACTGCAGGTGCAAATGCCAGTCTTAGATGGCTTCTGTGCAACAACTAGTATAAGGCAGATGGAGCAGAGCAGGCGTTCAAGTCCAGATTCCATGGTGAGGTCAATGCCAATTGTTGCTATGACTGCTCATGCTATGTCTGGTGATGCAGAGCGCATTATCTCTGCAGGTATGGATGGTTATATCAGCAAACCACTGAATGCTAAGAAACTTCAAGAACTTCTCCAGTTGGTGGCAACTGGACAGCTACAGAAATCCCATTCATTTCAGCCACCGACTGGTGACAGATAACAGTAGCTTAAATGTGCTTCATACCTCTTTCTTTTGCAGCCATGCTCTGGGGCACCTTTCTCTCAAACTCATTAGAAAACAAAAGGACAGCATGAGCTTAAGAGTATATTGCCCCAAGCAGCATTCACTGACTTGGACTTGTTGAAAATTGACAGTCTTGCCTTACCTTTGAAGCCACAATTGAACACTCAGGCCTGGGTGATACCTGCCATCATCTGCACAAGAAGAGACCAGGAAAAGATTGATCTCTTCAGCTGTTCTCAATTTGAGATCCTGTGTATTTTAAGCTCAGTATCACAAATTATGCGTGGATCCTCTGCATGGGTTGCTCTGATAGTCATAGCCTTAATGTTATCAAGTACTCTGTTGCAGCATCTTTGTAGAGAAGAATTGAGCCCTCAAAGCTGAAATAATAGTGTATAGTGGCAGAGTCCAGATTCTCCTGGAAATTATGATGATCTTTGTTGTTGACAGCATTTCCTTTTGGGGAAAAGGTCCTCAAATGCAGCTTGGGATACTTAATGGTAACATTGTTGCCAAGGTATCAGCTGGACATAATGCTGGTGTATTGAAATTTAGTGTGATTATGTTGTGAACAACATAGGACATTAAAATGCTTTGTCATGGGCAACACCCTGCCCATACTCGCATTGTGATATCTTTGAGTCATAACAAGCAATTCCTTTCTAGGCTTCTCTATTGCTTGGGAGCAGCCGTCCTGCCAAATTGGAATTGTCTTGATGTCCTTGAATTGTGATGGAAGTGTTTTGCTTGAGTTGGCAATAGGTTTCTTAAGTTCATAGCTTGAGGAATCAACTATAGTTCCGCGAAATCAGTTCCTCTTGGCAGAGCATCTTCAGGTCTCTAGACATGCATCTTGAAGCGTACTCAGATATCATGTCAACCATTGTTCTGTTTTACATAGATGCATAATCCATGTTGTACACGTAATTTCCCTGGTAGGATGCTCAATGTTGGTCAAACCTGTAAATTAGCTTTTGAAAGATTTGAAGTACAAGTAAAACAAATGAGTAGATTGCAAATTCTTCTTTTGAGTTTAAAGTTTAAACTTCTTTTGAAGCCACCATTGCTTTCATACCTATACTAATCTTGTGACAGAAATTCAGTATGTGGGCTAATGTTTCACATTAAACCCCTCCCGTTAGGGGGAACTGATGGAGTGTGGAAATGTAATGGTGGGTGGTCAATAGTAAAGACCATGCATTTTGTCATTGAAGGTCCTTGAACATGTGAATGATTTTCATTGTCATTCAAAAAGGTTCTCAATTTGGTCTTGTGGTATTGTTTCTTTTACAAATTGGGTGTTCTCTTTCTTGTAGCCTGATTGGTTGTTGTCATGTTTCTAAGTCTGAAATCCATAACCTTATTATGGGTCATCTCTGCATTCTTTTCAGGTTGATGGAAACTGTCAGCATTGAAATTCTCTTAGTACTGAGAAAGATAATCCATTGTGCACATTTTCCCTTGATTTTCTCATTTCTTTCCCACTAGAGTTACTTATGAACACCCATAGTTTGGAGCTAATGAAGTGTAGGCTAAGGACTGAGAACATGGCTGTTCTGGGAATCAGGGCTTGGTGCAAGGTGGGGAGCTGACCACAGGACCCAAATTTACCAGAACAGCCCTGTTCAATGTCTTTACTCGGCATAAAGATCTGGTAGAATTTTAAATCGCTGTGATTCATTTGAGAAGGAGATGAAGCACCTTAAACATAAGGTTCTTAAAAAAATTTGAGGAAGCTTATGTGTAAGTTGCCATTCCCTGTTTAGGTGGAAAATTAACTCAGGGTGAGGTGCCTCTCCACATACACTAGAAAAATTCTCTCAGTTCTTTACACAAGGGGGAATAGTTTTACCTAGACAATGAAGGTGATGATCTAATACTTTGGCCGTGACACAGAAAAGGTTATGCTTGTTCTCATGCTTCTGACTTGGCAGGAACCAATAACACGAACTGTATTCAAAATGCGTTTTGTGGAGTTTGCTTGGCAATCTCATTGATTTATTTTCTAGCAGTGTTTTCCTAAATGATGAATCATCCAAGCTTTGGACACAAATGAAGACAAAACACAAAGAAAATTACACTATTCCATTGAAGTTAAAACAATTATGTTTCAAACATGGTATATGTGCAGGTGGATTGATTACGGCCTTTAATTATCATAGGTTTTTTGTCAGTATGCCTTTCCCAGTACTTGGCCAACAATGTGAACCTGTCAAGAGTTGAGACTGAATAGTAATCCTCTTCAAGAAGGCCAAGGTTGAAGGAAGCTATGGATGGGAGCTAATTGTGAAGCCTCCTTCCTTGTACCTACAATTGCATAATTATCATTCCATTATGGACATCTACAAGAACGATATTTGGGCGATTCACTGATGCATCATGTTGAAGTGCGGGATTTATAGCACTAACTATTTAGAGCATCAAACCAAGGTTTCTAAAATAACACCTTAATCGTTCCTATTACCTATAACACATAAACCATTACATCCTTGAGGATTGTAACTGTTCCTTTCTATTTCAAATCAATCATGTTCTTCCAAAAGTAAAAAATCGACTGAAATTCCTCTTTGTCCACCTCTTTGCTTCACCTTACTACCTTACTTTCTTTTCAAAAAATAATACCCTTACACATTGTGCAACTGCACCTAGTTTCTTTTCATTATGCATGTTAAAGGGTTGAAATCTATGTCAAATCATTTTGTGTCTTGTTGCAACACAAATTAATTTTAGTCAAGAAACCAAGTTCAAGATCTTCCTTTCACTAACTTCCAAGTTGTATCCTGAAGTTTATTCCTGTACGTGTGTATACTAACAGATTGCAGTGTTGTGTATATTCATAGATTGTAGCACATCATGTCCAGGGTAGAAAAAAACCAAGTTCAAATTACATTCAATCAGGGTCATAACAATGCCTCGGTTTCAGCAAATTTCCAGAAACACAAGTTCTTTTGTACCATATCAAATGCAAATACATATTCCTTTCATTTCTTGCCACAATTGTGTTATAGGTTGTCACCATCTGACATTTTCCAACAAAGAGTAGGATATAATGGTGAAGGATGCAGTTTTAAGAGATCTGGTAATTGAATTTCGGGCACATGTGCACTTTGTACATGTTTTCACAGCCACCATTTGTTACCATTGTTGCTTTACTACTTTTCTTTCTGTGGTCTGTCCCCCACTACAAGTAGAATAATAATGATAGCCGCAAACAGTGCCACATCCTCATAGTGGAAAAACATTCATTTCACTATCTAACACTCTATACATGCACCACAAATTTCCCTGCAAGTACTACTCTGCCATGTCCACCTACACCCATCGACTTCCAACTGCCTGCCACATCATCCATATGGGGGGCTCAGAGAAGCAAAAGAAGAGTGCCAAGAAGAGAGAATATTAGTGAATGGAGGACATGGGCAAAAGACAACTGCCGCAGATATAGATGAGTTCTATGAATGAACAAAGATGACAGCCTCTGCCCAATTCAACCTAATCAGTCCGCATGTCAGCATCAGGTGTAGATGACACGTTGTCAGTGTCCATAGGATCAGGTACTGGCACTTCCCCAGCAGTCCCAGCATGTCCAGTTGGTACATCTTTTCGTTCAGCAGGAGTTGAATCTGCAGTTGCAGCCGGTTTTGGGGGTGGTGGCCTTGGCTTCGTCATAATTGGTTTGCAAAACCTGCCCAAACAAAACAAAATACACCTAAATCAGCTTTGGCTCTACAAATTAAGCAACAATGAAAGACAAACCTTCCTTCATAATTCTCGCCATCACATATCATAACACCAAGAAGTCAACTGAGCAATCCTGTTCTTGCTTTCATCCTTAAGATTCAAAGCTACAGTCAATGTAAAAGCACAAACTTCTGCTCCTCACTCCACAATGCCCACTTGGATAAGGAAACTCTATATACCTATCAAGAAACTCGGTCTTCTTCTTGACATCAGAAGAGAGGAGGACCGGATTTGCAGATTTTGGAAGTGCATTTTGCTGTTGCTGTTTATCTTTGAACCACTCTTCTGCATTGTTGCACTCGATGATCACCTGGTGCAATCAGGACAATAACATCTTAGAGATCCTAGTCACAGCACAGGAATGTAAGAGTTAACATGACAAATAGAGACTTGAGAACAGACAACTTGAGTACCTTTTCTTTGTCAGCTGCATCAATATGATCATATTTGACATCCTTGGATTGGGCAGCTTCACGGAAACTATTGATGCAGTAGTTCAGTTCGACAATAGCAGGTCCTCGAAGCTCTTCTTCCTTCTGCCTCTGTTCTAATGGGTCACCAAGCTGCACACAACCATCCAGGAACTGCACATATAAGATATTCTGAACAATGCACAAAGAGCAATGAGATGAAGGAGCCACTCTAAATATAACATTTCTTGTGAGTATCAAGAAAAACTACATTCGCACAATTGAGGGAACCAAGACCAGGTGAAAGACATTTCCAATTAAGTTAAGAAAAACTTCAAAATAAGGACTGAAGAACTGAAGAAGAAAACACTGAAAGGAAGAACTAGAACAGAAAGAATAACAAAACTAGAAGCAGCATGAACAGAAGTGGTAATCTCTCACTTGTTCAGTAACCATCTACAGTAAAATGTATAATAGCAACAGCCAATTTAAAGAGCAGGGATCCCCAACCACACTTTCAATAACATATGCATCATCTACTGACCAAATAATTTACCTTTTTCAGTTCCCCAAGCTTGGCTACATAGACACTTTTGGTCTCATCTTCCCCATCCTCATACAGCCAGTCCTCAGTTTGTTGAAGCTTTGCAGATAACTCATCTCGTTCATGCTCCGTCACATACTCTTGCAGCTTGTCATAGAGCTGGAACCACACTCACATGAGAAACTAATGGAGAGTATCTATACCTTGCTAAAAGGTCTATATTGACAAACTGATATTGAAGAAACAAGACTCCTGTACACATCAGGTAGATCTAACTCTTTTAGGTAGTAGGTCCCATTAAAGTCAGCGTGTAGACATTCACACAATCTACATAACAATCAAGTTGACAGTCAAGACTTAGCAGTTAAAGGAAGTGAAAATAACTTCCATGGACCTGGAATGAAAACTAGCCAGCACACATTAGAACTATTGGACAGGAAGAAAAAGCGAACAGAACCTTATTCCGCATGTCATACACATAAGCTTCAACTGCATTCTTTTTATCCTTGGTCTCTTCCATCACTCGATCCTGAAGTGCCATCTCATACTCTTTCTCTAAAGCCTTTTGCAACTCTGCATTTGGCAAGCCACCAGCCACTACCTCCGTGACAGGAACATCTGTCCGCTTTGTTTTCTTCTTCTTCACAACATCCACCTGCATAGCAACAGTCAAGCCTAAAAGGTGCAGAAATGTACTAACATGCTTTGCTTATCAGAGGCCTTTACAAAGATACTAACAAGAACTCTAGACTACTTCAAATTCCTCCAACATACTCAATGCAAGATACATCAAACCAAAGCATGAAATAACCATCACATTGCCAACTTGGACCAAAGGAATCCAAAATCTCTACATTGCCTCCAATACTGTGCTTAAAACATTTGCTGATGGGATAGTGTGCAGATAACAGGTATTTGATTCAAATGCAAGTCGATAATCCAACAAAAGGTGATCTGATCCATCTTGTGCAGCTCTGCTTCCTCCAAAATTACAATGAGCTCAAAGTTCATGGGAAACCATTACCCTTCCATTCTTAACAAGGTTTAGAGACCTGCCCATAACAGATCAAGAATAGAGAGTAGACAGTTTCATACCTTCATTGAATCCAACCCTGACTCCTGTTCTGCTGCAGATAAATCATTTTCGATACCTGGCTCATTAGCATCAGCATCATCCATCTTTACATCCTTTCCCTCTCCATTGCGGTGCACATCAGCACCAGGTATTTCCTTTGACTCTTTTGTAGCAGCTCTTGTAACAGGCACTTCCACCTCTTCCTCCTCAATGAGCTGCAAGGAAGCAAAATAACTGTTAGAAAACATTTCAAGTCAAAGTACCTCACAACTATTCCAAATATGAGAAAATCCACTTACAGTTGCTGACTCGACTGAAACAATTCCATGCAGATTGAGACGAATCTTGACTTTCAGCTTTGCCTTCTCTCCTTTGGATGGGGTGAAGGGACCAATCTGTTCACATTTCAAAACAAACCATAAGGGGTCATTGTGCATCTTCTCCTTACAAGAATCTGATCTCCACAAGTCCCAAAAGCAAACAACCTATTGATATCAAAAATTCATCGAGACTTACTGAATACAGAACAAAGAGGAAAAATCAGTGACCATGCAAAAGGCACAATCTGCAAATTTAAATCCCAGTGCACTACTAAAACTTTACAAAAGGTGCGACAACCAAGACTTAGAAGAGGATCTCAAACACTGGAGACGCTGCCTACTATGCTAAGAGAACATTGTTATCTCCACCCAGGAGGTAAATACTAATAAGAAATCAAATAACCCTCATAGTGAGAGACCCTTATAGAACATATGACAAAGTTAACTAACAAGCAGGTCACATCCATGTCAAAAACAGATAGCAGTAAAGAACACATACAGTGAAGGTGCTGATCTTTGGAGCTGTAAGGGGGGGCAATTCACTGGTGTCCGCATATAACACATCAATGGAGAATGTCCCTGATCTGTAGAATGTCAACATCTTGGTGCTTGGAATGGGGTTGCCCTTTACAAAGACTATACTATTCGGAGAGGCTTCTTCACCACCATCAGACTCAGGTGCAGACCCCTTCCATGACAGAGCAATCGGGAATGGAAAGGAGTCTTGTACCTGTAGAAAGAATGCCATGCAAACAACATCAGTGCAGAAGGAAAAAACCTACAAAAAAATAGCACAATATTTCCACGTTCACAACTGGCAGTCAACCTCCCAGATAGATGTATGGAAAGAGCTAAAATCCAATTACCTCAAACTCCCGGACTCTGAAAGTTGGACTGAGCATGGCACACTGGAGTGCACAACCCCGGGCAATGCACTCACTGGCATTCAGTGTCCTGCTGGGCTCCTTTCCAAACACCGAAGAGAGAATTTTGAGTATGGCTGGAACTCGAGAGCCAGATCCAACGACCTCGACAGCATGGATCTTGTCCAAACTCAGATTTGACTCGGCCAATGCCTTTTCACAAGGTCCCTTCACACGCTCCAATATTGGTGCCGCTAGGGCCTCAAATTCATCACGCTTAACAAAGCCCCTGACATCCTTCTCATCCATCAAACACTCAATGTTGAGTGGTGCCTCAGGGTTGGCACTGAGTACCTTCTTCACCTTTTCGCAGGCAGCCCGAAGCCGCATGCTTGCGCGGGCATTTGTGTAGACGTCGATCTTGTACTCCCCCTTGAACTTCTCCGCGAAGTAATTGAACAAAACCTCATCAAAGTCGCGGCCGCCACAGCACCTGTCGAATGAATGTCCCAGGATCTTCAGCTGTCCTTTCTTAAAAGCGGCAACACATACTTGCAAGCTCGCATGTCCGACATCAACGAAGACGACATTGATCGGGTCTACATCTGACAAATCGGTCTTGTATATTCCGTAAGCCAGTGCGGTGGCCGTAGTCTCGTGCATGAGGCGAAGGGGCCGCAGCCCAGCAATGGAAGTGGCATCAATATACGCCCGTCGCTGGAGCTCCGTGAAGTAGACAGGGATTCCAATTACACAGTCAACCACAGAAGTTCCCAGATTCTTTTCAGCGATAGTCTTCAGATTCGACAGAATCATCCCTAGAATCTGCGTTGGAGTGAAAGCTCTGCTCTCCCCCATGTACTGCACATGGATCAAGGGGCCACCATCGGGTCCTTCCGTGACCGTGAACGGAAACAGCCGCAAATCTCTCTGCACCTCCGGATCCTGGAACTTGCGACCGATGAGACGCTTCACCTGGGACACCGTGTTCTTGGGGTTCATGGTGGCCGTGGCGGCGCCAGCAATGCCAAGAAACCGCTGCTTCTCCCCGAACGACACCAACGCCGGCGTCTCGCGTTTCGATTCATCGTTTAGCACCACATCTATGCCGCGCTGTCTCGCGACTCCAACTATGCAGTTCTCGTTACCTACGTCCAAACCTACCACACTCATTTTGCGCGGTCGATTTCCACCCTCTCCACCCCCACTCTTTGCTTCTTCTAAACCTTTCCCCAACTCCTCCGATCCTTTACCACTCCCCCGCCTACCCAAAAAAAAAACAAAAAACAATAACCCTATTTCTCCTCGATCCCACAACCAACTAACTGGCAAACAAACAAACAAACAAACAAAAGTTCTTCACTCCTCGCTCGCGGGCGTGGTGTGTGTATGTGTGTGTAGCTTCTTTCCACCTCCGACCTGTGACCATTTGCTTCCAAGCTTAAGTGCACGCACGACACTGCTCCCCGCCCCTCTCCCCGTATTCCCTTTTGCATGGTACCCCCATACATAACCATACAACACACATCATGCACATGGCCATCCACCAAATGGAACACATGACAGGGTCAAATGAAAATGGCCGACCACAAGGAAGCTTCTGGATGCCAGTACTGTTACACGAGATCTTGATGGTATGGAAATATGGAGGAAGCTTCT
>Ga0209208_10002613_pt1 | contig 25854 bp, 20 predicted proteins | sample S1TSphfallax_3_FD_187694 | JGI IMG/M metagenome (GOLD analysis project Ga0209208, IMG submission 187694) | Host-associated microbial communities from peat moss isolated from Minnesota, USA - S1T2_Fd - Sphagnum fallax MG (SPAdes) (version 2) | ecosystem: Host-associated > Plants > Peat moss >...
CCAAAGGGTGTCCCGGAATGAGAACTAACCACTCGGGTGGTTTGTTTTGTGCAGATTCTAGCTTGATCAACTAAGTCACTCTTCCTAGTCTAATCCCTGGGCTCCCAACTCGACCCTCTACCCCTTTCTAGAGTTGGAAGCCGGGAGTGCCTTCCGAGTCCCAACTTTCCGCAACTACACTTTGGTGAACCCTCAAGTGGGTTCACCCCGGGACTTGGGAGTGCGTCATAAAGTGCTACCCCTTCCTTATGTAAAGCTTTGCAAGTGCCACAAACTCGTTGCCTAGTTCTAAGGTTGCATTCAAAGACTGACTATCAGATCCAAATTCAAGTTTTTGACCAACCTTTACATCATCCAAATTATTGATCATGCAGGTTGCAATTCCATTGAGTGGCATCAATGTTTCAAGCTTCCACCATCCTATATGGGCATTATTCACACAAAATTCCCATTCTTCATCTAAACAATATTCACAAAAACAAGCCAAATCTTGAACCATGAGTTTCAAAGGATCCCCATGAAATCATATTTGGCAATTTTTCCACTATCCTTTCATAATTTCACACTCCCAAAATACCCATCGAGTAACATTAGTTTCCCCAATGTGCCAAAAAAACCTTTTCAAAAGTGATTTTTCCTTGACATATGAAGAAGTCGACATGTATGATAGGACATTTGGCAAATACCCACAAGCATGTAAATTGCACATTGGAATTATCTACCATTCATATTCAATTGCTCTTTTGTGAGTGCTCATTTGAGTAGTGCCCCTACTCCATCATGTTCACCTTTGCCATGCCCATATCCAAAATAATTCCAAACCATCAAGCAACCCCTTGTCAAGCTTGGATATCGAGCAACAAAATACCAAGGTCAAGCTTATTTAAATTAGGTGGCATCAAACCACACCCAACCTCTTGTAAGGGGAACTTAGTGACCTAATGTTATGTGCTCCCATTGGAACATCAAACAATGTTGAACAAATTGGGACTTGTGTTGAATATCATTAGATATGTAGAAATGAAACTCTTTCACCCATTCTTTTTGTGTCAATTTTAGGTCCTCTTAGACAAGTGTAGGAACCTCATGAAGTTGCATCGATTGCCACCCATATGTAATGTGTACTAAAATGGTCACCTGCATGGTGTGCCAATGCATAGACTAAACTTCATTATGCACCTTAAACCCATTATTTTCAATAAAATCAATAGCAGAAACAACATCTTGCCATTTGGTCAAGAAGTTGTGTTCTATGAATGTAATTAATTTAGGTTTTAGATAATCAATATAAACACTTGGAGTTGTTTTCATGTATTCGAGTTTAAGTCATCTATTTTCCCAACCATTTAAGGGGCATATCATCACCACTTCATCAAAGCCAAATTGCTTACATCATTTTCAATTGGACAAAATCCCACACAAATTTTGGTACAAGTGAGGATGATGTAAGCAATCTGTCCACACGCAATACACATTCCCAATGTTGTGTGGAATTTCCCAAAGTGTTAACACCACGCACAATACATGCCCTAAAAGACACTCTCATTAATGCCACTCAACATATAAACCTTCAAGGCATACTACCTCTTCCCAAAGTTTAAAGAGGCTAATATACAACTTGCTTGAAGCTTGACACTTTCCTTCCCCACCTTCCCCTTCATGTTGACACACATGTTCACAATCACATTGGCAATGTACTTGATCATGGATTCCCTTGCCCCTTGCTCGCATGTTATTACACCCAACACATAATTCATCCATTTTGATGTGGTACAAGTGCAATAGTAGGTATTTCGCTCCTACAACTTATTCACATAAAATGGATTCACCTTTTCAAATGTTCATTAATTGGTTTTGATTATAGGATGTGAAGTTTTAAATATCATGAATTATTAATTTTCAAACACAATCAAATAACCACAATATCATGTTAATTTTTTAAAAAATAATAATTATTCCAAAAGACATATTGAAATTCACTAGCTATGATCTAAATTGAACAAGGAGGTGCAATTATTAACAATACTTCATTTGTTAGTTTTAATATTATAGAGATTAAGTACAATCCAATACTTTGATGTTTTGTCCATCCTACTTTCTACCTCAATAAACTACATGTATATTAAGGTTATAAGTCCTATTACTAGATCAAAATGTAAGTTGTAGTACTTATGAAGGCAAATATAAAAGCTAAGAGTACACAAAGAAATAGGTTATTTAAACAATATTAGTCATAGTCATTTTGTTGTCCAATTAAAACACCCACCACTTCACTTATATGTTTACATTGCACAATAAGAGATGGACTTAGAATACTCAAAGAGGACCTTCATTTGGACTATTTGGAACTCACAATACTTATTAATATGTTCACAACGAGGATGGAGTTAAAGTAGTCAAGAGGACCTCCATTTGGACTATATGGAACTCACAATACTTACTAATTTATTCACAATAAGAGATGGACTAAGTATTCAAAAAGGACACCCATTTGAACTATTTAAGGAACTGATAGGGTCCAAACTCTTTAAGGTGTACCACTAAGGACAAAAATGACCTAATCCTTAATGGAGTCCTTTTTGTCCTATATTTTGATTCCCATCAATATTAAATTGAATAAAATGTGTCAGATATTTTATAAGTACCATATGTTAGACCACTCCAATTCTAGATGCCATCAATTTCATCCATTTTGTGTTTTTACATGGTCAAATAAAACTTTATAAAGGAATACAAAAAAGGTGACACCATAACAATATTTTAGTTACTCTTTAAAGAATTTGGACATGATAATATTATGGTAAGACTTATAACTCACACTACAAGAGTAGGGATGGGAACTAAATACCTATAACTAAAATTAGAAGGTTCCACAATACTTCTAACAAGAGTTGGCACTCACAATACTTACAACAAGAATTGGCACTCATAGTAATTACAACTTGAGTTAACACTCACAATAATTACATCAAAATATTGGGGAACTCATAGTATTTACAATGAATAGGAGTTAGAAGTAACAATAATTGTAGCAAAACATTGGGAACTCATGGTATTTATATTGAATAGGAATTAGAACTAACAATAATTGTAGCACAACATTGGGAACTCACAATAGTAATTATTGTTCAATAATTGGAATTGGTTTTAATTTCAGCACATTGTACTATGGAAACTTAGTATTTACAATCCTTTAAGTGAATTAAAAAACCCCATCCAATAGCCATTTCAAATACTAGGACAAGGTGCAAAATGTTTCGAGAAATAATAATTAAGTACAAGCATGAATCCACTATGAGAAAAGAAATTACCCTAAAAATACAATTATAGTTCTTAGTGCTTTACAAAACATGCACATGAGTTTCCATATATAAGGTTGTGTGTTGGGTGGTTTTTGTTCGCCTTGTGTGCAATGTGCCTCCTCATCACCACATCTTTTTTATTTGGAGAAACAATGGTTTGAACCTCCCACTAGGGTAGATACAAGCTACAATGGCTCAAAAGTGATAAGAATCCCAAATCCAAAAATCCATATAAATGGAAAAATTAACATTAAAAACCAATGTTGAGGGGCCCTATGTGGTGATTAATTAATTAATAAAGTCCATATGAAAGGCTTTTCATCTAATTTTTTTTAAATGATACATGTTACGGAAAAAACAATCTTGATCCAACAAAAAATGATCAAGATTGGGACTTTTGAAAATAAGGCCCAAATCTAGTCACTCAAAAGTCCATAATTATTTGTTGGTTAAGGTTTTATTTATAATTTTTTTCAATCAAATTTTTTTTCTTCGTGTATTATATATTGAGTCCTTATAAAAATATTGAAATGAAATCACAAAAAAAAATGCATTTGAATGTTAATGCAAAACCCAAATTATATTCCGTATGTACATTTTAAAAGTCCATTATTATATGATTGGTGTGTGTTTATTAAATTTTACCCCATAATCCAAGTTTGCAATTTTAATCCATAAATATTTTTATCAAATTCATGATTTTACAATGTGTTTGTTACATTTGAATAAAATACATTATATAGAAAGTCCATAAGCATGCAAAAAGTGAACCACCATAACTTACATCTACCCACCACCACTCAATTACATTTGCCACCATTTTATTCAAAGTGTTTGACCTAACATTTTTGCACTCAAGAGCCCAAACATTTGATCCCCCACCATCTTCAAGTGCATGGCACCTTTGCACTGCATCAACCACATTATTATAATGCACCTTAAGAATTTTGGAAATAGTTGCAACATTTTCACCATGTCTAGACACTACCATGCTAAGTGTAGTGTGTTTAACTACTAAGTGATATTTAGTTTTAGCACACTTCGCAACATTAACACGTGTCTTAATCTTTTGGATGATTTTAGTTTACATTTTGGTTTCCTTGGCATGAAGGATATGAAAAAGGAAATGACTTTTCAATAGTTCGAAATTGATGAGTTTAGCTAAAACTTCTTGTTGCACATCTAAATCACTTGATGCATCAACACATTAAGGTGAAAACACACTAAAGCCCCCCAAAATTGTAGTCACACGTATAATCTTTTTGCAATTTATTTTTTGGGTAATGTATGGACATCAAATCTTCAATTATTTTTTCTTGTTTTAAGTATATTTGAATAACTTTAGATTTCATCTAATCAATTATTTTGAAAAATTCAACAAACATTGAAGAATTTGAATGTATGGAAATTCATGACAAAATAATAGCCATCATATAGTTTGAAAATTTGAATATATACTTCAAAACTAGGGTTGTGGATGGAATTTTTTAATGGTGTATGATATTGATATACATCAATTAAATCTAGGAAAATGTAGAAAATATATATATTTTTGGATGAAATTCCATTCAAAAAATGTGTTTTTAAAAATTTGTTTAGTAATGAATGCATAATAATATTTTATTTTAAAGAAAAGCCCACTACCATATCAAAGAAGAGGAAATTTTATAGATAGCATTGCATTATTTTAAAAAAATTCTTTTGTTTGGCAATGTTTTGGGAATCATAAACAAACGACCTATGGTCGTTGAAAAATTATAAGTTATATATTTTGTCTACATTGAAATAATCCAATCCTTTTCATCTAATTGTTCGATAAAAATTTATTTTGATTCAAAATAAACTTTGAATTCAAAAATGTTGTGCAAATTTTAGAGTTTTTCACTTGTGATTAACATAATCAAAGGATGCCATCAAAATTTTAACTTACTTGTAGTATATATAATATTTGTTATATATCACCTTTTTTGAACAAAAATGGTTCACCCTTAGTGTGCTTTCACCCATTAGTCATTGTTTTAGTAAGACTAGAAGTAATTCTTCTTACATGATGATCTCCAATTTTCTTCTTTGTGATGGCCACATTTGTTGAATTAATTTTTAAAACCTCTTTATAAGCTCATTTCCTTCTAGCTTCTACATATTTTTTATGGGCTTTAGACTCAATGTCTCATTGGAAGCCAACATCAATTAATATAGCTTCTACTTGAGGTCCTAACCTCAATAAACCTCCCTTCTTATTATTTTTGTTGCCCATGGTCATAACAACTAATCTAGAACACATCGCTAAATATAAGGATAACAAGTAAAAGGACTTTGGTTTGGGGCAAATGCAAATATGGTGGAAGTGATTTATGCCATCAATGAAACTCCTATCAATCCACCAACCATTGCATTAATATCTGGTTGAACTTATAATCTAGAATTTATGAAAGCCTTTGTTCATATTCTAATCCATACATAACATCATACAACATGGTTAATCACTTAAAATTTGAGCCATGCACATGTGCTTGCCCTTTGAAGTTATGCCAACTTCCATAGCTTTAGTCCTTAGCTCATTTCCTTATTGTTGAACTTTTAGGTCTAATTTCAAACTTGACCCCCCCCTTTTTTTTTTCTTGTTTTAAATCTAATTTTTACAACCCTAATTTTAATTTTTGACTTGATCTTAGTTCATCTACATGTTTTATATTTATTCTTATTTCTTGGAACATTAGATTTAGTTTTTGATTTGATTTTGGCTCTTTTATATATTTTGTTTTTATTATAAACTTTTGCAACTTTAAACCATGCCCTATATTTATTACTTGTTTGACATTAAAATTTGGCTGCAAAGCTTTTAGCTTGTATGGTTTCATTTCATATGCAAAAAACAAGATTTCTAATAGTTTAAGATCATTTTATACCCAAGTTGATAAGGATGACATATTTGAGAGTTTAATCTAACACTAGAATTACTCCTTTGATAATTAGTTTGTTCATGACCTTTCATATTGTTTTGGATGTTTTGGCAGGAATGTAAATTGCCCATTTTGATCCTTTTTTGCTTTTGCAAAAACATTCTTTATTTGCAAGATCCAAAAATCCTAATATGTAGGGGTTGTTTAATTGCATTGTATTCCAATTATGGTATTTTAACCATTAATGATCACCTCCATGCCCTTTAAAGGCCAAGCTAACCCCCACAACCAAAAAAATGATATTTTGTATAGTCAATATGATTTTCAACCCTGAATCAAATGACCCCATTACTAAACTATTGTTTTGAAATTTGATGTTGGAATTGTTCAAATTTACCCATGGCCAAACACCACAATGCCCTTATTTTTTCGCTTTCTTGGAGTGCAAAGTTTTGATTTATTTGGATAGGCTTGCGAGAGGAATTTTTTTGGCCCAAGACATACGAAGAACTATAGATTGCTTTCTGACTGGTCACCTTTGTGTCCTGACTGAGTTGGTCTCCTTTCCCCTCGCTATCGATTTATTTATTTGGAACTTGGACCAAAATTATACCCATTATTCAAGGTTGTAACTCAGTATGTGCCTTCTTTTTATGATCACTTGTCCTTAATGAACTAATATATTTCATACCCCATTACCAAACACCATTGCACATGAAACCCTCTTGGTTTTTTTTAATGATACCCTTTCACACTCATCAACAAACACAAATGCAAAATTATGTTTTGAAGTTTTCCTTCAACTCAAATCTTTTTTTTCCAAACCCATCGTTTGATTATAGACATCCTCTTGGAACATTCAAAGGGCCATCAACACCCATTTATCAACTACGTTTTGTGCAATGGGGTTGTTTGATGATAGGCATGTGTTTCATAATTGGGCATGCTTACCATGTATGAAGTTTCAAATTAGTTATGCCATAGTTGTTAAATGAAGTGAAGTTAGTTCAAGATGAAACACATTCAATTTTCAAATACAATAGATTAGCGGAGCATGGGAAAACATGACTTTAGAAATGCCCACTTCAAAAGATGATGTAGCCATGGTGAGAAGAAGCACTAGGTATAACCACCACAACAAACGTCCCATTGCTTTTGAATACTATATAGTGTGCAAGTTATTGTGCTTAGTCTTTGGCTATAGCATTATACATAACCCTAATTCGATTTTTCTTTCGTCTAAATATGGCGACTTCAAAAGCTTTTTCTTCACAAAAATCATTTCTGCGAGTCGCACTGGATTTTTTTGGGTCACCAAGTGCCGATAATTTGCACCCAAAAAAAAACCGCTGGTGGTGCATTAAGCCTTTGTAGGTGTCGTTCGGCTCCAAATCCCATCTGCCAGCCACTTCTTTAACACAACTACAGCTGCAGATCGCACAGGGAACATCGTCCATGTGGCAAGACCGACACTTGGCTTGTTTATCATCTGCTAAAAAACAACGGGGCGACGGTGGCCACAGAAGCAGGTGGCTGGACGAAGGGTAAAAGTCGGGAGGTGGTGCCCGGTGGAGCGTGCACCAAGGCCAGCGTGCAGGTGTCACGACCCAGTCGCCTTATCAAGCTTCCGCGCGTCGACCTGCCACTGCCTGCTGCCTCCACGACTGCGACTCGACACTCGCACACCCATACCGGCCCACCCTCCATTACTTACCTTCCTCAACAATCACCTCCCCACCCGCTTCCGGGGGTCTGCGAATGATTTTGTTGACTACGTCGTCAGTTCTCTAATCCTTTCTCCTCTCCATCAACTCACTCCTTAACCAAATCTCAAACCATTTTCATCCTCTACTACGCATACTGTTGAAGAACCTGGGAGAGATTCGGCTGTCTGTTCCTAGCTGGCTGCACAGAGGAGGGTTGCAAAACTGGAAGAAAATTGAATCGTTTGCGAGATTTAGATGTACAAAGAACGGGTTTTGGAATCTGGAGATTTTTTCTGTCTAAAGGATCACTATACAGAGAGAGGCGCGAAGAACTCGAAGAATTTTGGTTTTGTCATCGTAGTTTGTCAGATAGTCTGGAGATTTTTTTTTTGAATTTTAGAGTAAGTAACGGCAGAGATGGTTGAAGAGTCTGAAGAGTTTGTGGTGGTTTAAAAAACCAGCTGCGGGGAGCGTTCAATAGTCTGGATAAACTGCGTTGTTAACATCAAGTTCCATAGAGGTCTGAAATTTTTGAATAGGATGAAAACATAGAGACGGTTTTGTGGTCTCAACAAAAGCGAAAGGGTTTTAGAGACGAACGTTTTGAGTGCTGGAGAATTCTGTCAGGAATCTAATCGGAAACCTAGAGGGGAGTTAGTTGTGGATATGGAGGGCGAACGAGAAAGCGCACCTTTTGCAGCAGATTCCAATAAGGGGAGCTATCAGGAGCAAGTGGGAAAGGAGAGTGAGGATGCCGGAGGAACAATGAAGTCCACAAGCATTGAAACCCCAACCGAGGAGGGACAGGGGGAGGTCTCATCAACCGTGAGCCAGGGAACTGGAGAGGAGGTGTCAACCCCGAGCGATGGAGTCAATGGAGAGACATCCACAACGGCGGGGTCATCATGGCGGGAGAAGATCATGAACCATCCCTACGTGATCCAAGGGTCCGGGACTTTGAGGCAAGCCGCGGGAACGTTTCAAGACAAATTGCAGCCACTTGTCAACCACCCTTATATTCAAAAGAGCACCGAGGCTGTCTCCAGCACACTGCAGCCGTGGATGGACAGGGGTGCCAAGACTGTGCAGTCGGGCCACGAGACAGTGAGGAAGGCGATCAATAGAGAGGCGGGTTATGAGCCCAAGCGTTTTGTCCCTTTTGGTGCTGGAGTCATTGGCATTCTTCTTCTCTGCATCCTCATTGCAGGTGTTGCATGTTTAAAACTCTACTCAGTATTACTAATTTCCAATTAGCTCAGTCCTATACAGACCTTTTGATTGCTTCAGGAGATCAAACAGTTTATTATTATATTTGTTTTCTACACCTTATGCTTGGAGTTGGTAGATGACACCAAAATCATTGAGTGGCCAAATTCGCAAGGGTGCTGTGAATGGTAGCGTCATATTCAGGAGATCCAAGTGGCAAGTTCAAGTGGTCAAACTCCGTTAACTAGTTGAACTCAAGTACCTGCTTACAGACTCTGTGCCTGTAGATTCTGCAATTTGTGTCTACCCAGAAACATTGGCCATAATGTCTAAGGGTTTTAATACAGTATTCTAATTGGGATGTTTTCACAGGATGGGGATCAGGTGAGAGAGGCTCCAAGTACGGTGTGGACATTTCAAAGATTGTGGCTGACCGCATTCAGCTCCCAGATGGAAGATATGTTGCATATTGTGAATGGGGTGCCACAAACGACACTGCACAACACTCTGTCCTTGTTCTCCATGACTTTCTATCATCCCGCCTTGCAGGTTGGAACATCAACTTTCTAGATTTAGGTTTTTCCCCATGATTTGGAGCACTGGAGCATTGGAACATAACTTTCTAGCCTTCAAAATTTTCCCCTTTGCTCAAATGGGATGTGACTATATTGACTTATTGGTTCATGAATGCAGGAATCCCAGGTGTGAGTGAGAAATTATTGGTGACATATGGTGTGCGGCTGGTCTCATATGACAGGCCTGGATTTGGGCAAAGTGATCCTCACCCACACAGGTCTTTTAACTCATCAGCTGAAGACATAGTTAGGATTGCAGATGCATTAAACTTGGGTCAGAAATTTTGGGTGCTAGCCTTCTCAGGTGGTGGCCCACATGCCTGGGCTGCCCTAAAGTACATTCCTGAGCGACTTGCAGGTATCTATTCTTCCAAATTGTGCTCTCCTTTACCAAGATATATATTGCTTCCTGGTTTTGCACTTGATCTTCTTCCAGCCTGTTGGCATTTTGGATGATGCTCTGTTTGGGTTCCACATTTGCAGGAGTTGTTATGATAGCTCCAGCAGGCAATCCATATGCCAAGAACATGACATTAGAGGAAACTAAGGAATTTTGGGGAACATTACCACGTACACAGAAGAATATGTTCAGATTAGCACGTTACTTCCCTTCCCTTTTGCCCAACTTCCTCAAGAAAACAGTCAAGAAAATCAATGGCAATATGAGATCTATAAAGAAGATCGTCAGTGAAAAGGTACAATATCCTACTCTTTTGGGCATGAATTGTCTTCTGACTGCAGGTCATGAGTTTGCTCATGTTTTCACATATTTTGCATGGTGCAAGTCAATATTCATTGAGTCCCCAAGGATATATATGTTTAGATTTTTCCAGAGCAGGTAAAGTATCAAAATTCAGTCTGGACAGTGGACAATTCCAATTGTCTTCAAAGTTTGTGTCAGAAGTGGTGGGTGTAGGACCGCGCTCTTTTGGCACAGGATACATTTGGTGCAGCTTGGGAGACACACATGCGTGAGTCTGTCAGGCAGGGAAGTTCAAAGCCACTGGCTGAGGAGTTGAAATTGCTTGTTCATGATTGGGGCTTCAAATTAACAGACATGCATCCAAAGCCCGTGAGGCAGAGTTTCTTCCAACGTGTGCTTTTCTTATTCAGAAGACCTGTACTTCCTGTTTTCACAGGACCCATTCACATTTTCCAGGTACTAACTTGTATTTGGAGCATTGAAGCAGCATGAATGATCCACATGTGCACTAAATGAAACTTGAATATATTAGACAGAGTTCCAGTCTTGCATCTTTCCATGGCTGAGTTGGCTCTAATGAACACATAAATCTAAGGAGGCTTCCTGTACTTCAAAACATCACTTGCCAATTATGCACTGATACATGATGAATTGATCTTCCCAATGTAGGGAACTGATGACAAATTGCAGCCAGCAGCTGCAAATGATTATGCCAAGCGGTTGCTCCCTGAAGTCCAATACCACAAGCTTGATGGAGAGGGACATTATTCATGGTTTTGCTACTGTGATGCCTGTCATCGGGAATTGTTTAAAACTCTATTTGGGGAAGTGGAAGGACTGGATGAGCTGGAAAATCCTTTGGAAGTTGTAAAGTCAGCAGCAACAGAGACAGTGACACCTTCAGAAAGTGAAGGGAACAGCGTTACTGCTACAGAAGCCGTTAAGAGTATCACCACTGAGCAGGAAACGACTCCTGCAGAAGCTGAAGTTATTGCTGGAGAACTATGAAATGGATAAAACAAAGCTTACAAGTTGGAAGTAGGCTGGAGGGTGGATGGGTCACCATAGTAAGTTTATGAGATATGCAGCAATACTTTTGTGTTAGTCAAAGACAAGGTAAGATATTATGTCTATATGCCACAATGTGTAAAAAATGTTTCATAATCAGAATCATGAGGGACATTAGTGGTGCAATTAGGATATCTGAATGTTTGATTGTTACTTCTGAGTTTCACTCTTATTCCCAACTGCCCCTGAACTTCACAGAAGAGTGGTGCTATCCAGTGAATTCAATGAGTGGTCTGACACATTACTTTATGCCCTGTTGACCAAGAATCTTTTGCAAGAGTGTTGTAGAAGAGGAGGGAAGTATACTGAAATTGATAGAACTGGGTGAAACATGAAGTTGCACTTACAATCACACAGTGAGGAATTGACAATTGTACATTGTAGGATATCACAGATACAATGTATCTTTCCTATCAATAAACCCTAACCTTGAAGTCTCTTCCTCTCACTAATTAATATTTGGTTCTTCCTGAGGTATCTTCAATACATTGAATTGAGTCCAGAGCCCAATCAAATGTGGAAGCTTGGCATGAAACACACCATCTACACAAAATTATGGAAAATATTAAACAAATCAAAGGAAATGAATGTGGATGGTACAAACGGGTTGACCAAGACATATTTTGCCCCCACTCTATCCTGTTCCCCCTCAGGTCGTCCCTGTCACTGCTCTCCTCCATGGAACCTGGTTCTAACAGGATACTTTGTGAAACATACTCATGTTACAATAATTCCGTAACCTGCCATGACATCCCCATATTCATGGTATTAACAACTTCATGGATGCCATGCCTCATGCATGCAACCAGGGGACTCAATTAGGGTTTACACTGTCTCCCTCACATTAGGGTTTACCTCTTTTGCACTTATGTTCCAACACTTTCACCTTCGTTTGTGAGTTTCAGGTTTGGTTCATTTCCAATTTCTCTTTGTTCATTTGGTTTGTGATTATCTCAAAACACAATTTGGAAATGAAAGTTTCAATTTTGTTCTTAAGATTGTCTAAGGAGATTGTCCAAGGTTGATTGTTATACAATTGCTTGGAAGATTGTTCGGTGTATGCATTTCCACAAAATTTCAATTTCAAATTTGAGTTTAAGGTTGTGGGCTTTTTTGAAAGTGTTTGAAAGATGATAGTGGTGTGCTTTGCTATAAGTGTTTGAAAAAAAATTGCTAGCACTTTCAGATTTTTTCTTGATGTTGCCAACCAAGGTCGTGATGTTAATTTAATTTGAATTGTGTGTTGCGAAATATAGCAATCCAAGTGTAGACATTCAATTACAAAATCAACCAATCCAAGTGTTCACATATAAGTACTTCTCTTCTAAGTTTGTAACATGGGGACTAAACTATAACATGGGAAGTGATATTGTAGCAAATGTGGGCATATTCAAGAAGATGAAAACATGTAAAGGTTATCAAACCCTAAACCTTGTAGAAATGTAAAACCCTAAAATGTACAATTTAGGAAACATTTATGCATGAAACTCTACATAACTTATTAGGTTATCCTATTTCTTTACACAACTATGGGCACAACCTTAGTTTCAAATAGTTCTTTCAAACATGGGTTTGGGTCTACATTGCCATAGGAAGCAATAGAAAGTCAAGTGGTTGTTGGAAAGGTTTACTGTTTTGGGAGACTATCTAAATGGCTACAAAGAATAAGGAAATAAAATGCAAGTTGGATTTGAGGGTTTGTTGAGGTATTAGGTGAAATTGAAATTTATTCAATTCATAGAACAATGGGTCATTGTCATAACCCTAGCCTTGGGCTCGTGACCAAGGCAAGGGCTTGCAAGGTTGCGAGCCAAAAAGGAAGCTTGGGATTCATGCCGCATGCTCCCAGGAGTGTAGGAAAGTGTGAGGGAATGAACCCTCACACTTTCAAAAGGAGTTTCCACTTTGGGAATTAGAATTTTGATAGGTTCCCGAATTTTTAAAGAGCGATTGTAGGGGTCAAAACTCAATAAATTGAGGAGTTACTTATATCATTGAAAATTTCTTGTAACGTAAATGTTTAAAGTGGGCTCGCATGACTTATTTGGACATCAGAAACACAAGTTATGGCCAAAAGAAAAGTTAGGAGTCAACTTGGCAATTTGATTCCCGACCACTAAAAGTCAAGAATCACCCCGATTTCCTAGTGTGCAGGTGGCGTGCAACATACAGTTGGAAAGATCTCAACAAGGGTTACAACTTTGCTTTATATTTCACCTCCATCGGAGGTTTTCACGCAAAGTTATGGGCCCCCAAACTTACGAAAGTCCTAGTTGTGAGAATTTTGGAACTTTCACTTGGGAATCTCAGGACAAAATGTCATTTGGATGTGGGCCTCGTGGAGAGGCACAGAGTATACTATAAGGGGGAAGGTGATGGCTTCCCCTAAGTCCGGGTTGTGGTGAGTCTTGTGAGTCTTGCCCATGGCTCGTCCTAACACCAAAAATGTTTCAACTATGCACTAACCAACTTATTGTTTGGTTGTGCAAGTCTGTGTGATTGATTAAGTGCTTATCATTCTTCCTAGTCCCATCCCAAAACTCTAGCACACCTCTCTACCCCCAAAGTGCTACGAACCAGGGAACATGTCCCCCAACTCTTTGCTCTTCCATTATTTTCATTTCAGATTCACATTTGAGTCTATCAAAAAGCTTGAGAGCATGTCAATCATTCTTGAACTATACAATGAATTTTTATTGGAGTTTTTCATCACATGTGACCCCATTAAATGGGACAATGATTACCCTGACTTCTAGTGTGTGTATTGTGGAGGGGAATGGTTAAGTAAATTATGATTTTCTAACCATAGGTCTAAAGGGTGCCCAAATGCTCCCATTGACCCAAGAACAAATAATCTTAAATGTCTATTCCAATTATACTTAATATAGTTAATGCTTAGTTGTCGAAGGAACTAAAGTAGTAGATTGAAAAAAATGACACCTCTTTTATTCAATTAAAGACGAAAACCCAAGCTAATGTAATGTAAAAATTGATTTGGAGAAAGTTCTAATCAATGCCAAACATGTTCGTGTCAAAATGTGTCGGTTCAAATTTTTAAAAGGTTTATTGCCATAACCTTGTTAAAATTAAAAACATTGGAAATGTTTGCCAAAAAATCTTGGACAAAGGATAGGAAGATCCTTGATAATGGGGCCATCACCCAAAAAATAACATGCAAGTACATTAATTGAAAACTCCATTAAGGATATGTCATAAGAAGAAGAAAAGTTGGATGTAAATGAACTTAAAGGCTCAAAATAGATTACCAAAGAAACCATGATGTTGCTTTCAAATTATCAAGATACAACTACCACTATTGGTAGTATAAATTAGATTACCACCTATTTGTTGACTTCATTTGAGCATGCATAAAATTAGGACAACAAAGGCCAAAGTATTGAAGGTCAAAACATGTTATGTCAAGGACACGAAGAACCACAAGAATAATAGTTAAAGGAAAAGTCCAAGTCTAATTTTCAAACAAGGAAAAAGATTATGTGATTCAAAAACAAAAACATAATAACTATGATAAGAACATGAGATGTGCAAAGCAAATGTGAAAATGAATCTTTATTATGCTAACATATGTAAACATGAACATGAAAAGAACATGACAAGGCTATGGTGCAAGATCATGCTTAAAACTTGTTGAACATACTAAAGGAAGTTTCTAAGGAGATTTCTATGTGTGCATTTAATAAAGAACCTTTTTGAAAACTTTCCTAACTGAAAGTTAAATTGGACTTAATTACAAATCAATTAGAAATTAAGTGGAGTTAACTAGGATTTAATAAAAATTTAGTTAAAAGTTAATTAGGACTTAATTGGGAGTTAACTAGGAATTGATTTGGATATAACTAAAACTTAACTAGAATTTAATTAAGAATTAACTAGAAGTAAACTAAAACTTAATTAAGAGTCAACTAATAGTCAACTAAAAATGAACTATGAATCAAGTGGAAGTGAATTAAAAATAATTGAAAGTTGTTAAAAATGAACTAAAACTAAATTAAAAATTAGATACAATTTTATTACAGGTTATGGATGAACATTCAAACAAATAAACTCCATGGAATTAACATTTGTGAATGTTCCAAGACATGTGAAAAGTAGCAAATTTTATTGTTCAAGTCCACCTCATCTTGACATGGGGGGTGCAAAATCAAAGTAACAAGATACATTCACACATGATCCATCCATTTCCACTGCACTTAGACATTGTTCTATAGGACTTGCACACATTGAAAAACATCTAAGGGGCCCAAAATCATTATAATAAACTTGTGGGGGTTAAAGTTGATCAACATGTCATGGTCCCATGGGAAGTTCATGTACCTCTACCAATCAATTTGGGGTTGTTTTACTTACTTCCTTACATGGTGAAGAAATTTGATTGGGATAACTTTTCTTTGGATGATTTCAAAGCCAAGCTTGCAAATTATTATGTTTGTCCAAAAGGATGGTATGAGGCTGAAAACACACTACACCCCCAAAAATTAGTCACAAAAACAAAAAAAATACATTTGGTTTTTTTGGGTACATGTGGACATCACATCTTGGATTATTTTTGTTCATTTCAAGTATATTACATTAATTTTAAAGTTAAACTAGTTTATTTTTAAAAAAACTCTAACAAAAATTTGTAAATTTGAACATATGAAATATATTTGTGTCAAAATAAATATGTCATAGAGTATGAAAATTTATAAATATACTTCAAAACTAAGGTTATAGATAGAATTTTGTAATGATTTTTTTTGTGGTGAATAATATTGATATACATAAATTAAATTTGGAACCATTCAAAAAAAAAAATTTGGTTGAAAATCAATTTTTTAAATGTGTTTTTTTGTACGTCTTGAGCAATAGATGCATTAAAAAAAAATTATAGGTGGGCATTATATTATTTTTTCATTTTTCTTTGGTTTAGTAATGTGTCATAAACCACAAACATGAGGCCTTATGGTCATTGAAAAATGTACATCATGTATATTTTATGCACATTGATTTTATCTAATCCTCTTCATCTAACCATTGATTCAAGTTTAACTTTGATTCAAAAAGAACTTTGAATTTCAAAATCTTGTCATGCATATTTTAAAGTTTTTTTTTTCTTATGTTTAAAGTTTCTAAAAGATGCCATTAAGATTTCAACTTACTGCATACTTATGATACTTGTATACATCATTTTTTTGGGTGAAAATTAATGAAAAGTGGTTCACCCGTAATGTGCTTTGACACATGAATGGATTGACAACACATTCATTTGGGTTGTGGATTCACAAAGAGCAAGTAAACCACAAATGCTTCCACTATTGCATTATGAAATTTATGGTCTATAGTTCCATGCCATGTCTATAACATGCCACATGGTGTTGGAACTGTGGCTCCCTTTGAAAGGAGCCCTTTTCTTCACAAAGTTCCCTTTGGGTTTGAACCCTGAGCCTTGGAGTTGTTTGGGCTTATCCTTTGTTGGGCTTCCTTGCCCTCGGTTCCATTCTCCCTCATGCCTTGGCTTCTTGTGAAGAAACTTGTTGTCTTTCTTAAACCCGGATTTTTCTCCTCGCCCCACATTTGAGAAACCTTCCACTTTCGTGATGGCTTTAGATAATGAGGAGGGCCAATTTTCCTCAAGCTTTCGCTTGGCCCAAGTTGGAAGCCCCATCACAAATTGGCACACACGATCCAACTCATGCATGTGCTGAATTTCAAGCATGAATTCGGAATAAGCCATATTGCCTCAAGTTCTCATTTGTGGCATTCACAAGGTCACGAAGTTTGCACCTCGAGATGTAATCAAAGTTCCTTGGGACAAATTCGGTCTCAACGCGGTCCTTGAAGAACTCCCAAGTGTAGCCATGGTTCTTCCCTTCCTTTCGTCTCATTGTCCTCCACCATGTGGCGGCACAGCCTTTCAAGTAGGATTGGGCAAGTTCCATGGCCGAATGCCGTCCAACCTTGGCGGCATGTATGTAATCCTCCATCTCTACAAGCCAAGCATCCACAACCTTTCAGTCGCGGGCACCATCGAAGTTCTTGGGCTTGGCCGGTCGATAACCCGCATTTTTGGATGACCCCCCTTTGAAGGCCGCAACCAACTCACTAAAGTCGGGCCTATTCATCTTGAGGAGGACTTCCAATTGTTCCGGGGTGAATAGGACCGAGCTTCGTTGCTCTTCCTCACTTTCGGGCTCATCTTAGTCCTCCCGAGTTCTTGGTTCTTCCTCCCCAATTGATTTCGGCGGGACTACTCAATCTTCGATGGGTTCCTCCAACATGGTCTCTTGAGCTTGCTTACAATTTTTCTTGGGTGCCATTCGAAATTCTCAAGAAGTGAATCGAACTCAACCAGAGCTCTGATACCAAGTGACGCGCCCCCAAGTTCCTTATTAGACCCAAAAAGGGTCCAACTATGTTAAAGAGCGGAAGTAGTTGGAACTTGGTGTTGCTCCTAGCTTCCAACACTAAAGGGGCTGAGAGGGGCGTGCTGAAAGCTCCGGGATTAGACTAGGAAGAGGGACAACTATTTAGTTATTTAGTCTTGCATAAAAACCAACCACATGTGGGTTAGTTCACCTTTGGAAAAAACCCTTGGTGTTGGGACAAGCCACGGGCAACACGGACTCACTTGACTCACCACGGCTCGGATTCGGGGGAAGCCACAACCTTCCCCCATATAATATTCTCTCCGTTGCTCCATTGCACCCACATCCAAATGGCTTTTATTCCTGGGACTCCCAAGAAGGAGTCCCGAAATTGTCCCGGTTTGGATTCCCGAGACTTTGGGACCTCATAACTCCCGGCTTAGACCTTGGATTGGGATGAGGTCTAAAGCAAACTTGTAGCTCTCCTCACGAGCTTTCCAACGATGTGTCGCACTCCACACCGGGGTTGGGTCGATTCCCGACTTTTAGTGGTTGGGAGTTAAATTGCTAATTTGACTCCCGACCTTTTTTTCAACCATAACTTGTGCTGCAGATGTCTGATTGGCTCATGCAAGGCCATTTTCAACATCTACACTTCAAGGCCTTTTCAATGGTATAAAGAACACTTCAAGGCGAGGTGTTTTGACCTCTGTAATTGAGTTCTGAAGTTGCGGGAGTCCCAAAAGACTCCAAGTTCCCACTTTTGGCATTGTGAGTCTCATCCTCACACTTGCCTCAAAGTGGGGTTGCAACAGAATAAGTAGATAGTTTCAATGATGTTAAATTATTGAATCAGTTAATTGTGATGATTTAAAACAAGTATTAATTTCAAGTACGTACTTGTTATTGGAATCACAAGGTGCTCATGGACAAATGGACGTATGAACCATAAATTTCAAATTTTCAAAATTAAATTTTTTGAAACGTCTCATAAAGCAATTTGATTTTTTTTTGAAAATTTGAATTTTATTATTATGAGTTGAATTATGGTCGCAACGGTAAAGGTATACTACTCTACCTTGTCTTTGATCCTCCCTTTTATTAATTATATATATGCAAGTTGAATTGTGTCGGAATCCTCCCTTTTACTAATTATATACATGCAAGTTGAATTGTGTTGAAATAAAAATTGAAATTTGGTTATGAAAAATAATTTTTCATCTTACCAAATATTAAATCAGTATTTCAAATAAATTTATGAAAACTATTCATCCTATGTTCATAATAACGTGCACATGCGATATGATCATTTTTAACAAGTTCCCTAATATTTAATGAATCATCCTTTTTTTATTCTTAATTTTTTACCAATGTATTGATCATATACACTTTTTAATGTTTTTACAACAATCAACCAATTGTTTACACATGTTGTGAATGTCATGAAAAATGTTGGTGGGCCAAGTTGCCTAATCATTGCAAACACATCTTTATGAAGATGATCCAAATAATTTGGAGATGTTCGTATACAACTTAATTATTTATACCCTAAATCTAATTTCAATATTTTATATAGATTCACATTAGTTGAAACATCACTAACTTTTAGAACATGATCTAACAATTTTGCTTTACAAATATGAATCCATGCACAAGATAATATAAAATAAATCAGAATTTTGATTTTTTTAAAAGAATATATTACTTATATGATATGAAAACTTTTTATTTATACTAGTTAGTTTTGCTTGCACAATTTTTTGATAGGAACATGCAAGGGATGGTCTTGATGCGCATAAAACAATGTTGAAAAATTATATTCTTCAAAATGTGCATCATGAAATAATCCAAATAGTTGAGAACCTTGCCCAAGAGCTATTATTATTGATTTGTCAGTGTTATCAATAACATGTTCAAGACTTAAAATATTTTGGACTAATGTGTTTGTGCAATCTTCATCAACTACTTCTTCAAATGTGTATGGTTTTTTTCATTTTGAATTTTTTTTACAATTATGTTTTTTCAGATTTTATAGTTTCATTTATATTTGTTAATTCCACTAAATCTTGCCAATTTGGTCTAATTGAAAATTTTGCACTTTTATACAATAGAGTTTGGCAAAGTTCTTGTAAAGCTTTTATCACTATGTTAGGACGAACATAACCTGACATTTATATAAAGTTGTATTCTAATTTTCTTTTCAAAAACAGTACAATTGAAATGTCGTCATATGACATTCAAGGCAATATAGTTTGTACCAAATTTAAATTTGTTGGAACATTAACAATGTTTCCGTGCATTCCATATTGTCCATACCCTTTTAATCAAAATATTTGTGTGAATGTAAAATGTGGTGCAATCAAACGTTCTTTTTTTAATTTAATATTGAAACAAACTTAAAATTAAGTTGATTATTTGTAATGTGTTCACATAAAGTCATGTTCAATTGTTTACCATGATCAATTTTTTTCTAACAATAATTACATAGAAATATAGGATCTTCTAGTTTAAAATTTTAAAATTTTAATGCAATTTGTTAAAACATAATTTAAAAATAAAATGAACTTGAAATGCAAAACACAATGTTTTACAACAATAAATGCATGTTTAACAATGCCTTCTATCTTATTATATATTTAATAATATATTTGTCATCATTATTTTGGTCATGATTTTTTTTCTTTTTTGTTGATAAAGTTGGATTTTTTTTCAAGGACACAATCATTAATATGTTTTTCATTTCTACCAATTACATTAAATGGTTTTTAAAAAAATTGTTAAGAAAAAAATATCCCAAACTTTTGATGGCTTTTTATTTGATGGAATTTTTCTTGTTCATTTTTTTCAATTATTTTAGATGATTTTTTAAAAAATTTGAATTAACACAATTCAAATAAATTATATCTTTTAAATAATTATTTATATCATTCATCAATGTCACTTCCTTATCAACCTTACTTTGTTTGGTTTTAAGATATTTTAAATGTTGTTTAACTTGTGTTAATGTGATATTTAAATTTGGATACATATGAATGAATGTTAACACAATTTTTTGTGGCATTCAACATAAGCAATGATGCACCCCTAAGCTCCTTGATGGATTCAACTATGAGTCCAAAGGTGAAGACAACGGAAGGAAAAATAGTTGGGGTGCGCTCCCTAGCTCGCAACACTTCAAGGGTAGAAGGGCATGCTGGAGCTCCAAGATGGGACTAGGAAGAATGACAAGCAATTCAATTACTCACACGAACCTGCACAAACCAAACAACAAGTTGAGTTAGTGCATAGTTGGAACACTTTAGTGCACAAATGAACCATAGGCAAACACGAACTCACAAAACTCACCACGACCCAAACTTGGGGGAAGCCACCACCTTCCCCCTTATAGTATACTATGTGCTTAATCACGGGACCAACACCCAAATGTCATTTTGTCTCGGGACTCCCAAGTGGGAGTCTCAAAAAACCTCAAGTTAGGACTCCTACAAATTTGGGGGCCCATAACTTTGTGTGCAAACCTCCAATTGAGATGAGGTCTAAAAAAATGTTATAGCCTTCGTTGAAAGCTTTCCAATGATATGTCGCACGTCACCTGCACGTAAGGAAATTAGGGCAATTATCGACTTTCAGTGCTTAGTAGTCAAATTGCAAATTTGATTCCCGACCTTTCTTTTGGCCATAACTTGTCTTTTAAATGTCCAAATGGGTCATGCAAGCCTATTTGAGACATCTAAGTTCCAAGAGTTTTCCAATGATATAAGGAACTCTTTGATTTAATGGGTTTTGACCCCTACAATTGTTCTCTGAAAATTTAAGAGTCCATCGAGAGTCCAATTCCCAAAATGGAAGCTCACTTGGGAGTGTGAAGGTTCATTATCTCACACTCTTTTACACTCCCGAGAGCATGAAATGTGATTCATGGGCTTTTTTTCGGGACCTCACCCTTGCAAGCCCTTGCTTTGGTCGTACGCCCAAGGTTAGGTTGCAAAAAGTAGGGCATAATGGGACAACTCAAGAAGAGGAAATACAATTGAAGAATCATAGGACTTCAAAAGTGGAATAGTTTAGGAAGAGGAGGTATAACCAAAGATATCACAAGACTTTAAAGGAAGGGGTGAGGGAAAAAAAAACCACAAGGAATTCAGGAACAAGAAAAGGTGGAGGCTATTCCAACACTAAAAGAAAAGATATCCAAGATACAACATTTGGAAATAGAACCATAAACTAAATTAGTGGAGGAAGATATTAGAATTGTAGAGCAAAACGTAAATATAAAACCACTAGTTTTTGTGTAGGTTGGGATTACAACATTACAATAGGGGAAACAAATGTTTAAAAGGATATATAATACTTTCATTTCAATTCTGTCATTTTACAAGGATTTCAGGGAGGGAATCTAAAGTACAAAAGGGGTAATGTTAAGGGGGTAGGATGAGTATGTGATTTTGGATGAGCGAGGCAGTTAAAATAAAGACTGATCAGGGAACTTTGTTAATTTGAATTTTGAATTTTTGTTGTTTAGATCATGATGATGTGACTTGGGATAGTTCAAAAAGGGAGAGTTTTGGAAAACAAAAGACAACATAAAGGAAAAGATGAGACATGGAGTTAAAGAAAAATAGGAGGAGCTCGAGGTACTTGCAGTAGAAAACCACAAACTTTGTTTTGATATAACACATTTTTGAAAATGTTGTTTTGGATTTTTTTTCAACAAAACATGGGATTATGTTGTAATTTGGATTCATGTTTTTAGTAATACAGAAAAACACAAACTTCTATAATGAATTATGTGTTCATCTTTTGTGTGAATTTTCTATAGTGTTCAATTATGATGAAATGAATTTTAATATGGTTTTCAGAGTTTTTTATAATGTATTCTGAAGTGCAATTTTGGTTATATGCAATAACCATGAATATGATGTTGGAATGAATGGTAATGTTAAGTTTGTTGAGACTTAAGACAAAAATAGTGAACATATGCAAGTGAAATGAAAATCTATTGTTACAATAATGTGAAATATTTTCTAGGAATTTAAATTTCATTTCTACTAAGTTGTTTAAAGTAGCTCTTGAGTTAAAGAGGTATTTTTGGCAAAAATTTAAACTAGAAAAAACTCAGAATATGAGTAGAGCAACCACAAATAAACAAGTTAGTTCTTGAATACTAGAGGTAAGGATAGTTGTTATAACAATAAATAATCATATTGTATTTATCCAAGTATTGATTAGGAAGAATATAATAGTAGATGTGTTGTTAAATGGAGGTTATAAAGTTAATATCATCATAGAACAATTGAGATTAAGGTTGTGGCTTCCAAAGCTTAATCTTGCACCATAAAATTTGAGGATGATAGATCAAACAACTACAAAATTAATAGGTTTAATCAAAGATCTGAAGATATATGTTCACAACATTCCTTACATAATTACATTTATTGTACTTCAAAACAATGTGGTAAATTTTTGTTACTCCATGTTGTTGGAGAAACCATGGTTGAAGGATACTAAAGTGGCACATGATTGGGGGAATAATATTGTTACCATACAAGGGAATGGGACAATCAAAACAATTATTGTCACCAAACATTTGGGAGGTGAAGTAAAAAAACCAAAAGTGTTACTATGTTACGATTATCAAAATGGTATCATAGATGAAAAAGAAGATATCATCTTTGTTGAAGAGCCAAATTTGTTTTCAATAAGAACAATTGGTTTACATGAAACAATTTAATATGTGAAAACCACATGTGTGGAGATCATGGATACTAATGTGAAGATTAATAACTCAAAGTTAAAATCTAGGGAACATAACATAGAAAAGAAGATAACTAGCAACAAATATGAGTCAAAGGTAGCTTTAAATGATAAGGTGTATCCAAAGATGTACTACAATCATCAACCAAGGAATGTTGTAGGGGAGGAAAATGTCACAAAAATCAAAGCACAAAAATTGTAGATAGTTGGATGGACGTCAATTGAAGATCAACAATTAATGAAATTCAACTTCAGAACTGATGCACAACCATAGTTGGTGAAAATCAATGCATAGTTGGAGACATGCAAAGTGTTGGTGAAGTAGTTATTAAAGGAATTCAAAGATGTTTTTGCATGGACATACAAAGATTTGAAAGGGATTCCACCATAGATGGCACAACATAGAATTGAAATGGATACTACTATACCATTGACACATCAAGCTAAGTACAAATTAAATCCAAACTATGCTATAACAATAAAACAAAATATTGATGGATTATTAACATTTAGATTCATTCAATATGTAGAGGAAGCTACATGATTGTCACCCATAATAGTAGTACCCAAGAATAATGGCAAATTGAAAATATGTACAGATTTTATAATACTAAATGCAGCCACTAAAAAGGATCCATACCCATTACCTTTTATAGATGAAATTCTAAACACAGTAACAAGGTATGAAGCATATTTATTCTTAGATGGGTATTTAAGATATCATCAAAATTTTATAACTCCAAAGGATAAATACAAGATTGCATTTGTTATATATTGGGGAACTTTTATATGGAAGGTGATGTGTTTGGAATAAAAAATGGACATTTGACATATCAAATAATAATTATTAAAACATTCAAAGAATATTTGGACAATTTTATGAAGATATTTCTGGATGATTGTATAGTGTACAATGACATGGATAATCATATACAAAAGCTCAAATTATGTTTTCAAAAGTGTAGAGAATAAGACATTGGTCTAAATCCAAATAAATGTGTTTTCATGGTATTTTCAAGAATAATCTTGGGTTTTATTGTTTCCAAAAAAGGGAAAAAACTAGATCCAAAGAAAATACAAGTAGTGGTAAACACGTCGCCACCTAAAAATCCATAGCAAATTCAAATATTCAATGGTATGGCATTGTTTTATAGATGTTTTATCATAAATCAATTCAGAACCATTAGGTGTCCCAAATCAAACTATGGATGCATCATTATTTTCTATAAAACCTAGACGGATGTGGGAAGTAAAAACCTATTTACAAACAAGTCAGATGGCAAAAACTCTAACATGGTTTAGAAACAAGAGTTGGCCAGAAAAGCAAAACCTTTCACTTTAAAAGGGAGAGTTATGTACAAAGTGGGATAAGACAACATATTGCATAAATGTTTGACCACTTCAGAAGCACGTGAAGGAATGGTTGGAGGACATTTTGTTGCAAATATTATTGCAAAGAAAAATCAAAATAAAGGGTTTGGTCAAGTTAGTAACAACATTTCAAAAGGAACCTTTTATGAAGTGAGGTTTCGATTTTATAGGTCCAATCAAACCAACATGTAGACTAATAGGAAATAAATACATTTTGGTGGCTACAAATTATGTAACCAAATGGGTAGAGGCAAAGGCACTCAAAAACCAATATTGTAGTAGTTACAAATATATTTTTTAATGAATATATTTTGACCAAATTTGGATGTCCATTGACCATAGTTATAAATCAAGGAGTACATTTTATCAATGACACAATAAAACATCTCATAAAACAATTTTTGTTAGACCATGTTAGTTTTATTACATATTATCCATAGGGGAATGGACAAGCTAAATCTATTAACAAAGTCATAAGTAGACTATTGACCAAGCTGGTCAATGAAAAAATAACAAACTGGGATGAACATAATTTTGTTTTCATATAAGACTGCTTATAAGGTGGCAACAAGTTATACACTCTAGTTAGTTTATGGTTTACATCTTTTAATGCCAATAGAATATGTTTTGTCAGGTAATGGTGGGGACCACAAAAATGCAAAACCAACCAGAGTGCTAACTAGAATTACAAAACTAAAAAATTATAAAAAGTAATAATGTGGGAACCAATTAGTGGAACATTTTTTTTGTGGAATCAATAAAAAAATACTGATAAGAAGTTCTAATTTGGAGATTATGTCTTATGGTTTCCCAAATGAGAAAAAAAAAATGGGCAAATTGAAAAAAAATGGTTTGGTCCATTTAAGGTACTGACGCGCTCCCAAGACACGGGGTGAGACCA
>Ga0209208_10002614_pt1 | contig 25850 bp, 24 predicted proteins | sample S1TSphfallax_3_FD_187694 | JGI IMG/M metagenome (GOLD analysis project Ga0209208, IMG submission 187694) | Host-associated microbial communities from peat moss isolated from Minnesota, USA - S1T2_Fd - Sphagnum fallax MG (SPAdes) (version 2) | ecosystem: Host-associated > Plants > Peat moss >...
TAACTAGCAAGTGAATGGTTTGGTAATGTGTATTTCACTTGAAAATAACCTTGTTTCATTAGGTACTAGTGAAACAAGTCATTGTCCGTAGCAACTGGTCCCCATTTACTAGGGGGTTAAACAATTTCACTGGGTAAAATTGTCCAAATTCACTCAAAAATCTAGTGAAACCCATAGTTAACTAGGACGCATTTCCTAGTAGTGCCTTCATCAATTTGTTGAAATAGCCAATGGAAATACTTTCAACAACTCCCATCACCCCTATAGGCATAAGAGTTAAAAGTAAACATTGCAACGTTTTTTTAGTTGTCATTGAAACAACAACCAAGAACCACAAAGTTATGGTCAAAGCCATGGACTGCTTCAACATTATACAATTGGAAATTGAAGATTGTCAGAACAAGCTACACGAACGAACCTTCATTGAATAGTTGTAGTACTTCAAAAAACAAAACAAAAATCCACAAAACAAATCAAAATATGGTTAATGTTTTATCTAACCTTAGCATAGCCATGTGCCATGCTTTCATTTGTGATAAAACATTCATGCCTCCACCATTGAATTTTGATTCAAAACAATCAAGTGAAAAAGGAGCACCAATGATATGAAACAACAAACTACAACCAAGACTACAACATAGTTTTCAAGTTTGATTGGAGTTTCAACTTTTGACAAAACAATCTTTAATCCGGGCATTTTTACATACGCTTATTGGCATTGCAATTTCATGATACAATGTCCATACAACAATTAGATTTTGACTTGATACATTGTCCATGGCCATATTACAATTAGATTTCAATCTCAAACATTGTCCTACATATAATTCAAATTTCAACTTGAACAATGTCCATAGAGCAATTAGATTTCAATGTGATACATTGTCGATGCAATTCCATCATATTTCAATGTGCCTTGTGTGGCCTATTTCTAAGATAATGCTTTAGAAGGATGTGTTGGTTAATTCTTAATATCTCAAATCCTTGTAATTTTGTTTCAATGTTAGTTCCATGTTTGGCAGGCATACAATGTTCAATGCCTTCTATGTGAACACAACTCAGATCAACAAAATATTGATCAACCTCCAACTCTAATCAAGCCATCAAAGTGGCTATGTTTGAACCTTTCCTTTCAAGTATCATGTTGTAAAAAATACAACACAACACCACATCAAATTAAAAAACTACATGCAAGTTATTTTTGAGTAACAATTCTTTAAAACTTTTCTTCAAAATTCCAAATGAATTTTCTACAACATATTTCCCTTGATTGAATTATCTATTGAACAATGATTCCGAAATTATACAAGGAACATTGCCTTGTTTATGAAGTATCATCAACCATGGTAATAACGGATAACCCTTATCGACTACGATGTAAGGTTTGATGCCACTTTCACCTTGATTAATTTGAACTAGATTACCATTCGTAGTCTTTTGATGCAAGCTTGAAATTTGTAAAATGTCAACATCGAGCTTGACATCCCAACAAAAATATCTATGAACTTCTTATGGCAATCCATTACTACTTGAAGTTGCATGTTGTAGGATCTAGATTTTTATGAAAAATAGTTACCTTTAGAAGTACCTCTTGGTTTTTGTATGTGAATTTGAATGACGTCTAGGCATCATAGATTACTAGAAGACCACAAAAATTCTTAAACGTTGCCATGACTTGGACCAAATCCTCTCCTCCTAGCCATTTGATCTCTACCCCAAAAACCTTATTCATAGAAAACACAAATTCTTGGAGGACCAAATGTATTATAGACATTCTTGTAACAAACATATCACTACATTGCAAATCTTTAGCGCCATGAATGAGTTTGTAAAGGGAACATGCAATGCAAATGTTAATAAGTATTGCACACCTATATATACCTTGTGTTTTTTTTCTCCATACAAGGTTTCAGCTAAAGAATCAACTAATGGACAAAATCACAAGCTATTTTAAAATGTTCAATCCATTGAGAATCTTCATATTGTGTCATCAAGAATTGAGAAAACCAACTTGTTGATCGTGCTTTCACCTAATCTCCAAGTTCTTGGTCAAACAATGATTTGTAAATGAAAGACAATTAGCAATGATGCAAAACAACAAAACCCAACAAATTATGGTAGATTGTTTTGTTCTCCATTGTATTTGTAACATTTCTTGGAAATTGTAATGGCATGTCAACATTGGATTTTGCTTCACAACAAAACATTATTGATTCATGCACTTGTAGCATCAATTGAATGAAGTGTGCCAACAAAATAAGCTTGATTGAGTTCATATTACATGAAGTTGAATGTTGGCAATAAACAAACACATTGCACAAACTTCAAGAAGAATAACAATCTTTTTACCATGCGTAATACATAATATATGAAACAAACAAAAGGAAGCTATGAAATGAAAAGTAGATGAAAGAATGCAAAGATTTCTTTCTTGTGAATTAGATGCACATCTACACTTGAAAGTAATGAAAAATCAAACTTCACTTGTGAACAATATCAAAGAGATTTATAGATAGCAATAGTTGTGAACAAGCATGAGTGAACAACTTGAAAGATCTAGGCAACTTGAAAGATCTAAAAAAACACAACAAAACAATTTCAAACACCAACAAACATACAATGGTGAGCGATAGACTTGAAAGGTCTAGAAAAAGAAAATAACATTGAAAATTTTAAAACATCTACAAACAAACAATTGTGATTAGTGATCAACTTGAAAGATCTATAACTTATTTTTTTAAATCAGAATATTGAACAAGCTCAAACATTTGCAAAGTGAAAGCAAGTTGTTGTGAGCAAACAACCTTAAAAGATCTAGAAAAATCACAACGTTTAGGAATAAGCATATGTAAACAAACAACAATGAATGAGCAAAGAAAAGAAATCTAAACAAAAAAAAAAAAGAATGGAAAAATGAAAAAATAATAATAAAATAAAATCTTATTTTCTTATGAGTGTGTGAAGATCATCATGAAAGAATGTGGTGTTGTGGTCTGAAGATCATGATTCAAAAAAATTTATTGTCGCTTGAATTGGATCCTCAACCAAGGAGCCACATATTGTCATTATAATTATGAATTTGTTTGATGGTAATTCTTGGACATTGATAAAATTTAAGGTAAGTAAGTACGTTGTTAGAGTTATAACTAGATAAAGATTGAATAACGATAGGTTAGATAAGCAGGCAAAGTAAGTAGGACTCATATTTTCATGTTCACTTTGTGATAATTGGTCATATTTGAAATAAATAAGGATATCAATATATAATGTTACCCCTATGTGTGAACCACACTTTAATACATTGAGGATTAATTGACAAAATATTAAAAAGTTAATTGAAAACTACCCTACATGTCTAAACATGACAAGGGCAAGAAAGTTTTTTCAAAATAAATGGACAAGGCGTTGCCATGTTTCTATATCTATGGTTATTGTAAAATATTTGTTAATGTGTCAAAAAATATTAATACACTACTCACATGTTGTGTGACCAATGCACTCCATTTACCATTATTTTTTCACACATAACAGATTGATGGTTACATATAAAAAATTGGCACTTAATTTACATATCTTGTCACTTTTGAATTATAACCAGATATTATTTGCCATGAGTTTTTTGGATATGTTAAGGATTTGTTGATACATTAAGATAAATTCAATTGAAAGTTGTCGTACATGTTGGGAATTCTTTTTCAAAATACAAGGACAAAAGGTTGCCACATTTTTATGTCTATGGCTATTGTAAGATAATCATCAATGTATCAAAAAAACTTAATACATTGAAATTTTGTTCACACACTATGGATTTATTTTACACATTGAGGATTTTTTCAATTAATAGTTGTTGTGCATGCCTAAACATAGCAAAGGTGGGAATGGTTATTTCAAAATACGTGGATAAAAGGTCATTATGTTGCCAAGTCTATGGTTACTATAAGGTAATCATTAATGTATCAAAAAATACCAATAAAATATTCACCTTATGTGAACAAATATTATCTATGTATTATCAATTTTCCACACATGACAAATATGACTACATATCAAAAATTGACACCTAATCTACATTTCCCATCACTTTTCAATTATAACCAATTATTTTTTATTATGTTTTTTTAAATACACTTAAAGTTTGTTGATACACTAATTTTTATTTAACACACTAAAAACAATTAGTTGAAAGTTGGCATGCACGTGTGTTTAAACATAACAAGGCAAATTTGTTTCCAAAATACATGGACAAGAAGTTGTCATGTTTTCAAGTTTATGGGTAGGGTAAAATAATCTTTTATTTAATAATAAAAATGTTAATGGCGCTTGATGTGAACAATGCATTCAATGTACTACCGTTATTCCACACTTGATAAATAATGATTACATATGAAAACTTGACACTTAATTTATGTTTCCCACCACTTTTTTTATTGTAACCAATTGTTATTTACCACTTACAACAAAACATCAAATTCATATGTAATCACCATATCTCCCCAAAAAATTCATCATAATGGAATCTTGTTTCAAAAATCAATCATAACTACCATTTTAAAAAATTAATCTCTTCTTGAACAAATATTCCAAAATGTGTCATGCATGATAATTTCAATTTCTTATAATTAAACATGTGAACCATTAATTAAACAATCAATATCACCCAAAACTCCCTTGATACATTGACTCATTAATGCATTAATAGATTAATACAATGACATATTAATGCACTAACACGCTGATCATTTGATGTATTATGTCCAAGACATAGATACTTTATTTTGATACTTTTAATATACGACATTTTGAAATGTATTATGTAAAGAATTGCATATGAAAGTATCACAAGTCCACAATCCACAAAATCAACTTGAAAGTTTTGTGAATTTGAAATATATATTATAAAATAGAACATGTCACTGTACATTGTAATATTGAATTAATTAGTTGCAAGAGTTGCACCTCAATGTATTGCCTTGACCATTAAATTTTCAATTAACTATATCATGACAATAGTTTTAATATTTTAACGTATGGAAAATAGAATCCCACACTACACATTAATACAAGTGACTATTGGATAGGAAAGGTGAGTTACATTGAGTAGTGCATTGCCAAACTCAATCAACAATATCCAAGTACACTCAAATTGAAGTTTGATTCTCAAACAACTCAAATGTATTAGGAGGGATAGTTACATCCGCTCTAAATTGGGCACATTCGCCACTAAATTGCCCTATACAAATAGCTTCAACTTCTTTTATCTTCATTTCATATTCTTCGATGAGTTTTTGAATTTATTTTTTTGACAATTTAGAAGGTCAAATGTGGCACTCCAATATTCACTGAAGATCTACACTCACAAATTCAACACAAAATAAGTTACTAAAGTTGAAATGTTGCACTTGTGATGATACACTATAATTTTGTGTGCAACATGCTACATTATCTAAATTGATATATTGATACAATGCAACTTGATAGATTAAAAACCAATGAAAAATAAGATTGAGCGTCATATTTTTAATTCATCAAGTGTATTGCATAATGTATTGTTCATATGTTATATTGTTTAAACATTAATACATTATAACATTGATACATTGACATTTTAATATTGATGACCAACATTGAACTTTTCAACCTACATGGAAACCTTAGAAAATTTGATAAAAATTTCACAAACTACATAACTTGAAGGGGAAAATGGTTCATAGATTTAATATTAAATGTTGCATATAATGAATGGATGATTTAGGAGTTGGTGTTAAATGATCAAATGTTGTGGATAATGAATGGTTGATTTGGGAGTTGGTATTAAATGATCAAATGTTGCATGAATGGTTGATTTAGGAGTTGGTATTAAATGAACAAATGTCTTTTGGATGTACCACAACTATAACTTTTGTATGATATTTCCATGTTTTCATTTGATCCAAATTCACAAAATTTTATGAAAGCACAATGTGGTTCATGAATGTCTACTCATGTGGCAAAATCATCTTACTTTTCTTCTTTTCTTGAATTTTTTTGTTTCGCTTGATTTCATTTACAAATTTACACTATAAGTATAACAATACTAACCACCATTCCTCTATTCCTAGGGATCATTTTTTGAATTTTGAAATTGAATAAAAAGGTTAAGAACCTAGAGAAAATATGTAAGCAATTGTAGATTTGATTTAATATAACAAAGTACTAAAAAACACATTTGATAAATTTTGCAAGTGTACCACAAACTTGTAAAATTGAAAAGATTCAAAATAAATTCACACAATGGAAATAATCAAAATATATGCCACACAATTGAACATAAGAAGCTTTTCCACATCAATACAATGGATTACAATGTATTAGTTTTCTAATACATAGACCTAATCACATTGACACAATAAAAACTTGAAACAGAAAAATCATTAATATAAGGAAATAACAAACTCTCAAAATTGTTAATACATTTGTGAACATGTAATAAATAACCAAGTTCACAAATTATAGACAATATGTAGGTGGGGAACAAGGAATATCTTATAATAAATTTTGTTATCACAATTTTTTTTGATTTGATAGTTGTAAGAAATCACACAAATTGTTACCTTTTACTTGATTATTAGTTCCAATAACATGAATTGACCCAAGTTGTGAGAAATGCAAAATGAGTTAAATGTTTATATTTCATTTTAATACATTTGCAAATGAACTTGAAACAAACATAAAAAATTTAAATTTTACTTGTGATACATTGCATGAAAGCCTTTTATTTATCTTTCTCATCATGGGTGTAAACATGAACTCAAGTTGGTTTCCATGCACACAATATGAATTTGAACTTGGGTTGCTTGCCATTTGCACAATGTGAACTTCAACTTGGGTCAATTGCCATATGCACAAAACATTGATTACCCAAATGTTTATTTGAAGTTCATAAAATTTTCAAAATGACAAACAAATGTTTTTCAATTTGTTGTTCAATTCACTGATTTCTAAGGAGGGAAGAAATGCAATATCTTACACTCAAATTGCACTTCTTTTAAAATCCAATTACTTATTTGGTTAATACCTTTGAAATGATGGATGATTGTACATATTCAACAATGAAATTGCTTTAAAAAAATTAGAAATGAATATGATAATTTCGTTTTAACAACATCACTCGCCTTCACATGTTTATCATTACTTGATTTTTAAAAGTAACTTGAACGTTGGAGTTGTTTCCATTTGAAATTACTATTGAAAGAAAAAAAAAATCTAGGGAGAAAAGGAGGGAGAAGGAAAGAGAAGGGGTACCTAAGAATTTTTTTTCTTATCCTCCCCTTTACAAAATACCAATTTTTTTCCCCTCATTCCTTAACTTTCCAACACATAAGAAACTACATACACACCCACCAAAAAAATGCAATAGACATCACAATAAAACATTTAGTTTGCAAACAAAATCCATCACCCAAATCTTAAAGATTAAAAAAATCGCAACAACATAATTAGTTTACAAATAAAGTGAAAAAGAAAATAAATCCAATAAGTGCAAACCATAGCCACCTTTAAACCTTAAGAAATGCATCATGGTCATGACATGGGGCACTTATGCTCCATAATTTCACCATAGTTATTTAAATGGCAATTAAATTGAGTATGGAATTCTGTAATGATATGCAAATGTTTAATGCATTACTAACAAGATGCAAAGTCACCCTATGGATTTCCTTAACATGGAAACTATTTTTCACCTTTTCACCACCCATTTTCATCTGTTTTGAAAAATAATAATAAGATAAACCTTTGTTGTAAACATTTCCCATCAAAACCTGTTAATCATTTTATGCTTGGGAATAAAACCATACCATTGAAGGTACGAACACCATTAACTCATAACACAAATAACCAATACTAGAACAAACTAACTTTATGGCAAAACACATAAAGTTGAACTTATATGCAACAAATTGATAAAACTAGCATTTGATTTCAAATGACTAATAAGGAAACACATGAAAAATTCACAACACAAAATAACACACCTTGTATACAACTACTTTTATATGCAACAAACAAACAAACTTGACACTTGACTTTAATTTACCAATAAGGAAACATGTAAAAAATTCACAACATGAGATAATGCAGCTTATATACAACTCATTTTATATACAACAAAGTGATAGACCTTACACTTGATTTTAATTGACCAACAAGGAAACATTTGACATCAAACTCACAACATGAGACAATGCACCTTAAATATGCAATTGATCTTATAAGCAACAAACTAACAAACCGGACACTTGACCTTAATCGACCAACAAAAAAACATTTGAGAAACTCACAACACAAGACAATCCACCTTATATACAATTAAACTCATATGCAACAAATTGATAGACCTAACATTTAACTAACAAGGAAACACATGACAAATTCACAACATGAAACAAATGCATAGTTGACAAATGGGACCTAGTTGACAAGATCCAAGAATTGGCATCTCAACATGCAAAGGGCACACATGACATGTGCCCAACACACACATCAAACCTTGACTACAAAATATGAAAAATCCATAACTGAAAAAATTAAAATTCACGTTAAAAACTATAAATTACATAACCACAAGCAATAAACAACATAGTATTTGTATTCAATCCCAATGTGCATGACAAAAGCACAACAATACATAAATGACATGTAAAGAAACATGTGAGAAATTGACAACACACTAGCTTCCTAGCCCTCATTAAAAACTTTAAAGACCATCACAATTCTTCATTTTAATGCCCATTTCATCACAAGAAAAAGTAATAGAGATGAATGAAAGGTTTGGGGTTTCAGGGAAATAATGACAAGTCTTCAACTTTTAGTCTACCACTAACACCCCCTCTTCAAATTTCATTCACAATTCACAACATAGTAGGAAATCCCTTTCAACCGCCAAACTATAGTTTTAGCCCTAATTGTAAACCCACCAAGAACAAACCAACACACCAAAAAATCAAAGAAAAAATAGCAAGAAAGCTACAAATGTCTACCATGTATGCACCAAACTCAAAACAAAATGTAGCATGCAATTTGAATGGAAAAACAACCTAGCCAAAATTAGTCAAAATCAAAGTTATTTTCTTCAAATAAACCTTTTTCCTCAATGACCCTTCTAGGGCTCCTTAATTGCCTCACATGTCATGTAATTTGACATGTTTTTAGGTTTTATGACTCCATCACACCCAACACTAATGTCATTAGGCTAGTTCTTGATAACGAAAATAAGGTGATTCAAATTTTCAATCCCCACAACCTAGCCTATTGTCAAAGATTTGTGACTACACACACAACACTAAATATTCTCATTCTTGTAGCAAAATTAAAACATAAAAAATCAAAGGAACATGAATACCACTTGTGACTAGTGAGAGATGACAACCAAAACTAGGCCCATCCTTGCAACACTTACACATTATCAAGATGAGGAAAAAAAAACAAAGAAAGTACGGTGAGGAAAAAAAAAGGAAACAATAGAGTAAGAAAGATGAAAGGGGAAATGATGAAAACAACTTACATGTAGTGGAAAACCTTGAACACTCACAATAAAAGGCAACAAATATCATTAATAAACAAAATCAAGAAGCATAAAGTCACCAACAAGTGAAAGGATGCAACCAAAAATCAAGACCCCCTTTCCAAAACTTGCACCAAAAAAAAAAGAAAAAAGGATGAGAATGAGGGAGAATGTGTGTGGTGAGGAGACATTAAACAAAACATAAAACAAAGACGAAAACAAAGAAAAGGATGGGCATGAAGAATTCACATGTGTGCAACCAAAAGGCTTGAAACCTCAAAACATTAAGTAGAAAGGAAACATAACCAAATCTATGCCAATGAGGGAAAAACGCAAACCAAAAACTTGGGACAAAAAGTTGAACCTACTAGTGTATACCTTCCAAATTTGGTAGTTTGCCTCACAAGGTGGAAAAAAATTATGTTTTATAAACTACCTTCAAATATGATAAAATAATTAGTTCATGTTCTTATGTAGTGGTGCATTACACACCATTGACCAAATGTGGAGCCCAATGCTTGAGTGTAATGTCCTATTGTCAAAAGCATTACACTACGTGTAGAAAAAAAGGTAGGCCCACCAATCAGATGGTCATTTAATAAAATGAAATGCACTTGGCCAAGGGTACTACAAATAAGCTAAGGTACGTTGTATTTTGTTTTATTTTATTTTTACGTTTAATTCTACATGATTTCTTATTACAATTGAGCTCATTGTTCTATGTAGTTCAATTAAAATTTGAGATTAAATATAATATTGATATGTTTAAGAGTTTTGAAACATATTTTATGGACCATTAAAAGTAGTTATTTCTAGCATAAATTTGTAATTTTTCAACTTGGAAAATTTGATTTCAACTTATTCACATGATCTATTGTGAAAAAGGGCCCAAATTTAAGGATTGTGAATTGAAGTTAAAAATGCAAGTTTTTTTAGTTTTCTTCTACTATTTGTTAAATTTTGAAAAAAATTCAAAACAAGTTGTTAGATTTCTATAACAAATGCTAACTTGTAAGGTTTTATTTTAAAACATAAAAGGGATGATAAAGCAAGAGGAAGAAGAAACAATGGGGGAGAAGGACATGGTCTAAGGTACTTATTAAGTACAAAATGCTGTTGATTTAGGGTTAATTATATAAGAAGTCTTTACCTACTCCCAATGTATAAAAGTAGTTGTTAGGGGGTGTAGAGTTCACAAGTGGTGGGAGTCAAGAGGTAGCCAATCCCACCATTATTGCCCAATTAAGGATTGTAAATGCTTGCATCTTTTGAAGAATTATAGAAACTTGTTGTTTAAGGAAAGTGGTTAGGATTGAAAGTGGGGGACCTTCTAGGCATTTCACACCCCAAATGTCATTGGCATAAAGATGTAAGAAATTGTATGCTTGAAGATTTCAAATTCTAGAAGGATGAATTGATCTCCTAGATGTTGGTATTATTTGGCCGCCTTTGAAGTTACATAATCACATGTCAAAATGTCTCATGACAATATATTTGTAGAAGTGGGATAACATTAATGATGTTTATTAAGGTGCAAACTCCATCCTTGGAAATGATAATGTCAACATGTTATTTGGATGTGTGGAATGTGGAAGAAGCAAGACATTGTCACAAATTTCCCCTCTCACAATTTGGTAATAGAAATCATGTGAAAATGTTATTTCATGGGTTCATACTTTTTGCACGTGAATGTTGTATGTTTGAAACATGTTTGATGTAAATATAATAAAATGATATATGTTCATGTATATATATATATCCAAATTTGGTTAGATCTTGTTATGGACAATTGTCACTCCCTTTACATCACAAAAATGAGAAAGAGAAAGAAAAAAAAATTGCCATACAAAGATATTTAAAAGTTGGATATGAAGAATAAAATGAATTTCTTATTTGAATAAATATTTTTTCTTTTGTTAGTTCAAATGGTCCATTTCAAATTGGTGACAAATTGCTTTCTATGAAAGCATGTGAACATATCATTTAACGACAAACAACACATTTAAAAACTATTTCCATTGATTATGAATTTACTAGAGCAAATGGGAATTTGTTTTTCCTATAATACACAAGAAATGAACATTTATGCATTAGTCCATTTCTTATGAATTTAAGCCATCATTTAAAAAAATAAATGATCACATTTGCCTTATACTATATGCACATGAACCCATGATGCAATTTGTAACACCTTTGTTATTATTATACAAGATATTGACTTTCATGTGGGATGAGAACAATGCATGTGTTTCCTTTAACCATGTTTAACACCTCTTGTCAATGAGTTGATATTGTACTCACCAAAGATGACATTCGCACCTTACCTGACGTTGTCATCATTGTTGACCCAACATGTGTGAATTTATTTCCTCAATCTTATGCAACTCCAAGATTCCAAGATTTGTTGTCACCAATGCAAGTCAAGCCAAATGAAAAACTATTGTGACTAACACCCCATTGATCAATTATTCCTTTCAACAATTGAAATATTTGAATGTCTACACAAATAGGCTAATGTGTTTTTACACAATTATGCCAATAACATTTGGAGCTTGAAAGGGCTAGAGGGCTTTCATCTTTTTGTCTTGGTTACTTCTCATCAAAAAAATTCAATCATGTTGCAAAGATGCAAGCATCTTCCATTTAAAGTCGGGTGGTAGCCATGGGCCTAATTATTTCTCAACTTCCACCCTTGCAAGACACACCTCCCATTACCATGGTTGATCTATTGCAAGTGATCGACTTTTGACATGGAAAAATACAACCAACCCACTAAAAGCAGTTAGTTTTTGACATGAAGAGATTTTGACATCTAATTTGAGCTAACTTGAGTCTTATAAATTCTCCCTTTTCCTTTTTCTTATTCCTTTGTACAATTTCCAAATCTACAATGTGTTTACAAATAAAGTTTTGCAGGGTTGCATTGAAAATTGGTTGTAATTGTATTTAAATTTTGGCTTGGAACCTTCAGGTGCTTGACAATATTAAAACTTTGACACTGTTTGGAGTTAGTATACTAAACAAACATTTCAGAGTTTCACAAGTGTTGCCTGATTCAAAAGGTGTGTTTTTGTAGGGTAAAGCCCACAAGTGTACCACAGGTAGGAGCATTCCCCTGATAAGGGGCAACTATCCTCTCTTTGACCTCTTGCCAAGTGCAGAGTGATGTAGCTTTAATTTGGCTCCACACTTGGAAAGGATTTGAATTACTTCAAGACCCAAAAATAATCACCACAATATTACCATCACCCTTGCCATTTCATTTTGGGTTTTGGGAGAATCCAAAGACACTCCTTGCAAATAAACCCCAGTGTCTTTGGATTCACATAACACCCAAAACGAAATCAATGCAAGCGTCATGCAAAATACCAGACAAAGACATGCTTTTCAGATTTCAAATAATAATGGAATCAAATCATCAAATCTAGTGATTACTCATGAAAAACTTACAACCCATAAACTAGGAGATCCCCATACATACACACATACAAAAACAGTAAATGTAATTGATATAGCAAAGAGCCAATTCTTACATTCTAATAACTCTCATTGATACCTTTCCAATTACTTAAAGATCTATCAATCTGAAGGTGATCTGATCTAAGAATGAAACTGAAGCAAAAGGAGATCAACATAGTTGTGTCTGCAGATGATGACTGAATTCCATCCACCAATATGTTACATTCTCCTTGTCATACATGGGACATTTACGACAATGACAGCAGTGAGACAATCTGCTCCAAAAGGACCTAACATAAAACATGGTCACCAAACCAAGGACTTGGGAAGCCAGCCCTTAAGTTAGATTAGAGACACATTAACTACACCAATCAACCACCCATTCAACGAGACTTCCCAATGGAATACACAACAAATGAATCAAAATATGAGTGCTGCCCAGCACCGTATCAGATGCTACTCCTAGCATAAGAGACTGAAAAGACCATTTCAAAGAATATGAGGTGATCTTCATGTTGGGGGCTATAAAAAGCCTAGAAATCTTGAGTTGCATTCCAAATGCATAAGTTGGAGGGCCATCAAAAGTTCATCCCTAGCTTCGCATCAGGATTCAAAACTTTGCCAAGCTTACACTACTACTGACATGTGGAAATGAGCACCATGCCATTCAGATCAATAGCTGTCATACCTAAAGAAAATAATTTTTTTGTTTCACCCAGCTGCTTCAGCTAACTATTTTAGAATGTAAGTCTTCCAAATGTAGTCTCCAAACTCTTAACAGCCCCACATTCATTTGCATGAACAGGCTGGTTAAATGGTGCATCCTAAGACCTGAGCAAATACTTATATCATAATGAGACTGCATGAGACTGAGACCATGTGGATTCATCCCCATTGAAACTCCTAAGTTGTTTGGACATTAGTCAAAAGGAGAGACACCTTCTTCAATCCATAAGTAATAGGTGAACATTTGTCAGCTAAGATTCTGTTGCTGCCAGCACCTGTCTTATGGAAAAGACCACTCCTTGAAAATACACCATTTTCAGTAGTTCGCAAATCCACATTTTGTAAGCACAACTGGGTTTTCAACAAATTCAAAAACCAGAGTTGAAAAGTGCCACTTGTTGCTCATAAAAACCCACTTTTGAAGCTTTTTTTTTCCCTTGTAGAATGGCCCTCAAATAGATATCCAAATAATGGATGCGCCTTTCCCTAATTCAACTTTGTGAGTTGCCAGGGAAGGTAAATAATTGTTCCTCCCAGTGAGAAAACCCCAAGAAAAGTTGACAGCAAACTCATTTTGGCCTAATGCAACAAAAAGTAGACCCTTTGGTGGTTCAGTGAAAGCCTACTTTGCAAACCGATAATCTCTTTGAACTGGTGCAACTGGTGGACGCACAACTCCAACCAGAGGCAGGCCTGGTTTTCGCCCTACCACACCCCAAAAACACACACACACACACACACACAAGCTATGAGTAGGATTGGACCAGCCTGAACCATCACAAGAAATGGAAACCTTATGATATCCCAAGTTCTCTGGCAGTTGGCAGCTCAAACAGAACAAAAGCGCAGCAGTTACATACAGTATGCTCTTTTTCTGTTCACAGAAGATGAGAAAATGTCAAATAGGGTACTCACCATTGAAGAGGTTGTTCGAGTAAAAATGGTGTTGGGGAAGGAAGATTGCCTGGTGAGCAAAGGCAGGACTCCCATCTCCTCCATAACCACCACTATTTGATGATGATCCTGCTCCAGTAGAAGAACTACTTTCATACCCCCAACGAGACTCAATTTGCGGGGATGGCAAGAGCCCACCAGGAGAGTTGCACGTACTGTCCACCTCAACAGGTATGTGGGACCTTTGCGAGAGTGAACTGGGTGAGTTGGGTAAAGATTGATAGTCTGCAGATTGCTGCTGGGAAGAAAGGAACTGCTGCTGTTGGTGAAATTGAAGATTTGGGTGTGTTAAGGAGTTACTACTAACAACCTCCCCAGCTGCATACCTCTGGCCCACAGGTCCAGAAGACAATGTCTTGAAGTTTGTTGTCGACTGAAAGCTGTTGGCACGTTGAGCATTGTGAAGATGAGTTTGAGGGTGGTTAGCTGGATACAAGTGAGCATGTTGCTGCTGCTGCCAGTATTGAAGATGTGCAGTTTGTGGTACTTGTTGCTGCTGCTGGCCTAATCGGCTGGGAGAAGTTTGATTTGGAGAAAAGGGACCAAGCTTGTTGGCTGCCACATTGGTGCGCCCATAGCCTGATTTGAAACCTTGAGAGGAGTTCTGGAGCAGCACTTGGCTGCCATCACCATTTTGGCACTGTACTGTCCTGAGATAAGAACACAACAGAAAAAAATGCAGTTTTGGACATGTAAGTGCACAACAGTCAAGAATAGACACAAAAGCTTGAACACAAATCTCCTGCAAATACATTTCAGTAAAATAGGCCCAGCCACCACCAACAGATTTGTCTATTCAGGTACAACTGTAGTTCGACATAAGAAAAGTGAAAATAGTAAGAATGCCTGCAGATAAAATTACCTTGAAACAGTGTGGCTGCTGGGTACTCCACTTTGTAAAAGGGGGTGTGGGTGCCCCATGAATGAACCAGGACCGAGGCCATTCCCTGGACCAGAGAATGCTCTGGATCCAGGGCCAGGCCCTAACCGTGCACCCCCACTTCCCATCACTCCATCTGGTGGCCCCATCCCAGAAGAGCTTCCAAACCCAGAATCTATTGATGAATCATCCTCCAGAAGGTGCTCATCTCTGGCATCCAACCAACCACAACCATAGTGGGACATCAATTACTCATTTCATGAAATTGTTCTTGCTGAAAATCTTCTTGTAATTTAGACACCTATTTAAGACCATCATTTCATCTTTTCTACAGCAGACAACACTTCCCTTGCAGATAAATTTTTCCAGATATCAAACAAGTACCAACTGGTTGTACCAGCAGGAACACAATTGGAAAGAACAGCTTACAGTTCTTTCCTATCTTTGAGCCCCTTTTGCAAGAGTTCACTTCAGCTGGCTGTCAGTTCTAAAAACATAAGACATATCATGCTGGGACTGGAGGATTCTCAGCACACCCAAGATGCCATGTAATGTTAAAACCAAGCTTCAGAAAAAAATGCTAAAATTTATCTTACCTAAAATCTGCATCCCAATCACCAGGCCCAGCAGCAAGAATTTCCGAATCCCCACCATCCACAGAGCTATCTGAGGAAGCCAAAACCGAGCCCAATGCTCGATAATGCATTGTCACTGCATTGCCACTGTTTCTGGTTGGCTGCCATGGAGGAATCATTCGAACCCCACCTTGAGCATGCAAGAAATTATTGCCACTTCCGAGCTCCATGATCCCACCAGCAGCATTACTTTGCTGGAGCCTTGTGGAGTGAGCACTCTCATGAGGTGACAAACTAGCCCCACCTAAAGGCGCAGGAATTGGGAAAGGCCCACGCCGCTTGTTATACCTAACTGCAGCAGCCTCCCTAACAGCATGGGCAGGGGAAGTGGGCCCATGCCGATTAGGTGACCCCTGTGACGGGGAACTAGGGGACCGGAAACTTGATCCTGCTGATGACTGGAATGCTGACCCCGGCGATGTTTGGTATAAGTTACCTGAGGAGAATGGGAAGAATTTTCAGAATCACAAACTGACCGATTGTTTGTACCACCCCAAAAACATTACCAGAGAAAAGCTACCAATCTAGTTCTTGCTATACAGAAACCCAAGCATTGATGAAGACTTCGATATATCACCAGTCATGACATCCAAATGCAACCAGGAGTGTAGCCTAGACAGCTCTTTGACATATACAGAAACAAGACCAACAATCACCCCTTGTTTGAAGAATTGTTTCCTAATTATCAAGGGGAGAAAAACAAGTACAAAACATACCTGAAGTTTGGTACTGTGAACCTGGAGACGCAGTGTACTGGGAACCTGGAGATACTGGAAAGTGAGGACCTTGTGCTGGGAACTGATGAGAGGGACTACCACCTAAAGATAAGGACCGGCAGCCTCCTCCTGATGGACTCATGCCGAGCTGAGTCTGTCCAGGAGCTTGCCCCAGTCCTCCTTGCATATGTGGACCTGATAGCCGCCGCCAATTGGTATCTGGGGATCCGCCAAGCAAAGACATTTGTCCATTCAATGCTGCCGGATAACTCACTGACATCCCTGTGCCATCACCATAACTGCCAAAGCTGCTGCCAAGGGCACCATTTTCCCCATAGCTGTCAAAGCTACTGCCATGGCTGCTTGCTAATGAGTAAGGTGTTGCCTGAAGTTGTGGGCTACCATTGAATGGTCCATATAAGCTCAAGTTACCAACCTACGTGGTCAATGAACTCAGTTAATAACTATCACCATTTCATCCCACAAGACCAGGAGACTCAAGGGGGTCTTCAGGCATTCTGAGTTCTAACTATGTATCTACAGGACTTTAACACAGGCACAGCAGAACACAGTCGGATTTCAAACATGCTTACTTGTGGTGAAAGGCCTGCACCAAACCAGTGGCCTGAACCAACCCTGTGCTCCATAGCCAATCCCTCACTGACAGGCTGCCAAAACAGAATGAACTAGTTTCATGACGACATCAAAGAAATGACAGCCAAAGAAAAGAGAGAGCCTGAATTCACATCCACCTCTTTATGATCCAACATATAAGGTTATAGAGTTTAGGGTTTAGGGTTTAGCATGAATCAGCATGTCTAAACACAGCTCATATCAACCCACTCATTACTGTACTGACTAGCCAAACAGTAATTTTCCAGCAGCACTTGCCTTATCCTTGTAGTCCCGACAACTAATGTAACAAAATGTGAGTAAGATGCACAAACAAAATAAACTAAATTGTAGGGCACTCACAGTGCGAGGTATTTCAGGCTGAGGTTTGAAAGGGCCATCAAAGGGCTCCCCTGTCAAGAAAGGATGTTGTGCAGCCTGTTGATAGCAAATTGGCAGGTCAATATTGTAGTTAGTGTCTCGTGAACAACAATCATGTCTTACCCCATCAAAGTATGTCATTCTTCGCTGAGCTTGCATATGAGCTTCCTTGAGACCTTATAGTACATGAGGTATAATACAAACAAAAGCCTTGAAAGGACAATAAAACATTGAGAAAACTGAGCAATAGAACCAACCCACCATTCAAATTCTGATCCATCCCAAGAGAAATGACATCTGAAATGCCAATAATATGAGACCAAAAAAAACCAAAAATTAAGGTGAAAATCTGTTATACAACAATTCTGACCTGGGATGGTGTCCATCGCTTGTTTGGATCACATTCCACAAGACCTCTAAGGAAATCTGCAAAGATTGTCCGAGCCTCCAATTCTGGAAAATAAAACAAAAGTAACCATTGTCAAAACTTTCAGTTCTGATAGTGGAAGGCAGGACAAGCAAAATCCTGCCATCATTTTGATCCAACTGCCCAGAGTTAATACAAAAGAAAAGAGAAATGGAAAACACACAAAAGAACATTAGTTCAGTGGAGGATAATGCACCAAACATTAATCCAAAGTACAGAGTTTCTGTAACACAACTGGCAGTAACAGGAAACTCCACCATGATGCTGGCTAGCTCAACAAAACATAAAAGATAACAAGAAGACCAAAAAACCAAGAACAAAGTGTCAACACAAAAGCAAAGACAAATGGAAAAAAGCCAAGAAAGAAAGCAGAAAGAAAACACAGAGAAGTAAGAAGGAGAACATTTATAGCAAGAACTTTGACCAATAAAATGCAACAAAAGATCTTTTTGTAAAAAGGTATGGTAACAGTGGATTTTCACTGAGGGGGAATGAACCATTGATGTTACTGATTACAGTAACCCAACTTCAGATGGAAAAATAAAACCTTTCACAAGGTCAGAGAATGGGTAAATTCCTCTTTTTTCTTTGCTAAGAGCCTATTGTAGTGAGAGGTCAAAGTAAGGTAGTCCGGTTACTGAAGAGTGGGCCAAGAACAACAAAAGAAGGAAAAGGACCAAACCTTTCTTTTCTTCTGCTATAGACATTTGCTTCAGATGGTAGTCCATGATCATCTCTTCAAGTGTCCCTGCAAAGTACCGCTTTCCTATGACAGGCTTCTTTCCTTCTCTCTGCAAATCAAAAGGAGAAATTTGCTCTATTAATGACAGCATGACCTGGTTGACTTATACGAAATGAAAACAAAAATCGCAAGAGATTCAGGGAAGTAATCCGAGGAGCTTACAGCCTCATTTTCCTCAGGGGTCAGAAGTTCATAGGCTGATGGCTGTCCATTTGGGCAGCTCTGTCCAAGATGTGGGGCCGCACTTGTCAATTTGTAATACTTGTTTGTGTACTTGGCCTTCTTAAGTATGTAGTCAGGAGGTTGACTCCTGCACAGTCAAAGAGAAACTCTTCTCAATACATACCACAGGGGGGGAAGAATGCAGTTGCTTACAATTTTGACCCATAGCCGACAAACATAGCCATGCACATGATGCTGAAGGGGACATAAGGATATTGTCCTAATCTGGTCCACAACAAGAGGAAACCTAAATGAACTAAGTGTCAACAATAGAAACAGTCTCTCCTCTAAAAGGAGATTCCTCAACCAAAAAAAACCAAAGAGGATACTTAGATGGGTCTGAAACAAACCGGAGTTTTTCTTTGATGAACAGAAGCAGGTCATATGGACACTGGGCAGGGAACAGTGGCCAACCGAGAAAAAGCTCTGCTGCCACGCATCCCAGTGACCACATATCGATGGCTGTTGTGTATCTGTACTTCAAGTTAAGGCCAGTTTTCTGTCATAATAAAACTGATGGTAGGATATTATCCCCGGTGACAACGTGCAAGCAAAAAGACACAAGGGAAAAAAGAAACACAGCTGTAAAAGCAAGTCCCTACAACATGTTGGGTTGAAGATACGTATGCCCGAGTAGAACTTCTGGTGATCGATAGAAACGGCTCTGTAAGAACAAACACAAAAAAAACTCAAGGTTAGAGAACAAGACAGAAGAAAGAGAGGGGATCACAATGTCTTTGTTGAAAAAAAATTGAGGTTTAGGAAAAGGAAATGCCACATGCCCCAAAAAAAGAAAAAGAAAACAAGTACTGGCCAAATGAAAAAAAATTGTTTTCATAAAAGAGAGAGAAACCTGTATGTATGTGTAGACTGTGTTATGCTCCATGCAAGCCGATCCAAAGTCAATCAGCTTTATATTTGCAGACTGATTGCTTTATTACCCAATGAAACACATGCACAAACAAGCACAAAAAACCACCATATTCAGCTATATGAGCCTACCAAGTCCTGAACACATGAGTGTAAAGTGAGTTCAGGTACAGGTTGATTTAGTCAGACTCGACCCAAAAAATGCCATTTGTTTTATGCACCTGATACAGATGCTGCCTGGCTTAAATGTTAGAGAGAAGGTGGTTGCACCCTTGAATTCATACCTTGTCAGCAGTATGTTTTCCGGCTTCAGGTCACAATGTATCACATTGGCATCTCGCAAAAGTGTGAGAGCCTTCAACAACTGGAACACCAACAATCATGCAAGAATCAAACTCAATAACAACAGGAAACATTTCCACAGATGGGATAAAGTCATTATCCTCTGTTGTGACAATCCTGTGGACTTGGTCTCACCTGTTTTGAGAAGATCCGAACCAAGTTTAAGGAAATGCCCTTCAGTTGATTCCTCTGTAGCAGCTCAAACCTAAAATCAAACGAGGAAATACATACACAAATTACAAGCCACCACAAAAAGTATAGTTGAACTGATCATACTCAACTCCTGAACACAAAATGGGTAACAGGCCTTCAAAAGCTAGATCGGTTCACATCCAGCAATCCCAAAGGAAATGCAACAGACTATCAAGGAATTCACATGTTTGAATATCAGATTGATCATGGAAAGACAAGAACAAAAAACTCACAAGTTGTTGCCCAACAACTCAAAGACAATGCAGAGATGCCCTTGAAAGTTGAAGTGATCAAAGCTCCGAACAACATGATGCTCATCCCGTGGATCATGCTTTGTGTTGAGCTGGAATAGTCAAGTAGACAGGGTCAGACAGCCAGCAAGTTTCTTGCATCTGCTATTTGTCCCACCTCCTGATACCATGTGTAATAGTAAGTGTGGGTACCCGAACTTGGGATCTAATTTGATCATGAGCGTAACCTCAGAAGCCACAGTCAGTGCAAGAATCATGGAATGGACTAAAGGGCATAGAGCCTGTTGCTTCAGGGAATGGTCTTGCACTGAAATGATTTGAGTGTTTGGCTGTATAACAAAACTTCTATTGCAAAGAACCACAATGTACTCTCCCCTCCACTATTCCATTATCCAGAGATCCAGGATCAAATCTTCGGATCCTGAGAAAAGAGGATGGATCCATACGAGAGAGCAAATCATACCACATGAAGAATGCCAATCTCGACTTTGGCCTGTGTGTAATACGCAAGCTGATTCTTAATGATTTTGACAGCTACAGTCATGTTTGTCTCAGTTGTATAGCACCTTGCCACTTGGCCAAAGGTTCCTTGACCAACCAACTCTTTCACAACATATCTGCGTGGCAAACCCAAATCACCATATCAATTTTGTTACTGTACAATTGCCCCTTGCCACACCATGTGCCAGCTCAGAAAGCAATAATCGATAGTTCAGATCCACCTGAAGAGTGAGAAAATACTGCTTGGAGTGTTGTCAACAGACAAAAACAGTTAGGTAAAGTATGCATTCAACAAACCCAGCAGATGGTCAATGGAGTTCTGATCACAGAAACATGCATACTGCAATTCTCTAAGAACTTCTAGCTCAAACTCTTCTCACATAGCTCTGCCTGTTGTGGCTCCAGAGCAGGGCCTACCTTCGAGTACTGTTCTCATTGACCAGGACACAACCATAGTAGAGAATGAGATCATGGTTCTCATTGTCACAGCCATTGTTGAACTCTGGTACTGATGGATTTGTCAGGTAGCGCTTAGGGTTTAAGCTTTCAGAGTGTTGGAAGCTTGGGTTGCAGAGTTGGTAGGTCTCAACAATGTCCTTGGTCACTCTCACTGGCAACTGCACCCATGACAACAGACCCCCCAGAGATATGAGAGCAAATGGAGCAAAGTGAGTTTTGATTGCCAGGATTTCCAGAATCTGAGCTAGAAATGAACCGAATGAACTTTCAAATTTGACCACTGTGGTCTTCCAATCATTTAAATCAAACCATGTCAAGGTGCACTTCGCTGAACACTGCTGTACAAGCTACTAAACTGCGCAACATCAACCCAATAGATGTATAACACAAGCCAACAATGTATGAAGCTGAGCTTTCAGCAAGGCTCTCCTAGACACATAAAGCTCCAATTCACAAGGTGAGAAAGCATGAATGGAGAAGCAGAGAACCAGCATGCACCAACAAGCCTACAATGAGGTTTTAAATCTGAGATTTCTCTTCAGCATTCCACCTTCTTCTGCTAACAGAGCTTACAATGCAGCAAGAAGCTGCAGCAGCAGCATGAGGCAGATGAACATACAGCTGGATGCACTCTGAAAAGCTACATGCAGAGAACAAACCTGCATTTGTTCAGGGCTGACATCCTGCCAACTTAAAGACCTTGCAGCAAGTCAAAGAGAAGTGCCTCATGGATCTGAAGATAGGCATGCAGAAAGGAAAGGAAAACTCCAAGGCTTCCTGGCATGCTGACAAATTCCTATTCCACAAAGTTAAACTTCGTGAATGCTAGGGACTTTCAAATCAAATGAACAAAAAGCACAGAGAGAGAGCTTTGAAAGAAAAGAAGAATGGGCTGCCAAAAGGTTCTGCAGTCTGTAAAAAGCTTCAAGAATGCTACAACCCCTGATAGGACACTTTGAAAAGAGGCACCCATATCTCAGAATTGCAATCCATGCCCTCAAAAGGCATCACTCTGTGATATGGTGTGAATAAGACTGTGTATCCATTCAAGGTGAAGAGTTGTACCGGCCGTGAGACTTGGATGCGGAGACTTCTTGGTACTCCTCCTACACCACCTCTCCCTCCTCCTCCTCCACTTGGCTGCCTCACTGTCTTAACTCCATTCCAAGGCTTGAATGCAAGTGACCGCGGAAACCAATGGGAGTGAGGGACAGGATACATTGCTCTACGATGCAAGGTTGTTGTCTCTTCATCCTCACTGCCAGAATCACCATCATCTGAAGGTGATCGCATAGGTTGCTGCTGCTGCTGCTGCTGCTGATGGTACTCTTCCCTAGACCCCATCGCAAACACCAGCAAAATTTCCCAGCCCTCCAATTTGCACTTCCTACCTCAGAGTCTTGACAACGAAACCTTCCAGTACCACAATAATCCAGACCTAAATCACATCAGAACGTCCAAAGCTCACCAATCCCCCCAAAACCCCCATCCCTGCCCCTCCTCTCCACCTTCTTCCTCGCTGCCTCCAAGAAAACCCCCAACCCACAACACACACGCACAAACAGACCACCCCACCCCGCCACGCCACACCACTGCAGCAATCCAGAATCCCTTTTGTTTCTTTCTAAAACTTCATAGGACTAGAGCTCCAGCACCCAAAATTCAACACCATCCAGTACAAAACCACTCCAAGACCATGCCCACTCCACTGCCACCTCCTCCCTCCTTCCATAAACACAACGATCATATCACAACCACCACCATCATCAGCACCTCATCATCATCCACCTCCTCCACCCGATACCTGAGTTCACCATGCCACCGAAGTCAGAAACCCTCGCATCCCCCACAAACCCCATTCTCCCCTCCCCTACCTCGCCCCCTCCCTCACCTTAACACATCTCCACAATCTACCCACAACCCAACAAGCAAAAATTCAACAAAACAACAAAACAACAACAGCTAACGCCACCACCCATCACCGCAGCTTCACATACCAAGTCTAAGAACCTCGTCGTCATCCTTCCCCTTCTCTCAAACCCCACTCCTCCTTCTCTTCCTCGTCCTTCTCCTCTGGACCTTCTTGTGTAGTAGTAGTAGTAGCAACAGTAGTAGCAGTAGTAGTTATTGTTGTTGTAGTTCTTCTTCTTCCTCTTCACACAAATCCCGTTTGCTTCCCCCATTCCGTTCACCACTTCGTCACTGCCTGCTTGATGACACCTGTACCGGTGATGTCCTTGTTGCACTCCTCCATGTCCGCGTCCCACTCCTCCTCCTCCTCGTCCTTGCCCATGACCAACTCCCGCCAACTCCGCTGTGCCCTAAAAGCAGCCATCAGCAGCAGCAGCAGCAGAGCAGCACCTCCACCACCACCACCACCACCACCACGACAACGACGACAACTACAGCAAGAGCAACACCCCACACACTCCTTCTTCTCTCACACGCACCAGCTTCCCCCACAGGCCCGCCCCGCCGACCCCCCACCCCTCCTCCCTACTATCCTACCTACCTACATGCTACCCTACTTTCCTACCGACTTCCCACCCTACAAAACCCTCCTGCTACTTACCTTACGAAACTGTCCTCCTAGGTACCTACCCTGTCCATCGCTAGCTACTACCCTAAGAAACTGTCCTCCTAGGTACCTACGCGGGCGCTCGCTACCCTAAGAAACTGGCCTATTAGGTACCTACCGTGGGCATGGCTACCCTAAGAAACTGTCCTACTAAGTACCTACCCTGGCCGTAGCTACCCTACGAAACTGTCCTCCTACCCTACGAGTCTATCCTACCCTCAAAATGCTACCCTACGAAACTGTCCTACTGCCCTACTATCCTACCCAGGGAAACTGTCCTACTAGCCTACGAAACTGTTCTACTACCCATTCTACCCGAGTGGAACTGACCTACTATCCTAGCAATCCTAGCCTACGAAACTGGGGGGAACAAGCGGTTCCACGGTGGGGCTTACGTAGCCCTAACAAATGTGATGATAAGCTTTCTTTTTTTTTTTCTTTTCAAACACGTTAATAATAACCCTGGTGAGTTAATTAATCATAGGTTAATTCTCCAAATACTTATCAACCATACACCCTAATTTCACAATTTCCAAAACATATCAACAACTATACCTAATTTAACAATAGGCAAAATTTTCCAAACCATCATATATATATATATATATATATGAACCATAAATGAGAAATCGACAATTGGTCAATTTTAGTAAAATATCATTACCATAGGTAAACTAAACTCATGGATTTACAAACAACCATAGGTCAATTAACCATAGGTCATTTTTTCCAAACATATCAACCAAGGGTTAATTAACCATAGGTCACTTTTTCCAACACATATCAACCATAGGTTAATTAACCAATGGTCAATTTTTTCAACACATATATTAATCATAAGTTAATTTGCAAACACATAAGTTTTGGTGTCTAATTATTCTGGAATTTTTTTTCTTTTTTTCCCCCCTAAGTGGGATGGGTGGTTTTTTTCTTGTTCCACTTTTGGTTCTTCCAGTTCCACTTGTGATGTGGAGTGATGAAGAGGAACACTCTAGTTAAGGGAATCAACCATGTGGGATAACCAGCCGATTACAATCCGGAACAAGCCCTAGAAAAATCCATTATCATCGGACTTAATGACATCTTACCTTCCGGAGCTCAACAAAAGTTTAGGACCCAAACCACAAATCATTTACCCTAAAATGAGCCTGTTCCACTCTAGGCGGGTATGATTAAGGGTGGGTATGATATGGGTCGAGCCCAATGTCATACCCGTTGTATTAAGCTCAATCCTGGTTGTACCCGGCCCACCCAATTCAGGGAGTGAAACTTCACTACTCTTGGCAAGGCCCTTATTGTTCAACTGTTGTTGTATCCGGATTGCTCCATTTGAGCCCAAGAGACCCATGTGGTACCCGCCCA
>Ga0209208_10002615_pt1 | contig 25844 bp, 18 predicted proteins | sample S1TSphfallax_3_FD_187694 | JGI IMG/M metagenome (GOLD analysis project Ga0209208, IMG submission 187694) | Host-associated microbial communities from peat moss isolated from Minnesota, USA - S1T2_Fd - Sphagnum fallax MG (SPAdes) (version 2) | ecosystem: Host-associated > Plants > Peat moss >...
GGGGCCTGAACCCTCCGGCTCTGCTCAATCGGAGTTCAACAGACGAGCCTCACGGATTGGTCTCAGTATACATCAAACTTCACAAAAGCTCTCAAAGCTGACAAAATGTACGTTCACCTGCAAATTTATATATATTCTTAGACTATGCTGACAGGAAGTTTTTGATGTGGTTTTCTTAATCAGCATTGGTAGTTGGAGATGCAATCTGCTGACAGTTCCTAAGCCATGGGATGTATTAGCTCTATGATTCCTTTCAATACTCTCAGCAAGCTTTCTTCCTGCAAGTGTAAAACATAACCAAAGGTGCCTAGCTGCCCTTTGAGGATACCTATTCATTATCAAGTGGGTTTTCCAATGTCATTGGGTAAACTGTTGCTCCGCAAACAGTCCTGCAAAGTTCCATCTGACACATTTTTTGTGGCAGACCAGTTGGTGACAATCAATTATACCTGGGATAATGCAATTAGGATTGCTGCATAAGAGATATAGACGAGAGGTATGAATGTGCAGCATAAGGTTGCATGGATCACATAGTCCTGGGTATTTTGACAAAAGCTAGAAGCAAGACTGGTTTCATGTGCTGTTTCTCTTAACAAATTTCATATAAGAGTCGCAACATTCAAGTTGAACAATCTGAAGTTGTTTGATTGCTATTGTTGAACTCCACTAACCAGGTTGTTGTGGTTATATTGCAGTGGCAAAGAGGACGTCTATGTTTGATGATCCAGCCGTAGAGATACAAGATCTCACTTCAGTCATCAAGCAGGATATTACTGCACTGAATGCAGCCATTTCAGACTTACAGGTTCTTTGTGATTCACGGAATGAAGCAGCAAATCGGACAAAACATAGTAGTGAGCATTCAACTACTATTGTCGATGACCTGAAGAGCCGACTCATGAGTACAACAAAGGATTTTAAGGATGTCTTGACAATGAGAACAGAGGTGAGCTTGCATCCAAAGGGGAAAATGTAATGATGGCAAAATGACAGTGCAGACCTGTTAATTACTATCTCTCAGTAAATGCATTTTGTGTCTCATGCAGTGCTTTTCTTTGACCTGCAGAACTTGAAAGTTCATGAGAATAGACGGCAGATTTTCTCAGCAACAGCCTCTAAAGATCAGTCCAACCCATTTGCCCGACAGCGGCCACTTGCAACTGCCAGCAGTACCAGTACAAGTAATGCTTTAAGTGCCTCTCCTGCTCCATGGGCTAATGGAGCCACCTCTAACTCTCAGCTTTTCAGCTCAAGGTGATTCACACAAGTCTCTTGATTCTTGTGAGGCTGGAATGAATTCTGATTGAGACTGATTGAGTGCAGCTGAATTTTCTTGCAACCATGATTAAAGAAGACAGAAAAATTTCTTCACAGGTCTCTGGAAAATCAGAACATCTTTCCAGGGGACCATTTTAGAGGTCTTCAGAATGCCAGACTTCTCAAAACATTTACAATTGCTCCATCCCTTCCTTTCCATCTATGCAATCATATCATATCATCTGTCTTTTGAGTTTTAGGGCACCAAAATGGACTATTGATATTGTTTCAATCTCTCTGAGAAATGCAATTTGATAGTCACTTTTTGTAATTGAGTCGTGGATTTATACACTTCAGGATCTTCCAGCAATTATCTCACAATTCAATGGGCTTTTTGAAAAGGGACAACAGCTTATTGGTGTCTTTCAGTGAGTTTTTCTTTGTTACAGAATTTGCTTCTCATTCTATCTCCCTTTGCAGGCGACGATCAACACAGGAGGGTGTTGAACCAAAAGCAGCACAAGGGCAAGCACAGATGCAGCAACAAATGGTACCTGTACAGGATAGCTATATGCAGAACAGAGCAGAGGCACTTCAAAATGTGGAGTCCACAATTGTAGAACTGAGTAACATCTTCTCACAATTGGCCACCATGGTGGCCCAGCAAGGTGAAATGGCGATAAGGTACGACTGTTGTGACAAATCTGCAGCTGTCAATTTTGTTCCAGGGATCTAGCTGGTCGATTGATTGGCTTTTTCTTAGCATTGAAGGGTCTCCCCTGTATAGATTTGTCATGGATTGATGACAATTTAAGTAGAGATTAGTCTTAGCAATCAACCCCAGTGGCTGAAAGTGTTTTGTTGGCTCAGTCTAGTTTTGGCTCTTTGAAGAGCCAAGGGTGACACTATTTGATTCTGGCGGTGGGCATGCACCAGCTGAGGTTTGAAAGTAAATACTTTGACTTGAGCTGTAAGACAATTAGAGAAAGCATGTCCTATGGTTGTGCAAACATGTGTAGTATTTCTTGCTGCTTCAGATGAATTGTACAGGGTAGAAACTTAGCAGGAGCTTGAGGATCTTGAAATTTGCTGGCCTGTCTGGATGGTGTGCAGAATTGATGAGAACATGGATGACACATTGGCAAATGTGGAAGGAGCACAGGGACAACTTCTCAAGTACCTGAACAGCATCTCCTCCAATAGATGGCTCATCATCAAGATTTTCTTTGTCTTACTTGCATTTTTACTTATATTTGTTGTTTTTGTAGCTTAGTAATTGACCCGATTACTACTAACATGTGCTCAGGAGAGAATTCTAGCTGAGCCTGATTTTTCTAGTGCAGTTGAGCCCCAACCCACCACCACTCCCACCATTCATTATATGGCAGTTCCTTGGAGTACACAGAAGAAAACTCACTGTACAAAAACAGTGCACTTCAATACAGTAAGCTGTGACTCAATTCCATTTCAGCATCTAGAGAACAAAGGATTGCTCATACCTGAAGGTTGATGTGCAATATCTTGCTGACAAGTGTTTGAATTTTAGCTGAGTATAAATGTTTGTAGTGCAAGTCTTCAAAGGATTTTTATAGATCTCTCAGTAGCTAGATATTGGAGATCCTCTATTGTGCCCAACTTGATAAACGTGGCAAACACTGTTGGAATAATGGTGTGAAGTGGTTGTGGGTTTCTGGAATTCAACACTGCAGTTTTATGAAAGCCACAATATCTGCTTATGTAAAATTTATTTGCAGCCAAGAGCATTGATTGCTGACCTGCAGGCTGAAAAGATAGCAATTTCTGCTTATGTAGATTCAATTATCTGCATGCTATGCCTTCAATTTTTATGGATGTCAGACATTTGCAATGGTGCTGTACAAACTTTTTCACATACTATGGCTGACATAGGCTGGTGTTGTTGTGTGTCTCACATCAGCATTTGTGATAGATTCCTATGAAGACATTAAGAAAATCTGAATTGATTCAACCTTTGTATTTTTTTGTACGTAGATAAAGCAAGTGTGAGAATTGGCAGAAGCAAATAGTTAGCTCTGAGAATGCCTCTTAAATGAGCTGATTTCAAATATGCAACTGGTTTTGGGCTCCTATTCAAACCCCTCTCCAAGCTTTTCTCCCATGTGGGGCAAGCAATCATCTACAGGCTTCACTTTTTGTGTAGTCCAAGTCCATTGTGATGTGAGTCAACAACTGAGAACGTGATTGAAACGTAAGTTGACAATGAGAAAACTGGTTATACTTTGGAACAGGTCTTGAAATAACTCATTAATGCTGCCTAATGGAATGGTGATTCGCCCTACCAGGCCTCCCTTGTTCCTAGCTGGAACGGGCTCTTTGGAACAGTCCTTGGAAAAACCTGTTACGGTGTAATGGAACAGTGGCTTGCCCTAACAGGCTCACCTCGTTCCTAGGTGGAACGGACACTTTGGGATAGGCGTTAGAAGAACCTGTTACCACCTATTGGAATGGTGGCTTGCACTTGTTGGCTTGCCTCATTCTGAGGTGGAATGGGTGCATTCCATAGTCAAAGACTTGTCCATAAGTTTTTTTTTTAAAGGTTGAAAACTAGAATAACAAAAAGAAGTAATAAAAAAATCTCAAATTAGAAAAGATATATTTATATAAAGGGTAGTTTTTGGGTTTTGTGACAGAGGAGGGAGGGGTGCAGAAAGCCTCTGTACTATGTGCCAAGGGGATCCTGCACTTGGCCCGGGCAGGGCAGCAGGAAATTAGCCTCACTACCACCAGCCTGGTGGTAAAGCACAAAGTGGAAAGCGCGGGTGACCCGGGTGAATCACGGGTGGGAGCAACCCTAAAGAAGGGTTGTCTCTCTCGCTGTGCTTTCCTCCTTGTGTGCGAGAGAGCTTTGTTCGTGCATCGCCATCGCCGCCACCATGAACAAGGAAAAGCTCATGAAGATGGCCAGTGCCGTCCGCACTGGCGGCAAGGGTAGTGTTAGAAGGTATGTAGCCTCCGGATCTCTTCATTTTGTCTGCTTTTTTTTGCCTCGCTTTCTGCTGCTGTGTTTTCCTTTGCCGGTTGTTGGTGTTCTCTTATGGTAGGCTAGTTTCCAAGGTTTAGACATTTTTGGTTCGTTGCAATATGTATGCTCGGTTTCGTAGTGACCTCCTCTCTCAGCCGTTTTCTGGTCCTGAGATTACTGAGCAATAATGTCTTTGTCGTACTTCTTTCGTAGCTTCGATTAATGAAGAGAATAAAATATTCCGAACGATTAAGGGTTCTGAGAGTCTATAGCTTTGTGGAAGCTCTGCATCAAGGGGCCTGTCTCCACTAGTAGCAGCAGCTGTTCGTACCTCTGTCCCAAATTTACGTTACCATTCTTGTAGTAGTCTTGGTGAAGACATTCTCAGGGGCGTGATTCTTTGAGAGAGAAAGTGTGTGGGGTTTTGAAATTGCTGCCTTGTAGCACAGAAAAAAGAAAGCCGTGCACAAGACCACCACAACGGATGACAAGAGGTTGCAGAGCACTTTGAAGAGGCTGGGGGTCAATACCATTCCGGGCATTGAGGAAGTCAACATCTTCAAAGATGAAACTGTCATCCACTTTGTAAACCCTAAGGGTATTGTCCCCCTCACTCATGCCACTGCCATCTGCAAATTCCTTTTTTTTGGCACTCTGTGATGCATGCAGTGCAGAGTGCCATTGAGTTACTGATTGCTAGTAGTTTGAACTGATTTCGAGTGATGACAAAATTGCATTGAAATTCAAGATTGTGAAATAGCAGCTTGTTCATAGGAATTTGTCTTTGTAGTGTAGGCTTTTGGCATAACAATGTGTGCAGTTTTTTCGCTTCAAAGTGTGCATGCAATAAATCCTGAAATATTCACCATTCATGCTGTTTATTCGTGCTTTATTGTTTGCAGTGCAAGCATCCATTGCTGCTAACACATGGGTTGTCAGTGGAGCTTCACAAACAAAGAGTAAGTCTGGCATAACTGATGGGAAAAAAATTGTGTTTCTGTTGCTTGCTTAGGCTTGGTATCTGGAATATGTTTGTATACTGTTTAGACTGGTTTTATGTTTTCATAGTGCGTGTGCAGCTTTTGGGATTCAGGGTTTGGGTCCTGACTTGTTGCCTCTGGGTCTTGCTTTGATCCAACAGAACTTCAGGACCTTTTGCCAGGGATCATCAATCAGCTTGGTATGTTTTAACTTTGAAATTTGACCAGCAATATTTCAGCAGCTTGAAAGTGAATGTATAGGAGGAAATTACTTTGCTTTAGCTCAATTCTAATCATCATAATAAACTTGCAAGTCCACCTCTGTTCTTTTCTAGGTAATAAATGGCATGAACACCTTCCAATAGAGGATGCTAGGTTTTGACATTGATTCATGGGAAATTACTTGCCAAGATGAATGTGATCTGCAGCTTCCTGCTTAGTTTTCACACTGCCTACACTGACACACAGGTCCAGACAATTTGGCGAATTTGAAAAAGTTAGCACAGCAGTTTCAGAGGCAAGAAAGTGCAGGTGCTGCAGATGAGGACGACGATGATGTTCCTGATCTAGTAGAGGGGGAGAGCTTTGAGGAAGCTTCAAAGCAGGAGGCTGTTGCCTAACCACAATGCGCTTTTATCTTGCCTCAATGCTGTGTCTTGATTGGCATTGCATAAAACAGCATTAGCTTTGCTTAGTAGTCATGTTATGTTCAGAACAAGCTTAGTAGTTATGTTCAGACTGCTTGATCTGAAGATTAAGGAGACATCCATGTTGTACCTTTCATGCACCATGTTGTTCACATGCAATGAAGAGAGTACCTTGTTCCATAATGAAGAGCAGTACTTGCATCAAATAACAATTTGTGCTCAGCAGTATTGCCTTGAAGACAATCTATATCTCTCACATCCCAGAAGTAATGTTTGTTCCAGTTGTGTCCAAGGTCCAAACATCTTCAACTGATTATGAACATATGCAATTGCAGGAGATTGTTTTCCAGAATCTAGTCAGATGCTTCTTGAGGGAGCAAAAGTTCCAGGTGACAACAAGCATCCAATTGGTTCCATGGACACAAAGCTACTAAGAATAGGGATAGATTAGGAGAATGTTTTACACTTGAAAGGTTCAGGAGATTTGTTCCCAAATGCAAGTTAATGAAATCTATTGGCTGTCATAATTTTCAAATCTCCTCTCCACTAGCACATTGAAGCACTGGAGAACTCTAGAGTCAATGGAGTATTCATGGCAATAACAATGTAGCAGGAAGTTCCTAATTGTGGATTGCCATTTGGACTGGCATGGTGCTGCATCAAGAAGCACTTGCCATACAAGATATCCTCCTTAAAAGACAAAATCCTACCCACACCAAGTTTCAAGAACTGTCTTGACAATCAAGATGTGTCAGTTCCACCAAAATGAATGCAAGCCAAATGAATGCAGTCATGATCTTATCAGTGCCTCTCAAAGTATCAGACAAATGAGTCAAATTTCTCCTCCATATCCACCAGAGCCAAAATAGTCCCTTCGGGTTCCAGCAATAGCCTGGCTCTTCTGGTGCTCCAGCTTAGGACATTCACTAATTCGATGACCTAGGCCACCACAATATGCACACCCCTTGACCCCACTGGCCTTTGCAAGCTCCTCAGCCTCCTCCATGGGGTCATCTAAAGTTGCCAAGACAGGAGGAATCCTTTGTTTGGCTTCCTTCAACAAATGTTTCAGATCTAAGAGGATAGTTTCACTCTGGTTTTTGTTGATAAAAGATGTTGCAATCCCTGTTTTCCCACACCTACCTGTTCGCCCAATCCTATGTACATAATTCTCTATCTCTGCAGGCATGTCATAGTTGATCACATGTTGAATATCTGGAAAATCCAATCCTTTTGAAGCCACATCAGTGGCCACAAGAACATCTTTCTTGCCTGCTTTGAAAGACGCAATTGCAAACTCTCTCTCTTCTTGGTCCTTTCCCCCATGAATTGCCACTGCCTCCACACCCTTCAGCAACAGGTACTCATGAATGTCATCAACATCTGCTTTGTTCTCACAGAAAATTAGGACAGGAGGTGGAGTCTTCTGAAGACACTCCAACAAGTAGACAATCTTCGCTTCCTGCTTCACATACTCCACCTCTTGAATAACGTCCAAATTAGCTGCACCAGCCCTTCCTACATTTACAATCACTGGTTTTACAAGTGCACTCTTTGCAAAGTTCTGAATCTTTTTGGGCATGGTGGCAGAGAAGAGCAATGTCTGTCTTTGAGCTTTAAAATGATCAAAAACCTCCCGAATGTCTTCTTCAAATCCAAGATCAACAAGCCGATCAGCCTCATCCAAAGTGAGGTACTTGCAATTATCAAGATTCATCTTCTTCTTGGCAAGCATATCTTTCAAGCGGCCAGGTGTGGCAACTACAATGTGAACACCTCTCTTCACAACCTCAAGCTGGGACCTCATGTCAATGCCTCCAATACATAACATTGACCGAAGCTCAGGAAAGCCTTTTTCCTTCAGAACGGCAGTAAACTCCTCCACCACATCAAATGTTTGCCTAGCAAGTTCTCGGGAAGGACACACCACAAGTCCCAATGGTCCTTCCCCACCAATTAAATTCATCCTTGTTTCTTCTTGCAAAGCAAGCATAATCAAAGGAAGAACAAAAACAAGGGTTTTTCCTGAACCAGTGAAGGCAATGCCTATCATGTCTCTGCCAGAGAGGATGACTGGGAGGCCCTGGACTTGAATTGGAGTTGGACGGGTAATTCCCTTGGATTTGAGCTTCTTAAGAATCGGGTCTGGAAATCTCATGTCCTTGAAATTCTTTATTGGAGGTGGGATGTCTTCACCTTCAACAAGAATATGCCACTGCTTTCTAATATCATCACATTCTTTGTCACTGAGGGATCTGATAGATAGTGGCGGTTTCCATCCCGTTTGCATCGGCTCTGTGTACAGGATTCCTTTGGCGAGTTCCCTGACAGACATCAGCTGCTTCTTCTCCGAAAGCCGTTCGATCATCTCCTTCTCTTGGATGACTAGAGCTTCCGTGACACTAATCTCCGGCTGATCTTTCTTGATTTGTGATGACTTGACCAGCAGACTTGGCTTTGCTTCCGAGGCTTTGAGTGCATCCATGTCATCAGCAGTGCTAGCAAACATACCTTTTCCTTTTCGCTGGAGTAGTTTCTGAGCTTCCAACAACCGCCTCTTCTTGACAGGAATATACTCTTGGAAATCTTCCTCGCCATCAAGCTCTTCTCCAACTCTTCCACCTCGCTTACCACCGACTTCACCGCCATCCACAGCAGACTTGAAAGAGCCTGATCCTTCCAAGCCACTAAGATGACGTCCCTCACCATTCTGCTTGACATTTCCATTCGCATCTCCATCCTTGCTAACCCCTTCTCCTCCTTCAACCCCTTCCAGCACTGCCATTCTATCAACGCAGGCTCAACGAGCTGTAGTACACAAAACCAAATAACCATAAACCTAAATCAGACAAGAGAAGAAGGGAAAATGAAATCAGACAAGAAGAAAAACCTCATCAACAGTGCAAAAAGGATTTTGAAAGAAAGAAGAGAGAAGGAAGCAAGCAAGCAAGCAACTCAGAAAACCCTAATCCTCTCCGAGAAACACACAAAACAGCACAAAACACAAAGCTGCAAGAAGCGAAGAAGATGAGCTTCACGCAGAAGAGAGTGACGATGAAATGCTGCTCCGGATGAACAAAGACACAGTACAGAGTTGCGATGAAATGTTGGAATGGATGGACGAAGTATGCATACCATAGTACCTTGGCAGCTTCAATACTAATTATATTACTTGGGCTCCAAGCTACTGCGTATTACTAGTGTTGATCAAGTGATGAAAAAAATGAATTGATTTTGTGGAAACTTTTCAGTTCCATACAAATGAAAATATTGGATGACATTGTATGCAACTGGAATTTCAATTCAGGTTTTCCTTATAATTATAATTATATTTTTTGAATTGAATTAAATTTAATCCAGATTTGGAAATTTAATTTTAGATTTTATTCAAATACATTGAATGGAATCCAAATTTCAGTGGCTTCAAATTCAACTAAATTTAACTCAAATTCAAATTTTTAAGAAATGGGATTCAAATTGGTGCAAAAGATATTGAGAATCTGCTCATGATTATGGTATTGAAAAAAGGAAAAACTCTGAAAAGACATAGATTTGAAAAGATACTTATTCATGGAACCTAAAATTGTCCCACTTAAACAAGTGTCAATGACTCATTGTCATTGAAATTTTCAAAAATGTTAAAATTGTCAGACATTATTTTTCACAAAGAAAAATAAATTATGAAATGAAATATTGAATTTTGAAAAAAATCTTATTTGTTGAAGTGAAAATTTCAAAATTAATGAATTATTCTACAAACATATGTCAAAGTTGCAAATGTACTAGAGTAATTACCCCAAGGATTCAAAAAGCTAAGAATAGTTGGATGCTAGAAATGATTAAGTCTTATTGGAGGCAATATAAGTGCCAACAATTTTGGTGAATTGTTTTGCAATATCTATGTCAGTTGTGTTGCACCAATGTCACAAAATTCAATTCCAAGGTGCACCATGACCAAAAATGCTAAATAATGGGGAATGGCCATTGGGAATGGCCTTGACTGCTAATCATAATCTTCACTTAATGAAACCCCTGTAAAACTAAGATCTTGCAATTCTTTTGAATTGATGCCTAGTTTCATGAAATGGTGCCCGATTTCACTCCTTTTAGGAATACACTCAAATGTGGGGATGAAACAAGGATTAGAACTAGCATCAAGCTTGCATGGGTTATTGGGATAACTTTTATTAGGCATATTAATCTCAGCATTATATCCATAAATGGATATGTGTCTATTGGTTATGGCAAAAAGCTTACCTGATTTTGGAGTAGAGTTTACCTCCATGCGACCCATAATGTCTTGTGGAGGCCTGATGGTTGTGTGTTTTGATTTTTTGGAGGACAATAAGGTGAAAAGCAACGTGGAGTTGATGGAGCCCTTTCTGAGGCATGGAATGGTGATAAAGGGAAAGAGTTGAACGTCGCCATTTGTTTAAAATTGAAGAAGTCAAGTGCCTAGAATAGGCGATTATTTGAAAATTCAAAGAACCGGCCAAGATTGGCTTATTTAAACCTCCTTTGAGCACATTGCAAAGCTAAAAGAAACCCACAACAAAGTTTGAGAGACACCAATCTCTCATCACAAGGGTGGGAGGCGCTTAATGAGGTGTGACACATCCCACAAAGTTTGAGAGACACCAATCTCCAATCACAAGGGTGAGAGGGGCTTAAGGAGGAATTGTCTACTTGTGTGGCGTGTCAAATTCAGCAAAGTATGAGAGACACCATTCTGTCATCAATAGTGGGTGGGGCTTAATGAGGTATTGCCTACTCATGTGGCATGTCAAAATTTGACATCAGAACTCCCGTGCAAGAATATAAGAATATTGGTGGGGGTTGGGTCGAACCACCTTGGTCAGGGGCTGCAATGGTTAAGGGTTAAAGGGCCCTACCAAGGCCTGTTCCAAAACATAACCATTGTTCCCTACTATTGATTCACATCACTAATAACTATAGTATTTAGGGTCTATCACCATTGTTTCACATACAACTAGAATTAGAAGAACCAAAAAATGGAACCAACAGATGACCACCTATCCCACTTAGGAGAAGGGCTAGAATAAAAGACATAAAACCCCTTACATACTTCAAACTTTGGCAGTTTACAAATTAATAAGATAAGGTAGACAAGATATAGGTTAAAGAAGGTTAAGCATTAACCAACTTGAGTAACATTGGGATAGCTCAGAGCTTTTGCATTGGATCTGCTAGCATTTGAAATGAAACCCACTGAAGGACATTAGCACAAATTCTTACAAATTCATGATTGAGGCCCACCAAAAGCATGTGCGAGTTGGTGGTGGCTAGAGGGGTTGAATTCTACTCGTTGCCCACTATTTGGTGGCGATAGAAGCGTCTGGCCTGGAAGCAGCCTGCCTGGAGAACCAGAGGGGAGAGCTGAGGTAAAGGCTGACAATTTTTATCTTTTAGATCCCTCAAAATATTGCCGGCCTTTCGTGGAAGAATACCCTTTTCTAGCACATGAATCAAATTCTTACGAATTTTCATGATTGACGCCGACCAAAAGCATGTGCAACCTGGTGGCTAGAGGGGTTGAATAATACGTTAGGGTGTTCTTTGTGAGGGGTAGCAGCCCAAGCCAAAAATGGTGTCCAACTCTTTTTTGGGAAGAGAAATTTCATGCAGCCAATGGTAAGGCCCAAGCATGCGCTCAAGGTGCTTTGCTTTTTTTGGGGGCAGGGGAGAAATGACTTTTTAGAATTTTTCCTGGTTCCCAATGTGTTCCCATTATATTCCTTTCAAGTTCCCTTGGATTCCCATCAGGTTCTTAGTATGTTCCCCAAGTTCCCAATGTGTTCCCCAACATGTTCTCCATAGCACCTCACTGTTATCCCATATGCTTTGGCAAATGTGGTCCTCCTTTCACCTATATAGCTGGGCCAAAGGGGAGGAACTCCATACTTCAAACTTCTATTTTGGGAAGCCTCCATAGCTTCAGCTTTCTTGAATGAAACGCCAATCAAGTTGCCTCATTGCAAAAAAAAAAAAAACAATTGAACTTGGGCGGTACCTCGTCTAATTTATAGGAGAGGTGAATATGAGTCACAATAGGGAATAGGGGGGGTGGAATGTAGAAGGTTGGCATTATTATCTTTTAGATCCTTGAAATTATTATACATGAGGTGTCATAAGCTGAGTTTTGTTAGGCCTAAAGCCAAGACCTAACAAAACAAGCATTGCTTTCAATAGAAATTTCTAAATGCAAGTTATGGCATACATGTACTTGGATTTTTACATCTTCTTCAAACTCTAAATCCATTGTAAATTATTGTTTTTTGTTTTGGAATCACAACAACAGACCCAACCCTAAATGAAGCTGAGTGGCAGAGAAAGATGGTAGTTTTTGCACTTACTATCATTGTTACAAATGCAGCTGTCATTTGACAAATTTTCTAAGTGCCTTTCCAAGGCAATTCACCCAAGGCCTTCTATCCACGTTAAGTTAAGTTGTTGGGTTAGCTTCATGTGTATCTTTGAAAAGTAAAGAAATGTCCTTAGTCCCCTAGGCTAAAACTGGAGGAGGGTTTCAATGACACCTACTTATCGTATATCATGTTCCAATTGTATGTTAGATTGGGAAGCTAATTTAGCGCAATATTTAATTCTTCTCTGCTTTAGTGAGTGAGTTTTCCTTTGAAGACTCTTTTGGATTAGTAAGTGGTTTTTTTAATTTGCATTTAACTTGAGCCCATGGAACAAGGGAAACTGATATAACTTGAAACCAAGGATATCAACTCAAAACCTTCCAAACTTTTTCAGTAAGCTCAACAACATATGTAGCATGATTATCTTATCTGCTGAATATTACCTTTCTTTCTCATGTTTTTTGCTAAAGAAATAAACTTAAGGTGCGTCTCTGTGAAATCTACTGACTTGCTATTTTAATCTCACTTTTTATTATCAAATGATGGGAGAACATTAAAGAGGAGTTCGCCTCACAACATGCCAAATGATAGCCCCCCCATTTCAACCTCTATCAATATTCAACACATCCAAGGTGCAATGTTAATACTTCCTGTATCTCACCCATAAACTTGAAAAATAAACTGAATAAAGTGATAGACCATTTAACTCTTACCACCTGGACCAACCCCTTCCCATTGACAACAACAATTCCCTTCTATGAGCACCCTTGTAACAAAGGGCATATTTATCAACCCAAAGCAATTTTGCTCCATTTCACTGGAATACTTTATCCCAAAAAACATACTGAAAAGCCCATTTGACTGCTGCCACTGGGCAGCTAAATGCACTTTATTGGCATTATTGTGCATTTCATGCTGAGATTTAATAAAATTTCCTCACTTTGTGGATACCACTGAAAGAGGGGCTAAGGGGTGAAAGGAGGCCCAAAGACAGGGTGACTTTACTGAAAACTCTATTGTCAAATTTGGTAGGTCGCCCAGTATTATGGTGGTGAAAGGAGAACACCCCCCAAAAATGAAAAAAAGGAGCACACACCAGGAAAACTAGGGATAGAAAACCAGATTGGAATAGTGGGCCAGTAGACCCACCATTTATCATGCAAACTCTCAACATTGGGTGGCCGGCTGCCATTGAAATAGTGGGTTCGTAACTTGGTGGCCTATGATGGCAACACACCCTAAGGTCTCTACAAGTGCAAGCCCTTGGTTTTAACATATCAAATCCACCAAGGCATTGCTTGGAGTAGGAGGTTTACTTTGATCAGTCCCACATGTGGGCTGAAGTCAGTTGTGGTGTGCAGTTTTGACAAAATTGTTGTACGTTAGTACAAAAAGCTCAAAATGTGCCATGGAGCCCCCTCAAATCTAGAAACTTTGTGCTTGAAGGAAAAGACATTTTAGAGTTAAGTTTAAAGGATCAAGGGACTAGAGAATTGTAAAAATGCCAAGCCCACCTCAAAATGGGCTTGTTGTCAGGTTCATCTCTTTTGAGGTAGGCAGGCCTATTTAGCAAGTCCGTTAGATCATAAGCTTTTAAAAAAAATCATGGTTAGTCAGATTTTGATGGTTCAAACTCAGATTTCTTTTATAATTTTTTAAAGAGGTGGGTTGTGTCAAAAAGGCTATGATTGGTTGGATTTTTTTACATAATTTTTCTTAATTTTTTTTAATAAATTTTTTTTTGAAGGTGGGTGCAAAGATCATTACTCCATGACAAAGTTGCAATTAGTCAAAAAATTTAACATAATTATTTCTCAATTTGTTAGTATAGTTTGAGATAAAAGGTGGCCACAAAATTCATTAGCTCATGGGTAAAAAAAACTGTGTTTGGTTGGATTTTTTTTTTTACATGTTTTTTTCTGTTTTATGATCCCTAGTGATCTTACTTTCTGAAATGAAGACAGTTTCTAAAAAAGTGAAGAATGTGGAGAAAAGGTAAATGAAATTTTATCCTTCTGGTACCCTCCGGGTATCACGGTAAATTTTAATAAAAAAAAATAAATTAATGCAAGACATTTCAAAAACGAAATGCCTGACCCCAAAACGGAAACTGCGTTTCAGAAAGTGCCCCCAAAATGGAAGGAGTTATTTCGCTTGGTAATGGGCCCTCCCAAAATACACTGGGAAATTCCTGCCAGGTTTTTGCCTAAGTAGTTTCACCATGTTAGAATACAAAAAACGATTTTTTTTTTCTTTCTTAAACACAAAAATAAATGCACATCCTTCCCAAGTTGTTAAATGTAATCGTTTTATCATCTACCACTCAGTGGTATTATTATTATTATTATTATTTGGTCGCCCAATTTTTTGATGTGACTAAGGGGGGCAATCATTCATTAGAAGATTTAGCCAAATTTGGGTGTTAACAAGATATTTAAAGTAAAAGCAAATTAAGCATCTTCTATATTTCTGGCTATCTAGTGGAACTTAATATAGAAATCTGAGTTTGGCTATCCATTTTTTTCAAAATCCAACGATCCAAAACCCCCCAATTTATTTTTATTTTTTTTACATTTAAAAATATATATAGTTTGAGAACTTACACTCGATCTTTTAGAACAGAAAAAAAAAATTCCAAATTGTTTTTTGGAAAATGGCTAAAACATATCACCACAAAAGAATCCATTTCACCACCTACCTTACCATTTTTATTTTTATAAAAATTGATTATGACAAAGCTGAATGTTAATAAAAAGATGGAAAGAGAGATTATGAATTGATACTTTAGGCATGCCATTTATTCACTCATTTTATTTATTAATTTACTTGTTAAGTTTGCAATTTAATTGGAGGTTTTACAACAATACTAAAAATTGGACCTTATTAATTTGAGAAACGAGATCTCTTAAAATTGGAAAATCTAAAATAAATACACAGCAAATAAATAATATTTCATTGCACGTGTTATTACCGATTGTTCTGGTGTGTCCTTGAGGTAGGTACTCTTTGTAAGTGTTTTCTTAAGTGGGGTAAGTGGTCTTCAGCTCCTTGGTCCACTTTGGCTTTCCCCAGTTCCACTTGTAATACCGATCAAGGGATAGGGGTAGAAACGCCAGTTCCTCTTAGCCTCGTGTCGTTGCGGCTGCTGCTTCGCGTGCTGCGCCGTCTCGGCCCGCTGCGTCGTCAATTGCAGCAGCCGCACAGATGTTTTGTCACGATGATTTCATATCCCGGAAAGCTCTAATTCTTGATCGATTGAAATCGCCTTCAAATTTGAGCTCGAAATCATACTTGGAGCTATCGATTTCCATGATCAGAATCGTTAGAAATCACAGTTTGTACCATCTTCCTTGTGGTTCCATCTTCTCTCCTGAACTTCTCCTTCTCCTTCTCCATGCGCCTCATTGCCTCCAGCTTGTGATCTCGAGCACTTATTCATTGCGGATTGATTCACTTATGGCTGAAGAATTCTCACCGACCGTTGCGGAAAATTTGGTCCAAAACGTAAATTCTTTCCTGCATGCGAATCAAGTGACCAGGATTGTCGTCGATGGTGTGTTGATTGTAGGAGCTGGGCCTTCGGGTCTAGCGACTGCGGCATGTTTGGCAACCCGGAATGTACCTTACACGATCATCGAGCGCAGCGATCGAGTAGGGTGTCTTTGGAGAACCAGGACTTATGATCGCTTGCATCTGTTTCTTCCCAAGCAATTCTGCCAGCTGCCCTTGTTGCCAATGCCTGAATCCTACCCATTTTACCCTTGTCGTGACCAATTCGTCTCGTACCTTGATGAATATGCCGATCGGTTCCAGATCAAGCCTGTGTTCAACACTGCTGTGATCACAGCTGAGTTCGTGGATGGGATTGGTATGTGGGCTGTGTCCTGCAGGCGGGTTTCACAAGAAGATTCGCAACAACAAGATAGTATGTCAGCTCCTGCTGCATGCAACAATCATGATCTTCTTGCAGATCATGTCGACGTTCTGTACTTGGCAGAAAGGCTTGTGATAGCAACAGGGGAGAATGCAGAAGCATTCATGCCCAAGTTGCCAGGACGGGAAATGTACGACGGGAAGATCATTCATGGCAGCCAGTATCGCAATGGAAAAGCTTACACCAACAAGAAAGTCCTGGTTGTGGGTTGTGGAAACACTGGCATGGAGGTTGCACTCGACCTGATTGACTTCAATGCCAAGACGTCTCTTTGCATCCGGAATGAGGTACCTACTCTGGGACTAGATGAACATGCTCTTGAAATTGGAGACAAATACAAAGGAGTTCAAATCAGTTTGGTAGGCCAAAAAGAACCATCATCACCTTGTGGCATGATCTTGCCAAAGCTACTTTAAATCCATATCCTAACTCTTGATGTGTATCCTTGCTGTGCAGTTACATGTGATTCCAAGGGACTTGCTACCAGGCCTGGACATATCAGTCTTTGAAATGTATGTCTGGCTCAATAGATTTCTTCCTCTTTGGCTCATTGACAAGTGCTTGCTTTTCCTTTCCTGGATGACACTTGGCAACACAGAGAAGTATGGAATGAGGAGGCCACGGCACGGTGGACCTTTGGAACTCCAGCTAAAGTACGGGAAGTCGATTGTTCTGGATTCTGGAACAGTCACCAAAGTCAAGAGTGGACACATCAAGGTACTCCTCTTGCATCCAGCTTCCAAAACCACATGAGCTTGCATACATGATCAATTGCTGCATATAGCAGATTCTCCTACTATTGTTTCACCAGCACAAACACAATTCTTCAATTGTTTAATGTCCTCACCTTTGGCTGCGGTATATGCTGCAGGTTGTTCCTGGGATTGAGGAATTCACTCAAACTGGAGTTCAGTTCACCAACGGGACACACGAGGTCTTCGATGCTGTCATAATGGCCACAGGATACAGAAGCATTACTCCCTCACACATCAAGGTCACACTAAGATTTTGCCAATTTGCAATGCTGCACTTTTACATACTGTCGGACACAGCTGTGACACCTAGATTAGAGCTCTGGCCATTAGTAGTGATGATGATGATGACCACCTGCAGCACAGGGATGCAGCATGAAACATATGTTGATGTAATGCATGCTCAGGTACACAACCTATATCATCTAATTTCCATGCTTTGGGTTTTGTCATTGAATCCTGCAGGGCTCCAACATGTTCAAGGAGAATGGGTTTCCCAGGTCTCCATTTCCAAATGCATGGAAGGGAGAGAAAGGGCTGTATGCTGTTGGGTTCTCAAAAAAAGGGCTGCCAGGCTGTGTCCATGATGCAGAGAAAGTGGCAGACCACATTGCCTATGACTACACCACCAAATAAATCAATAGTCCTCCATAAAATCCAGAATTCCAGCTTCATATTTGTGCAGAGTTACAATGTTAAGACTACTGCAACAAAGATGCAGAGCTTCACAAGCTTCATGATTTCTCACAAGCTCCAGAATGCAGTGGCTTGCAAGTCTTGCATTCTCAGACACTTTTCAAGATGTAAGACAAAGCCTATGGCCTATCAGCAGAAAACAATGTCAGCTGAATTTCCAAAGACATTACACCATCCTTGAGCAATATGGAACAATTATCACCCAGGCACCTGCAGGGTTGACATGGGTCCAGTCTCCAGGATACCTAGACCTAGGAAATTGCTGCCTCATGAAACATTGTTCTGAATGGGAGGCAACATTGCTGAATGATTTGATGAGCAGAGAGCAGCAATTTCTTTGCTTGAAACATTCAGATTGAACAGGTAGGCATGCATCTCTGCCACTTCCCCAGAGTCATCATAATGCCTGATTAGTGCCAGGTTTGGCCTGCTCACATGGTCAAAGATTTTAGTGTGAGGGAAGAGAGCTCTGCTGTATGGAAAATGCATCTATTAAAAAATTACAGATTTCTTTATGGATGTTTTCTACTTTTTTTAGGGTTCAGTAGGTTTACAAGCTGGAATTGCTCCAATTTGTAGCAGAGCATTTTGTGACATTTTCACATTTACACCAACAACAGCATATTCATATATTTACATCGATTTGTTCCAGCCCTCATTCATACATCCAGACTTTACTCATACCTAAGTCTATTATCTGAACTGCATTAGAGCCCTGTCCAAAATAAGGCACATCATCTACATCTGGCAAAGTGTCACCTACCTGCATGAACTCCCAGCACAAATAATTCAGCCAGTTTATTCATTAACAAACCCAATACATGTGCACTCACCAAGAAAGAATCAGAAACGTTGAGTGCTCTAACCACATACTCATCAATCTGCAACCCTCACCTTACTGTAACAATCTTGGCTGAAATTTGCAGTGTAATCTGGAGGACCTCTCCAAGTGCAATTTCCCACTCCATTCTGGTGCAGGGAGCTTTTGCATAATTTCCCTGGAGTGGGGGGTGTTTTGCTGGGATGGAACAATGGCCATTAATTTGAATGCATCTAAGCTCATCTCAGTCTCAGCTGTAGAGCTGAGGAGCTTCTCCATTGTTATGACAGGGAAGGCCCTGCTGTCAGGGCATTATGCCGTGGACCAAGGGCAGCATAATGCCTTGACAGCAGGGCCTTGCCATATATGTAAACTTAGGCCAAGCAAGATCCTCCTAATTGCCATGTGCCTCTGCCAATATCAACATGTAGCAATACATCCTTCATCTTCAAGCTGCCACAAAATAAAACACTGCTTATTAGCCCCATTTTCCTTTCTCCCATCTTAAAGGCCCTAAAGAAATAGGGTTGGCACTTCCAGACCTCATAGTGTTGAAGACTATTCCTGGAAAAACACTTCTGAAGTAATTAACCAAAAGTGGCGATAATCATCAGGGGTACATTTCCAGCATGGATGCCGCATTCTTCCTTCTGAAATATTCCAGAGAATTCTTATGTGTAGAAACAAACCTTCAAATCAGAGGTAATAACAGACTTGCTTTTAAGCTGGAATGCGTAACGCCAACAAGGTTGCCAGGGACCTTCATTGTCTCTCCCTCCTGCCTCAGCTGCCATCGACAAGCTATAGATCTTTTGCCACTGTCAAATTGCTACCTCAAGTTTCTCCTTGTCGTCATCCTTGAGAGCCACAGCCGCATTGTACATGGCAGGTGTTCTGTCATTACGATCAAGCTTGGCAGCATGCGTCCAATTCCCCCTTGCCCTCACATGGCTGCATGCAGGTACATGCAAACTTTCAACTTATGAGCTGAACACAAGATTGTCGCTTCTCTCCAAAGCCAAAATCACCTAGCCTTTTGATCCCAATAATACCTGAAAAACACCAGAGCAAGCTTTTGAACAAACATGAGCCATAATCCTTCCAACAGCTCAAAGCTCCTCAGTTCCCTTGCCAACGAGACCTTCATCAGAATGTTCCCAATAAATCCTTCGTGATCTTCCGAAATTTTGCACTCTCAAGCTCATTAAACTCTTAACCCGAATGCTCTCCTTCAGCTTCAAAGACGCTTTGATTGCTGCTTTCTACTTCGTAATTCAGAGTTGCCTGTTGCTTCCTCCAGACTACTACCGTCGATTGTCGACAGCTTTCAGCGACAGGACACAACAGGACTCACGCGGCTCCGTGGAAAACAGATCCCGTGTTTGGCGGGTAGTGTGTGCAGTGAGAAATCGAGTATAGGGTTTGCGAACTTCGTATCAGAAATCCTGTTTTTCGTCTTCGTTGTGTGGGTCCCTTTGAGGACTGGCCGAACGCTACTGAGAGAGAGAGAGAGAATTCCACTCCCGTTGCCGTTGGTGCAGGCACCAAGAATCTGACAATCAAACAGCAAAAGAGCTTCGAGAGGCGTCGTGTGTTAAGGAGATGGCGTGCGGCGCAGGGACGTGGTTGCAACGAGCTTGCCTGCCAACTCTCGTTTCTTCTTCGAACTCTTCTTCTTCTTACCATAACTATTCCTCTGATGCGTCAGGAGCTTCTGCTTTCCCTGTAGGAAGACCTAGTTCCGCTTATGGACTTGGAGTGCTGTCGTCGTCGCGATTGTTCCAAGGACTCGGTGTTGTTCGGCAGGCTGGCGGCGTTAGAGGAAGACGGGGAAAACGCGGGGTGTTCGCGACTTTGGCCACTCGGCCTGAAGCTGCAGAAGGAACCGATGGTGCGGCTTCCAATGTGCTGCTGGAAGTAAAGGGACTTACGGCGGTTGTGGCCGATTCTGGCAAAGAGATACTGCGGGGCGTCGACCTCGTCATTCGCGTGGGGGAGGTGAGAGTTTTCTTCACGTTTTCCTCTGGAGTGCTTTGCAGGTGCGTTGAGAATCAGGTTTCTAGGGTTTCTCTTTTGCAGCAGCGCTGTAGAAAGAAATTGAGCTCTTAGGGGAATGGTAATCTGCTTCACTGTTTCTGCCTTCAATACAGATCATGACTAGAACTTAGATTTATGAAATTGAAGAGCAGAAAGTGCAGCTTTGTAGCCACAGAAGTGCTGGATAGTTCTCTGTGGGAGCAGTGGATTCAGGAGGCTTCTTCTTTATGGCATGTTCAATGTTTGGGCAGTGCAGGTACATGCAATTATGGGAAAGAACGGATCCGGGAAGAGCACACTGTCAAAGGTATGTCTCTTTGCACAGCAAGAAGTTTCACAGTTTGCTCTGTATGTATGCTTTCTTTTCATTCAAATGCAGCAATTGTCTGAACAGCTATATATGACCATAAAGTTGTTTCACCTCTGCATTCAGACTTATGGCTTTCTTGTATCACATGTAATAAGTGTATGCATTTTGGAGGCAGGTACTAGTGGGTCACCCAGATTATGAGGTTACAGGTGGAACTGCCACGTTCAAAGGAGAGAATCTATTTGAGAAGGTGCCAGAGGAAAGAAGTCATGCTGGACTGTTTCTTAGTTTCCAGTCACCTATTGAGGTTCCTGGTGTGAGCAATATGGATTTTTTGCGAATGGCTTGCAATGCACGACGAACAGCTTTAGGCCTTCCTGAACTCGGTCCCCTTGAGGTTGCAAAAACCGTCCCTTTTCTGTCCCTGCATTTAAGGGTAGCTTGCCATTAGAAGTTATCTTTTGTCATTTTGGCATATTTCTCTATGATGATGGAGTGATGCTAAAGCAGTTATGATGTATTGGCAAACTGATGCAATCCTCAAGGGCTGTGAAGGACTGTGAATTGATGGAAGGCACTTTACTTGTGTGGGGTGGCTGCAGTTCTATGGCTTCCTCTCCCCAAAGTTGGCAGCTCTTAACATGGACCCAAGCTTTTTGGATCGCAATGTCAATGAGGGTTTCAGTGGTGGAGAGAAGAAGCGGAATGAGATTTTACAACTTGCGGTGACACATCTTCACTTGTCACATCACTTGTTGGATCTATTTGTATTGTTGAAAGCTTGAAAGGCTTGTAAAGCTCCTTGTCTTTCTGGATTCTGCTGTCTTAAGGTTTTGATTTTGTAGGTACATCAAGGAAAAATACACCAAAAGAGTGCAATAGTCAATTTTTGCTGCTGACTGACAGACTGTGTATGACAGGTTCTGGAGGCAGACCTGGCAATACTGGATGAGATTGACTCAGGTCTGGATGTGGATGCACTACGAGATGTAGCATCTGCAGTGAATGGGCTGAGGAGACCAGGGAATGCCCTCCTCATGATTACTCATTACCAGCGCCTCTTAGACTACATCAAGCCAACATATGTCCACATCATGGTACCCATCATGCCTGATATCTTTCATTTTGTTTGTTTTCTGTCAATCTGCTCTAACAGCATTGCTGCAAAATTCAGCACAATCCTCAAACATAAATTTGTTCATGTTCTCAACCAGAACTCTACTTAGGGAATCTTCATCAGTTTAGTGATAAGTGTGCAGTGTTACTTTTGTCTGCTTAATTAATAGAGAGACACATGGGATTGCAGGAGGCAGGGCAGATTATCAAGACAGGAGACACATCACTAGCATCACAGCTTGAAGCAGGAGGCTACAAAGCAATTCGAGACCTTGCAGGTTGAGTAATTGCAGTGTCATTTTCTGGTCTTATGTGACAACAATTTTGATATTCCCTGCAGTGGACACACATATGTATTTATGTAGGCAGATGACCCCGCTTTCTGGTATCAAACTGTGAGGCTTCTTGGCATACTAAATCAGACCTCAGAAGTAGACCTACTTCCTCTCAAATCCCCATTATTTCTAACCCCCATTAGTTTTGCAGTTGCACTAGTTTCTATGTACTTTAGGCTACAAGCTGTTGAGGGGACGCTGTATTGAGAAACCCAATCAAGGGACCCGGAGTCTTAATTTGCTCCCAACAACCTCCATTGGCAGTTCAGGAGTATGCGCAGTGTCAAGGTCTCTGTAACAAATCTCTTTATTTGCCAAAGTTCTTTTGTACAATGAAAATGATTTCAGGAAAGGTACAGTGTCAGTTTCATGATGTCTTCTAAAGCAATACTTGTTGGATGAAACAATGTTTCAGCAACTATATAGATGATTTAAGTGCAAGCTTGTCAAAAGATTTGGAACCCATATTTCAGTGTATGTGTTTCAGTGTATCATTTTTAATCCAACCTAATGTTGATTGATTGTTTTACATTCCAAAGGGTCTTCCAGTTGACAACCTAGCATTCTTGGCATACTAAATGCTGATACTAGACCTGAAAGTTGTCCATTTCCAGTTTTCTCAATTTGATACTAAGAATTTGCAGGAGAGGAAGGAAACAAGGAATTTAGCTAGATGTAATGTGTTTGGACCTAGATTTGTCATGATCACGAGGTTGGATCGTACCTTCTCTGTGTCTCTCTCTTTGTTTCATTCCTTGTTTCCTTCCTCTCCCGCAAATTCTCCATCCTCAAAATCCGGACATCATGTTCTTGCGCTAGATTGTAATGTGTTTGGACCAGAAGTCTGAGCTTTTTCACAACATACTGCTTCACTTTCAGTTGCTATTGCACAGTAACGTAGTTGTGAGCATTTTTGCCAACTTGGAAGGTGCAGAGTACTGCCATGGTGAAATGTGAAACTGCAATTAGACAGAATTCTGGGAAGTAAACCCAAACTACTCCCACCACTTCTTGTCAATCTCTGTCTGCCATTTCTTGTTCAACACCCATGTGGGTGTGACTGTAACCATGAGTAATGAAGAACGTGCAAAATTCCAGCCATGATTTGGAGGTGTAACTAGTGACTTGCTGTAGCTTTTTATTGCTCTATGAAAGGCTACAGGAAGATGAGGCTTTCTCTTTAGAACTCTTGGGGGTGAGACCACCTGCATCTCCGGCATTGGGTTTTGTTGTCATCTTGTTCTAAAGCTCAAAATCACCCCAATTTAACCACAACACTGCAGTGTGCCTTTCTTGTCATTAAAAGAAACCGTGGGATTCAGAATTCCTGGCTTGCAATATTGTCTCTTACACATTGGATCAAAATACTGTCCCTCCCTGTAGTGTCAAGGATTAAGTAAGAAGAATGTGTGTCCAATCTACAAAGATCTCCTTACTGGACCCACACTACTTCTAATGAGCAGCTGCTCATTGTGTAATGCCTCTGTTCCTTGTCACAAGTTCAAACCAGCAACACTTTGAACATTGGAAATGTTCCATGAATTTCCCCCAAAATGAACTCACAATTCAGATCTCCACCCCTGAAAAATTAGGAAATGTTAAACCTATGAAGATCCGAACAAACCACGCTGCGCCCCCAAAAACAAAAATGGAATTCTCATTACTGAAACCTACAAAAGTCTTCAAGTTTAAACTAGGTTATAAATAAAATAAAATCTATATGGATGTTGTAAACATCAGAGTGGCGCAGCGGAAGCGTGGTGGGCCCATAACCCACAGGTCCGAGGATCGAAACCTCGCTCTGATAGCGCAGAGTACAAGCTTCTGGAGACTGATGGATATTTTTTTATCAGAATTCTTTTTCTTTTTTTTAAAAGTGTTAAAGAATGATCCTTTTTCACATCTATCCCAAAGAAATTACCACTTTTCACACGTGTGAAATACTACCCCTTTTTGACACCTATCCCAATGAAACTACCACTTTTTTTTACACTTGGAAAAGAATGCTCCTTTTTCACGTCTATCCCAAAGAAATTACCACTAATGGTGTTTTGGAGTTTGGTAGGGTTAACTTTTGAGAGTGTTGCTAATAATAGTGCTTTTGACAATAGCCTATGAAGATGAGACTTAGTGCTCTGAGGAGGGTTCCAGAGTGCCCTAGCAACATTCTAGGTTGGCAAAAATGATGACTACCTTCCATGTCAATACCTAATAAAAAATGTCAAGGTATTGAGCTCTCAATCATTCTATGTTTGTTGCCAAGTGCAATGCCCCAAATTGAAGTGATATAATGGCAAGGGGAAAGATGGCAACACAAAAGGGCAATGATAAAATAAGGGGGACACTACAACAAAAAGCGTCTTTTTCAACTTGGGTTTGGTAAAGTTTTCACTTGGGGTTTTGCAATTTCTATTTTTTATTACATAGTCATTTTGGAAGTTTCAAACCCAAAGTTGCTAATTCCAAGTCATTTCACCTTATTGAAAATGACATTTTCTTGTTGTAATGGGAGCAATGACAATGCAAGGGCAAACCTTTTCAAGCAAGATTTGCTCTCTCTCTCTCTCTCTCTACAAACTCTTTCTCTTTCTATGAACCTCCCTTTCCTTTTAGGAAGTTCTTCAATATGCATTATTTCTTTATTCAAGCCTCTCTCTCACTATGAAGTTATTTTTGAATATTTCTTTTTTTGAACCTCCTTTTTTTCTACAAAGTTTTTCATGACCTTTTAATGGCCATTGAACAATTCCCACCAAGACATTACAACAAAGTAGAAAAGTTGTTTTATTTCAATAGAAATTGGTAGATTCAAGGTCCACTAATGTTCAATCAAATTTGAATTCAACAAGAAATGTCTATTTACATTTTTATATTATTACATGCTTGTAGGTTGCAAATGTCAATCCCCTTCTTAGTTGAAGTCCAATGCCATGATCAAACAAACAAAGGTTCTAAATTATCATCATATGCATCACACATGCATACATTATGTTCGAAATTGTTTCCATGACCAACTGTTGACAATGATTATGGATTATCCACCTTGATTACAAGAAACCATAACAACATTCAACATATTTCCTCACAATCTTTTGCATTTTGGCAACTAGTTTTTTCTTCTCATCTTAAAGCTTGTGTATGCTTTGAACAAAATAATTCCATCTTGTCTATATTTCATCTACTAATAAGTAGTGTACCATGGATATCATGTGGATCTATTCACCATGAAATTCAAGACTTTAGCCTCACCCCTCAAAAAATCAACAACTAAAGCAAACATGTCAAGCACATTAATGTCATTGATGCACCTCCTAAATAAGCTTAGATATCAAGGCTTAGACATGTTTTGGAATTTTCCACATGAATTTCAAGCTTGTAAAAAACAATTTCACTACAACTTTAAAAGTGGCCTTAAGTGCTTAAGCACACATATGAACTTTAGAAGTTTTTTTTTAACAATGAATTCAAACATGCATTTGAAGAATTGAAGGCAAGAATTTGAAAGGTGGCATGCAAATTGGAAAACAATAAACTACAAAGTGTATGTGACAAGATTCCCCATTTCCTTGCAAA
>Ga0209208_10002616_pt1 | contig 25834 bp, 16 predicted proteins | sample S1TSphfallax_3_FD_187694 | JGI IMG/M metagenome (GOLD analysis project Ga0209208, IMG submission 187694) | Host-associated microbial communities from peat moss isolated from Minnesota, USA - S1T2_Fd - Sphagnum fallax MG (SPAdes) (version 2) | ecosystem: Host-associated > Plants > Peat moss >...
CGTGAGCCCATTATTCAGGACGATCTTGCGATGAATCAGCCTTCCGAAGACCAGCACCTAGTCTCGATCCGCGCAACGCTTGCGGGCATTTTCGAGGAGCTGTCCGGCGAAAAGCCGGCCGGCGACGATGCGGTGACCACCTTCTTGGAGATGGGCTACGACTCGCTCTTCTTGACCCAGGTCGCCCAGAAGATTCAGAGCCTCATGAAGGTCAAGATCACTTTTCGGCAGCTGTTGGGCGATTACACCACGATCCCGAGTCTCGCGGCCTACCTGTCCGACAAGGTCCCGCGCGTCGCCGCGACGCCGGCAGCAGTACGCCTGCCGTCAGCCATGAGCGCGCCCGTGACGATGCCTGGACCGGGCCTACCTGCAGACCTCAAGGGCGGCATGGAAGCCTTGTTCCGTGATCAGTTGCTGGCCATGAACCAATTGATCAACCGGCAGTTCGAAGTCTTGCAAGGTCTCGGCGGCGGGGCGCCCGGTTTGCCCAGTGCGGCCGCATCGCCGGCGCCCGGGACGCAAGTCCACAGCGACGCGCCGGTCGAGCAAGCCGCGCCCTCGCGTTTCGACGTCTACAAGCAACGCAGCAAGAGCATCGATGTAGGCATCAGCGCGGCCCAGCGCGAACATATCGATGCCTTGATCGCGCACTACACGCAGCGTACGGCCGGCTCCAAGCGTGTGACCGCGGCGCATCGCGCAGCTCTCGCCGATCCGCGTGTCGCCGCCGGCTTCCGCGCCGAGTGGAAGGAAATGGTGTATCCGATCGTGGTTGCGAAGAGCGGCGGATCCAAACTTGTTGACGTCGACGGCAACGAGTACATCGACCTCGTCAACGGCTATGGGCAAACGGCTTTTGGTCATGCGCCCGCATTCGTCACCGATGCCGTCAAGGCGCAGCTCGACCAGGGCTTTGCGATCGGACCGCAGGCCGAGCTTGCCGGCAAGGTCGCCGACTTGTTCCGGGAACTCACCGGTAACGAGCGCATGACGTTCTGCAATACCGGATCGGAAGCCGTCATGGCCGCGATGCGCATTGCACGCACGGTCACGGGCCGCGAGAAGATCGTGATTTTCAACGGCGACTACCACGGCCAGTTCGACGAGGTGCTGGTCAAGGGCGTGCAGCGCCCAGGCGCTCCGCCGCGCTCGATGCCGGTCGCACCGGGAATCCCGGCGTCCGCAGTCGAGAATATGATCGTGCTCGAATACGGCACCGCGCAGACCTTGCAATGGATCCGCGATAACGCCGCGGATCTCGCCGCCGTCATCGTCGAACCCGTGCAGAGCCGCCACCCGAATCTGCAGCCATTCGAGTTCCTGCGCGAATTACGTCGCATCACCGAGGCCTCCGGCACGGCCTTCGTCATGGACGAAGTGGTCACGGGTTTCCGGGTCCATCCCGGCGGCATTCAGGCCGTTACGGGGATCCGTGCGGATCTGGCGACCTACGGCAAAGTCGTGGGTGGCGGACTGCCCGTCGGCATTCTCGCCGGCAAGGCGCTGTTCATGGACGCTCTCGACGGCGGCCAATGGCAGTACGGCGATGACTCTTACCCGGAGGTCGGTGTGACCTTCTTCGCGGGCACGTTCGTGCGCCATCCGCTCGTTCTGAGCGCTACCTGGGCCGTCTTGAACCATTTGAAACAGCAGGGGCCGGCGCTGCAGGAAACGCTGTCGAGCCGCACCGCGGGCTTGGTGGATCGTCTGCGGCAATTGTTCCTGGTCAAGGGTGTCGCGACCAAGATCGAAAGCTACGCGAGTTGGTTCTATTTCAATTTTTACAACGAACACCCGCTAGCGACGCTGTTCTTCTACCACTTGCGCGCGCGCGGGATTCACATCCAGGACGGCTTCCCGTGTTTCTTGACCACGGCGCATAGCGATGCCGACCTCGATGCGATTTACGAAGCGTTCGCGGCAAGTCTCGCCGCCCTGCAAGCCGTCGGCATCCTGGCGCCGCAGTCGACCGATTCCGTCGCCGCGGTTGCGGCGGCGGGTACGGCGCAGGCGCAACGCGACGTGCCGCTCACCGAGAATCAAATGGAGATTTGGCTCGCGGCGCAGCTGGGCGATGCGGCTTCCTGCGCGTTCAATGAATCGGTCAGTTTGCGCATGCGGGGCAACCTCAACACGACCGCCTTGCAGGCCGCACTCAATCAAGTCGTCGCCCGCCATGACGCGCTACGTGCGAGCTTCAGTCCGACCGGTGAAGCCATGCACATCGCCGCGCCCACGCGCGTCGATTACCCGCTCACGGATCTGTCCGACCGACCTGCTGCCGAGGCCGACAGGATCTTTGCGGAACTGCTCGACGGCGACGCCCGTACACCCTTCGATTTGGTGCAGGGGCCGACGTTCCGCTGTCACCTGGTGAGGTTCAGCGCCGACTCGTTTGCGCTGATCCTCACTGCGCATCACATCATCTGCGACGGTTGGTCGATCAACGTCATCGTGAGCGAACTTGCCGAGCTGTATACGGGACTGAGTCGCGACCTCGCGGTGGTGCTCCCGCCGGCGATGGCCTTCAGCGACTACGCGCGTGCCCAGGCGGCGCGCAGCACGGACGAGCTCGCGCGGACCGAATCCTATTGGTTGCAGGTATTTCGCGAACCGCCGGCACCGCTCGCACTACCCACCGACCGGCCGCGCCCCGAGATCAAGACCTTCGCAGGTGCGAGCCTGTGCCGTCGCATCGATGCCAAGCTGTATCAAGCCGTCAAGAAGGCCGGGGCCAAACAGGGCAGCACTTTGTTCGTTACGCTGCTCGCGGCGTTTCAAGCGCTGACCGGCCGTCTCGCCGGCCAGCAGGAAGTCGTCGTCGGTGTGCCCACCGCGGGTCAGGCGCTGCTCGAGGATCAGATCCTCGTCGGTCATTGCGTGAACTTTCTGCCGATTCGCGGTGCCTGGACACGCGAGACGACCGTGGCGCAATTCCTGTCGGCAACCGCCAAACGCGTACTCGACGCCTACGAGCACCAGGACACGACCTTCGGCACCTTGGTCCGCAAGCTCGCGCTGGCGCGCGAGGCCGGGCGGGTGCCGCTCGCCGAGATCCAGTTCAACCTCGAGCGGCTCGCGGATCGCATGCAGCTGCCCGAACTCAGCGTCGAGGTCGCACCGAACGCGAAGGCCTACGTGAACTTCGACTTGTTCCTCAATGTGATCGAATCGGCCGATGGACTGCGTCTGGATTGCGACTACAACACCGACCTGTTCGACGCGGCGACCATCGATCGCTGGCTCGATTGCTACCAGCAGCTGCTCGAGTCGATCGTCGTGGACGCAACACAGCCGCTCGTGCGCGCCCCCTGGCTGTCGGCAGCGGAGCGCGAGCGCTTGCTGATCAGGGTCAATGCGACCCAGCGCGATTTTCCGCGCGAGGCCACGGTTCATGAGTTGATCGCCGCGCAGGTTCTCGCCGCGCCACAAGACATCGCGGTCCGGTTTGCCGACGCCGCATTGACGTATTGGGAACTCGACCGGCGTGCGAACCAACTCGCGAATCATCTGCGCAAACAAATCGGCGCCGCCGATTCGAGTGCCAGTACGCGACTCGTCGGCGTCTCGGTCGAGCGCTCGCTCGACATGCTGGTCGCTTTGCTCGCGGTGCTCAAAGCCGGCTGTGCCTATGTGCCGCTCGATCCGATGCATCCGGCGGCGCGTCTGCGTTACATTTTGGGCGAGGCCAAGGTGGCGGCGCTGATCTCTGACGGCTCGGAAAACGCGGCCTTGGTCGCCGCAGGCACGCCGGTCGTGGACGTCCAGCGCGATGCGGCGGCGATCGCCGCCTGCGACGCGAGCGCGCCCAAGCTGAGCACGAGACCGGAGGATCTGGCCTACGTGATCTATACGTCCGGGTCCACGGGACTGCCGAAGGGCGTGGAGATACCGCATCGCGCGGTCGTCAACCTCTTGTCGGCGATGGCGCGGGAACCCGGGCTCGCGAGCCGCGATGTGTTCTATGCCGTCACCACGATTTCGTTCGATATCGCCGCACTCGAGTTGTTCTTGCCACTCGTCGTCGGCGCGAGCGTCGTGATCGCCGAGCGCGACGCCGTCATCGACGGCTTCAAGCTCTTGAAGCAGCTCGATGCCGTGGGTGCGACCGCGATGCAGGCGACACCCGCGGGCTGGCGCCTGCTGCTGGAGGCGGGCTTCCGCGCCAAGCCCGGGTTCAAGATGCTGTGCGGCGGTGAAGCCTTGCCGCGCGATCTCGCGAATCGACTGCTCGAGGGTGACGGCGAGTTATGGAACCTATACGGACCCACGGAGACGACGATCTGGTCTTCGTGCACGCGAATCTCGGCCGGCGACGCGCCAATCACGGTCGGCGGTCCGATCGCGAACACCCAATTCTATGTTTTGGATCAGAACGACCAAGCCGTGCCCACGGGCGTACCGGGGCAGCTGCATATCGGCGGTGACGGCGTCGCCCGTGGTTACTTGCAACGCGATGCGCTGACGGCGGAGAAATTCATCGGCAATCCATTTGCGCCGGGGCGTTTGTACCGCACCGGGGATTTGGCGCGTTGGTTGCCGGACGGCGGCCTGCAGGTGCTCGGCCGAATCGATCACCAGATCAAACTGCGCGGCTTTCGCATCGAGTTGGGCGAAATCGAGTCGGTGCTCGCGACCAAGGGAGGCCTCGCGGCCGCCACCGTGCTATTGCGTGAAGACGCGCCGGGTGCCGCGCGTCTGGTCGCATATTATGTTCAACGACCGGATGAACCGCGTGAGCCGGCGGCTCTGCGGGCTCTACTCGCCGAAGACATGCCGGAATACATGATTCCGTCCGCCTGGGTACGCCTCGACGCCCTGCCCTTGTCGCCTAACGGAAAGTTGGATCGGGCGGCGCTTCCTGTGCCAGACTCCCAACAAGCCGTCGAAGAAGAATTCGTGCCGCCGACGACGGCAACCGAAATCGCCCTGACAGGGATTTTCAGGGAGGTATTACAATTGGAGCGTGTCGGAAAGACGGCTGATTTGCTCAAGCTAGGTGCGGATTCCATTCAATTGTTCCAGATCACGGCTCGCGCCAATCGCAGCGGTCTCAAAGTGACCGCCAAACAACTGCTGCAACACCGCAACGCCGCCGCTCTGGGCGCCTTGATCGATAGCGGACCCGAGACACCCGCGAGCGCACCGCTACCAAGCCTCGCCCAATTTCAGCGCAATCGGCAAACCGGTGCATCGTCGCGGCGATGATGGCGGAACCCGCCAACGACAAGGTTTTCTTGCGGGCCGATAACGACGCATCGTTGCCCCAAACGGACACGCTTGTCCCGAGCACCGATTTCCCGTGCTCGGTCGCACAGGAGCGATTTTGGTTGCTCGACCGCCTCGATCCCGGCAACTCCGCCTATAACGTCGCGGTGCGCTGGCGTCTCGAGGGACGCGTCGACGCGCTGCTGTTGGAACGTGCCTGGCTTGCGATCATCGAGAGGCACGAAATTCTCCGCACGCTGTTTCTGGACGCGGACGGTGTGCCGGTGCAGCGGGTCTTGCCGGCGATACCGTTCAAGCTCGCCTTGATCGATCTATCCAATCTACCGGCGGCCCAGCAACAGAGCGAGGCGGATCGCATCGGCCTGATCGAGGCGCGTGCACCGTTCGACCTGGGCGCAGGCCCCCTGCTGCGCGCCACACTGCTGCGTTTCTCGCCGAGCATGGCGATCATCCTCGTCACGACCCATCAAATCGTCTCGGATGGTTGGTCGATCGGCATCATGGCGCGGGAAATGGGTGTGATTTACGAGGCCTTGCGCAATGACAAGCCCGTAGCACTCGCTGCGCTGTCGATTCAATACGCGGATTATTCGCAGTGGCAGCTCGAATGGTTGCGCGTGCGCGGCACGGAGCGCGAGACGGAGTACTGGACACGGCAACTTGCCGGCGTCAAACCCTTCAAGATCACACCCGATCGGCCACGCCCGGCGATGCCGACCACGAACGGCGCGATCGTCTCGCGCGTGTTGCCGCGTGAACTCACCAATCGGGCGCAGGCCGTGAGCGCGGAACGCGGCGCGACCCTGTTCGCCGGCGCGCTCGCCGCACTATGTGCCGCTCTCGGCCGTTACGCGGGCAGCGACGAGGTGACCGTCGGCACCCAGGTCTCCGATCGCGATCAAGTGGAACTCGAAGCGATGATCGGCCAGTTCGTGAACTCGCTGATCCTGCGCAACGATCTATCGGGCGACCCAAGCTTCGGCGAGCTCATCGATCGTGTCGCCGAGACCTCTGCGCAAGCGCTCGATCACCGTCACATCCCGATCGAACGGCTCCTCGGCATGATCCGCGGCGAGCGCAGCCATGCCAACAGCGCGCCGATCTCGGTGAATTTCATCTTCCAGAAGACCTTCATTCAAAACACCGCTTATGGCGACTTCACGCTGATCGACATGCCGTCGTTGCCGGCGGGTGCGATCTATGACCTGAATTTCTTCATGGTCGAACGGCTCGACGGCTGGCGTTTTTCCTGTCAATTCAATATGGATCAATTCGAGGCCGAAACGGCGGAGCGTTTGCTCGGTTATTTTCAGGATGCCCTGCAGAGCGGGGTCAGCGATCCCGGACGCGCAATATCACAACTCGCTTTGGGCAAGCCCGGCGAGGCCCGGGACGTGCTCGCGAGGCTGAATGCACGGGCCGCACCGGTCACGCCTGTCGAGAGCATCACGGCGCGATTCGCCGCCCAAGTGCGCCGCGCGCCGACCGCGATCGCCGTGAGCGGCGCGGATCGGGTGCTCAGCTACGGGGAACTCGATGCCGCCTCATCGCGACTCGCCCATCAGCTGCGGGTACGCGGCATCGCGCCGGATACGACGATCGCCGTTTGTCTGCCGCGCGGCGTCGACGTGCCGGTCGCCCTGCTCGCCGTGCTCAAGGTTGGCTGCGCCTACCTGCTCATCGATCCCGAATTCCCGGCCGCGCTGCGCGCGCGGCGGTTCGCCTCCGCACGGGTGGGCGCCGTCATCGTCGCGGGAACACCGCCGGGCGATGGCCCGATCATCAGCGTTGATATTCGCTCGGCGTCCGAGATCACGAGTCCCGTGACGGGCCTCGGCGCCTTGTCCGGAATGCCCAGCGCAGGGGCCTGTGTTTGGGACTCTGCGACCGGCACGCAGCGCCCGATCGCATGGACTCAAGGGGAACTCGCGAGCGCCGTCACCGCGCTCGCGGCACAAATCGGCGTCGGCGAGCGCGATACGGTCGTCGCGGTCTCGGGATTACGCAACGGCGCCGCGACGTTCGAGCTGCTGCTGCCGCTGCTCTCGGGCGCACGGCTGGTGATTGCCGCGCAGGAGGATCTCGCCGACGGAGTATCGCTTGCCGGGCTGCTGCAGCGCTCCGGTGCCACGGTGCTGCATGCGGCACCCGAGCTCTGGTCGAAGCTACTCGCAGCGAAGTTCGCGCCTTGGCCCAGTTTCAAAGGCTTGTGTTCGATCGCCGCGGCGAATCCGCGGCTCGTGGACCGCTTACTCGGGCTCGGTGTCGAACTCTGGGGATTGTACGGAGCGGCCGCGGTCGGCATGGCCGCGGCGGCGACTCGCTTGGAAGCTAAGCAAGCCGGCAATCGCCTCTTGCAGCCCCTCGCCCACGCCTCGTTTCAAATCGTCGACAGCGCGGGCGCGGCCACGGTGCTCGGAGCCACCGGCGAATTGCGCATCGGCACGACGGCCGCGCCGAACAACGCGCCTTACCGGACCGGAGATCTCGCACGACTCAAGTCCGCCGGTTTCATCGAGCTGCTTGGACCGCGCGATCATGAGTTTTTCGCCGACGGCTATCGCATCGATCCCGCCGCTATCGAAGACGCGCTGCTCGCCAGCGGACAGATTCGCGAAGCCGCCGTCGTGCAGGTATCGGATGCGGCACCCGGCGAGTCGATCGCCGCTTATTTGGTCGCTAAGGACCCCTTGCTCGCGACGAATGGCGAATGGCTCGCTGAGTTGCGTCGCGGCCTCGCCTGCAGCCTCCCGGCGGAAAGCCTGCCCCACGCATACGTCCTGCGTGACGGCCTGCCACGCCAGGCGAATGGGGCGATCGACCGACGCGCCTTGCTGGCCTCACAAGCATCCACGCAACCCGGTGCAGGCAGCGGCCAGCCGGTCGGCGAGATCGAACAAAAATTGGCGGATATCTGGTCCGCCATTTTGCGCGTCCCAAACATCTCGGTATACGACAACTTTTTCGAGCTGGGCGGCCACTCGCTGCTCGCGGCCCGCATGCTCACGCGGGTCGAGCGCAGTTTCGGTCGGCGCATCAAGTTGGCGACGCTGTTTGCGGCCCCGACGATTCAGGAACTCGCAGCGATCGTGGGTGATGCCGATCCGCGCGAGTTCGACTTTCGGCAGATGGTCAAGATCCAGCCGAACGGCTCCAAGACGCCTTTGATCAGCATCAACAATACCGGCATCTATTACGGTATGGCGAAACGCCTCGGCGCGGATCAACCCGTCGTGTCGCTGCAGCTGTTCGATCCGTCGGTGCGCAGCGTGGCGTTGCCGGAGACGCTGGAAGAAGTCGCCGCGAGCTATGTCGAACTGATCCGACGCGTACAGCCGCAGGGGCCTTATGCCTTGATGGGCTGGTGTGTTGCCGGCGCGCTGGCGTTCGAGATCGCGCGTCAACTCAAATTGGCGGGCAATGAGATCTCCAATCTGTTCCTGATCGATTCCTGGGTACCGCAGTATTTCCGCCGCGTTGGCAAGATTCGCGGTGCGATCGGCGAGTACTCCTTGCGCTTTCAATTGATCAGAGCGGATTTCGATCGCGTGGCGACCGGCAAGCAAGGCTTCCTGTCGTTCTTGCGCAATCGCATGTTCGTCAAGAACATTCAGAAACTCATCGGCGACCAAGACGACTACGCGCCGGGTACGGGCGATTCGGAATACGACAGCCCGGAAACCTACGATCGGTGGCTGCTGGAGTACCTGCAACGCGTTACCGCGCGCTACGAACCGAAGAGTTTTCCGGTGCGCATCACCTTGCTGCGCAGCCGCGACGAACCGACCGGGTGGTTTTTCAAACCCGATGCCGGCTGGCAACAGTTCACGCCGGAGCGCGTCAAGCTGCACTTCGTCGCAGGCAATCACTTCACGATGTTTCAGGAACCCGGAGTCGCACAGTTGGCGCAGCACATCGGTGCTGCGATCGACGGCAAAACCTCTTAGGCGGGTATCACGTTCGCGAGGAACGGAAATTTGTACTTCAGGCGATACTTGAGATAAGGCAACATGCCGTGGCGCCTGCGGAACGAGCGCCGCATCCGGAAGTAGCAGTCCTGCAGCACGTCGACCTTGGCATTGGCGATCAGACTACTTTGACCGACTCTACGGCGCGTGATGGACGAGGGATAATAGATATAGCCGCTCGCCATGATGGCCCGCGCATAGAAGTCGATGTCCTCCGAAATCGCCAAGGTCTCATCGAATCCGCCGGTCGGCACAAACGCGCTGCGCTTGATCAAGCAGCTGCTGCACACGAATACGGCATCGCTGAAGATCAAACGGGCCGCGAGTTCGACGGCCGGCGGCTTGCGCTCGAGGAAGGCGCGACCCTTGGCGAAATAGGCAATCTCATGCTGAACCTTGCTTGGGTTGTCGCCAAAGGGTGTAGGAGTCGTGACCAGCACACCAACCGGCGATTCTTGCAGTATGACGTAGGCCTCCTCCAAGGCCGGCATGACGACCTCGTCGTCGTCGTCCAAGAAGAAGAGCACCGCGCCCTTGGCGTTCCGCGCCGCGTCATTGCGCAAAAAAGCCGGCCAACCACCGGTGGGTGTGGGCCAGCGTGAGTAGTGAATGCGGTCGTCGCCCACAGCTCGCACGGCCGATTCCCCTTCGGCTTCGGGACTATCGTCAATGACGATGATTTCGATCGAGAGACGCGACGGCAACAACAGGCTTTCGAGCGCCTTCTCCAGAAAGGCCGCCCGCTTATAGGTCGGGATGATCACCGAAATGTCGATGGGCGGCGCCATGTTCGCGATTCCTCAGAACGAATCAGGCACTGGCACGGGGTACCCGGCAATACGCTTTTAACAATGTAAGTTTTTCAAGGGCAATCAAGCGCAAACCCTGGGTAAGTTCATGCATACCATGAATTTACCTGTCCTGTTGCCGGCGTCAACTGCTTATCCGGCTGGTTCGCTGTGCATTGGCGAGTGTCAGATCCTGCGCACGGAACCTTGTGTCGTGCTTTTGGACTAGACTGGAATGCAATCCGTGTTAACCCCGAGGATCTGAGTGCTCCTAAGGCAAATTCGTCTACGACGCCGCGCCTGCGTCGCCGCCTCGCTTGGCTTGCCCCTGATCGCATCTGCCGCAGAGGTCCCGACATTCAACGCGCAAGTCGCGCGCATCCTGGACGCGCATTGCGTCGTCTGTCACGGCAATGGTGCAGCCGGTACAGCCGTGGCACTCGTAAGTTATGACGAGGTGCGCGCCCAAGCTGTCGCTATTCGGAGTCAGGTCGTCACGCGGGCAATGCCGCCCTGGCCCGCGGACCCCACGCAGAGCGAGCCGATGCGCAATGACTCCAGGCTCAGCCAAAGTGAGATCGTCACACTGCTCGGCTGGCTCGACGGCGGCATGCCGCGCGGCGATCCCCGCGATCTGCCGCCGGCGCCGGCACCATCATCGGGTTGGCAGGATCCGTCCGGTCGACCGCCGGACGCGGTCGTCTCCTTGCCGACGTTCTCGGTCAAAGCCAACGGGGAAATTCCCTATATTCAAACTCGCGTGAAGGTTCCGTTCCTCAACGATCGCTGGATTTCCGGCCTGCAGGTCCTGCCGGGCAATTCGCTGCTCGTGCATCACATGGGTGTCACCGAAGTGCAACTCGCCAAGGGCGTCACCCCTGAGAATCTTGGCGATCTCGAGCAGGTGGCGAAACGACTGGGCTTGCCGAGCGGCGCGCTGGCGGCAGCGGATCCGGCCGTGCGCGATCCCGACGATGCGACCGCGTATGACATGCTAGCCACCTACACGCCCGGTGCGGGCTATGAAAGCTACGGTGTCGGTAATGCCAAGCGCCTGAAGGGCGGCAGCAATCTGTACATCAATTTCAATATTCACTATACGACCACGGGCAAACCGGAAACCGATATTACACGCATGGGTCTTTGGTTCCAGAACGAGGCTCCGCAACACGAGTTGTTGCGCACACCGTCAGCGGGCAAGACCGTGATCGCCAATGGGACACAACTGCTGACCGACACACCGGGCACGAAGGCCGAGGGCACGGACGTCGCGATCCCGCCAATTCCGCCCAATGCGGATAATTACGAACTGATCGGCATTACGGCTTACACGCACCCCGTCACGCTCTATACCTTCCAGCCGCATGCCCATATGCGCGGCAAAGACTTTCGTTATCTGGTGGTCTACCCCGATGGCCGCGAGCTCAAGGTCCTGACGGTGCCGCGCTTCGACTTTCACTGGCAGCTCACCTATGAACTGGCAACACCGCTGCATCTGCCTGCCGGCAGCAAGCTGGTCGTGATCGCGCACTATGACAATTCGGATCGCAACGCCCACTTGCTGGAGACCGCGGCTGCCGATCCAGCGCGCAAGTGCGGGCCCGAAAAGCAAGCCTATTTCCGCGACCAGAATCAAAGCTGGGACGAGATGTTCAGTCCGATCGTGCAATATTCAAACGACAAGAGCGCATCAGGCAAGACCGGCGCCAGAGCCGAGATCGTCGCGGCCGTCGGTTGTCTCGCGCCAACCGCCGGCGATGGATGGTTGCTCAAAGATGCGCGTCAGATCGGCGGCTCGGCGGCGCAGTCGACAAGCCAAGCCGAACTCTCGCGCCAACGGAACACGAGCTTGGGCACAAAGCATTACGCGCTGATTGGTGCGCGTTTCTTTGCCCCCGAGCGCTATGCCGGACGCAGGGTCGCAGCGAAAGGCGCCATCACCCGAGACGCAGGGACAGATCGACTGAACCTGACGTCATTACAAGGACTGCCCGGCAGCTGTCCGTAAAGGGTAAGCATGCAGACCCCTCATCGCCTCCGCGTCTTGGCCTGCACGTTCGCGCTGTGTTGCGCGTGCCTTGGGGCGCCTATCAATGCAAACCCTGAGACGGGATTTCGGCTGGTCGAGTGGCCGGCGAGTGCCGCCAATCCGGCGTTCAGCTTGGTTGATTTCAACGGGCAGCCACGCACGCTCGCCGACTACCACGGCAAGATCGTGATCGTTTATTTCGGCTTCACGCATTGTCCCGACGCCTGCCCCGCGGAACTCACGAAGCTCGCCGTGGTCCTCAAGAAACTAGGCAGTGCGGGTACCGGCGTACAGGTACTGTTCATCACGCTCGATCCTGCGCGGGACACACCGGCGCTGCTCAAGAGCTATGTGACGGCATTCGATCCGGACTTTGTGGGACTTACCGGAACGGCGCCCCAAATTGATGCGGCCGCGCGCGCCTTTTTCGTGCAATACGCGCGTGTGCAGCAAGGCGAGGACTATGTGATCAACCACTCGACGCGCATCGCCGTGTTCGACGCTCGCGGCCGGCTTCGCTTGCTCGGCACGGAAGACACCAGTATCGAAGACATCGTGCACGATATCCGCGGGCTGACCGAGTGACGGTTGCCGAGACAGCGATGTTGCGTGGCGCTTACATAATACGCGCCGGATTGATCCAACGCATGGGAGACTCTTGCTCTGATCACGCGGTTTAAATCTCAGTGGGTTAATGCTAGCGTGCATCTATATAGCGACGGAGCGCGAATTGATCTTTTGACGATACGCGTGGTCTCGACGTTTAACAGAATGCACCATTGAATATTTTATGCTCTTGGAAATCCTTTGCGGGAACCATAGCGATCGCGGGCGCAGCCCTCGCGCTATCGGCCTGCGGGGGTAACACGCCGATCAGCCAAGGCGCCTCTGCCACGCTGAGCGCCGCTCCCGCCAGCGTCAGCAGCGGCCAGGCCTCGGTGCTTTCTTGGTCCTCGACGAATGCGACGTCTTGTACGGCCTCGGGTGGCTGGTCCGGAACTCTTCCCACGAGCGGCACCCAGAGTACCGGGCCCTTGACGGCGGACACTGTCTACTCGCTGACCTGCTCCGGTCAGAACAGCACGAGTCCCATCACCAGCACGACCGTGACGATCGTCGATACGGCAGTTCCGACCGCGACGCTCAATGTCTCGCCGACGACCATTCAGACTGGCAGCGCCGCGACGCTGACCTGGGCCTCGACTAATGCGACTTCCTGCACGGCCTCAGGCGCTTGGAACGGATCCTTGGCGAGCAGCGGCACGGAGACTACGGGACCTCTTACGGCCGATGAGACCTACTCACTCGTCTGCACGGGGGCGGGCGGCACGAGCGGGCCCGTCACTGCGACGGTTACGGTCTCGTCCACGCCGCCTGTACCGACCGTCAGCTTGAATGCGGCGCCCTCCGCTATCGCAAGCGGGGGCACGTCGGTACTTTCCTGGAGCTCGACCAACGCGACGTCTTGCACGGCCTCGGGCGGCTGGGCCGGTACACTCGCCACGAGTGGTACGCAGAACACCGCGGCGCTGACCACGAACACGAGCTACTCCCTTGTCTGCACCGGCCCCGGCGGCAGCAGCAGCACCGCGACCGCCGCCGTCACGATTGCCCCTTTGCCGACTGCAGTACTCACGGCCTCACCGACGAATGTCGCGAGCGGCGGCAAGTCGGTGCTTTCGTGGAGTTCGACCAATGCGACCTCCTGCACCGCTTCGGGCGGCTGGAGCGGCACGCTCGCCACCAGCGGCACGCAGAGCACGGCGGCGCTGACAGCCAACACGAGCTACTCCTTGGTGTGCTCGGGACTTGGCGGCACGAGTGCGCCGGCCCATGCTACGGTCACGGTTACGGCGTCAGCTGCGCCCACTGTGACTCTGACTGCCGCGCCGACGACGATCGCGAGCGGCGGCAGCTCGACGCTGACCTGGAGTTCGACGAACGCAACTACTTGCACCGCGTCGGGCGGCGCCGGCGGCTGGGGCGGTACCTTGGCCACCAGTGGAAGCTTCCCGACCGGCGCACTCACGAGCACAACGACTTATTTGTTGATCTGCACGGGTCCTGGCGGCAGCAGCAACCAGGCGAGCGTCGTCGTCACCGTTGCACCCGTCCCGACCGCGACCTTGACCGCCTCACCGACGAGTATCGCTAGCGGCGGCGCGTCCACCCTGACTTGGACTTCGGCGAACGCCACTTCCTGTACGGCCTCGAATGGTTGGACGGGCCCTCTGGCAACGACGAACGGTTCGAAGCAAATCGCGTCGATCACGGCGACCACGACCTATTCGATTATCTGTTCCGGTCCTGGCGGCAATAGCGCTCAGGCGAACGCCACAGTCAATATCCTGCCCGCGCCGACGGTCACGCTCAGCGCATCGCCGACCAGCGTCGTGAGCGGTAACGCCGCGACGCTGACTTGGAGCTCAACGAATGCGACTTCCTGCACGGCCACGGGGAGTTGGACCGGGACCCTTGGCGTCAGCGGCACGCAAACCACGGGCGCGCTGACCGCGAGCCAGTCTTATCAGCTGACCTGCACCGGAACTGGTGGGACGAGTAATACGGCGAGCGCCAACGTGACCGTTACGCAGCCCGTCCCGACGGTCAGTCTCACTGCATCTCCGACGACCGTGACGAGCGGCGGGACTTCGATGTTGAGCTGGACGTCGACGAATACAAGCGCGTGCACGGCATCTGGCAGTTGGACTGGGGCAGAGCCCACGAGCGGCACCTACACAACCCCTGCGCTCACGGCGAACGCAAGCTATACGCTGACTTGCACGGGCGCGGGGGGCAGCGCCAGCGCTACGGCAGCCGTTAGCATTACGACCGGCAATGTCGTGGTTTCACCGAGCATCGCGGCGCTCACGCTGACGCAACAGCAGCAATTCACGGCGACCGTACCAGGCGGCGGCGGCGCGACCTGGTCCGTGGATTCGATCCCCGGCGGCAATGCATCTGTGGGTCAAATTTCTGCAACCGGCCTTTACACGACAACGAGCGGCGCGACTCCCGGCACGCACACGATCACGGCCACGAGCACCAGCAACACCGCGCAGTCCGGGACAGCAACGGCAGCCGTCACCGGCTTGACCGCCGTGTACACCTACCACAACGACAACGCCCGCGACGGTGTCAACGCGCAGGAATACGCGTTGACGCCCAGCAATGTGAAGACCTCTTTCGGCAAGATTACGTCTTGCGCAGTTGATGGTGCGATCTACGCTCAGCCGCTGTGGGTTGCGAACCTGCAAGTCAACGGCGCGCAGCATAACGTCGTGTTCGTTGCGACCGCGCATGATGGCTTGTTTGCCTTCGACGCAGACTCCAACCCGTGCACGCTGCTCTGGGGCTCTAACTCGAACTTGATCGATACGAATCATGGCGGCACCGGCGGCGAAGTGACCGTACCGGATGCGACCGGCAACGATGTGGTCGGCAACGGCTATGCCGATATCTCGCCCGAAATTGGCGTGATCGGCACGCCCGTCATTGACCAATCGACGAACACCCTCTACGTCGTCTCCAAGTCCATGAATGCCAGCGCGACGACTTTCTATCAACGTCTGCACGCGATCGACATCACGACCGGTAACGAGAAAACCGGCTCGCCCGTGCTGATCACGGGAACCTATCCCGGCACTGGTGCTCAGGGAGACCCAAGCACCAACGGCTTGGTCAGTTTCAGCGCCAAGAAGGAAAACCAACGCCCGGGGCTGGCACTCCTCAACGGGCAGGTCTATATCTCTTGGGGCTCCCATGAGGATTCCGGGCCCTGGTACGGCTGGATCATGAGCTACCAGTACAGCAACGGAACATTCACGCAGAAATCCGTATTGAACATCTCGCCGAACGCGGGACAGAGCGGCATCTGGCTGAGCGGTGGCGCGCCGGCGGTTGATTCGGCGAATAACCTCTATATCTCGTCGGGCAACGGCACTTTCGATGCCAATAGCACGAGTACGCCAAATAACGATTACGGCGATTCGCTCATGCAGCTGACGAGTTCCCTGACCGTGACCCAGTCCTTTACGCCGCAAAACCAGGCAATCGATGACAATGCCGATCGGGACTACGGCGCGGGCGGCATCACAGTATTGCCGGATTTGCCCTCGGGCAGCCCGATACCGCATTTGTTGGTTACGGCGGATAAGCTAGGCGATATCTTTCTGCTCAATCGCGACTCATTGGGCGCTAACAATCCGCTGCAGCCGCCGGTTCAGGTACTCAGCTATCCACTGACTCAGCCGGCTTATCCTAATAACAATTCGAGCGAGCGTGTGTTTTTCGCGACCGGGGCGTTCTGGAACAGCACGTATTACATTGCCAGTTTTCAAGGACCGCTCTACTCGTTGACACTGAATCCGTCGATGCCGAATCTCACGGCCGGGGCCACCTCCACGCATACCTATGGGTTTCCGGGCAGTTCACCGTCCGTGTCAGCATCGTCGAGCACCCAGAATGGGATCGTCTGGACCTTGGACACCGGCAACTATTGCACGAATCAATCAGGGGGTTGCGGACCGGCGGTTCTGTTAGCCCACGACGCGACCAATGTCGGCACTCTCCTATGGAGCAGCCCCACGAGTAGTGGCACAGGGGCTGCGGGCTACGCGGTTAAGTTCACCGTGCCAACTATCGCCAACGGCAAGGTCTATGTCGGCACGCGCGGTACTGACCACGGCAACGTGTATACACCCGGCGTCGCGCCGGGCGGCGAGCTGGATATCTTCGGTCTCACGCAGTAGCGATTGCCGGGGGCCGCGGCCGACACGAGATTAGCTCCCGCGTCTACGCCGTAACCTTCCACGGCAAATGGCGATATAAGAAAGATCAACGCCACGGCACGGCTCGCCAGCCTTTCGGCTTCGGTTGCATGCGCGCGGCATGCTGGAATAAGTATGTCGAGAATATCGGCCAGCGATCCAACGCTGATCACTTTTTGAACAACCCGACGACGACCAAGAAAAGACAACTGTCGTCGAATTGCGAATTTCATGAACCAGTTCACATTTCGATGCAGTGATTTTTCAGGAAACGCTTTAGTTGCGTCTGCCGGAGACGACATATGGCGGGCGCAACCTGCGACCGCGAGTATGCGAGTCCACTCCGAAAATCACTGCACGAGGTGTCGATTTGAAACTTTTGCCGAACATGGGCCGGCTCGCATGCCTTGGTTTTATCGTCCTGATGTCAGCATGTAGTGGGTCGGGCAGTTCAAGCACCACCAATCCAGTTACGCGTCCGACCTCTACAACACCAAGTACACTCGCGTTCACCGCGGCCACCTACGCGGCAACAAGCACTGCGAGTTCGGTAACGGTGGCAGTCAATCGGTCAGGCTCTTCCACGGGCGCCGCAAGCGTGAACTACGCAACGGTCAACGGAACCGCCCTTGCGGGTACGGACTATGCGGCCATGAGCGGCACGCTTAATTGGGCTGATGGCGATAGTGCGCCGAAGAGCGTCGCGGTTCGCGTCATCGCCAGCAGCAGCGCAATGAGCTTTCAGATCCAATTGTCCTCACCTGTCAATGCAAGCCTCTCTACACCGACCTCCGCCACGGTATCGATTGCAGCGCAAATGATCGCGGGAACTGGCAGTTCTTCACTGTCAATTCGCGTTCAGGGTAATCATTTCATTGATGCCAACAGCATGCCGATACAATTAAGAGGCGTAAACGTTGGCGATTTGGGATTCGTTGCCGCACAGGGCTGGGATCCGGCAGATCCTTGGGGTGGAGATGCGCCAAATTTTTCCGCGATCAAGACTTGGAAATCTAACGTCGTACGTTTTCCCTTGAACGAGGCATCGTGGCTCGGATATACCTGCGTGGATGCGACCGGAGCGAGTCGCGACCCAGATCCTGGGCACAACTACCAAGCCACGGTTGCGAAGGCAGTCTCGAATGCTACAGCTGCCGGCATGTACGTCATTCTAGATTTGCATTGGTCTGCGCCGAAGAATTTTTGCCCGTTGGCGCAAAACCCCATGGCGGACAGCGACAACTCCATTGATTTTTGGACGTCCATCGCGGGAACGTTCAAGAGCTACCCGAATGTGATGTTCGAGCTGTTCAACGAACCATATTTCTATTGGTTGACGAGCGGTGAGACGGATTGGAATGTGTTGATGAACGGCGGAACTATCACCGCATACGTCACCGGCGACGGCAGTGAATACACGGCCAACTACACCTGGCAAACGGCGGGTATGCAGCAAATGCTCGACGCCGTGCGAAAAACCGGTGCGACTAATGTGGTCCTGGTTGGCGGGGTTTCGTGGTCACAGGATCTATCGCAGTGGGTTGCTCATATGCCCACAGACCCTCAAAAGCAGATCGCGGCTGTTTGGCATGCATACCCGAACTCCGGCACCGTTGGGGATCCGCAAGCTGCTTTACCGAAATATGGCAGCGTGGCCTACGCCTGGACCAAGAGCGTGCTCACGGCGGGGTACCCCGTCTTCATCACGGAGTTTGGCGATCACAATGCAGCAGGAACGATAGGCTCGCCCTTTGCTTCGAACCTGCTGCCTTGGGCGGATGCCAATGGGGCCTCGTACACAGGTTGGACATGGGACCCCTGGGGTGAAAGCGACAACGTCTTGATCAAGGATCACACTGGCACCCCGACGGACGGCTATGGGGTGTACACCAAGGCCCATTATCTCTGCGTAGCGACCGGCAGCAGTAACTGCCCATAAATCGTAACGATACTGGCGCCTCTCCCGCCTATCGCGGGAGAGGCTATCGAGTTGTCGCGATAGCTCAACATGCCCTGTAGACTAGAAACACAGAAGCTGCCGAGAATCGAGATGTGACCTGGCTTAGAGAGCAACTTGAACGGACTTCCGCCGTAGTTCTGACCGTCCTTGTTACATCGCTTACACAGCGAGTGGTGCACGCATCACCCGCGCTGGAATTGCACGTTTCGGGGAATCACCTCGTCGATGCCGGCGGCGAGACAATTCAATTGCGCGGCGTCAACGTCTCTGGGTTGGAATTTGTAGCGGCGCAAGGCTGGAGTCCCGGCAATCCTTGGGGCGGTGCGACCGGTGATCCCACACCCAATTGGGCAGTCATGAAAACATGGCGAATCAATGTCGTACGTATTCCCCTCAATGAGGCATCTTGGCTAGGAGGCAAGTGCAAGAATGCGAAGGGCGAGGTTCGTGACCCCGACCCGGGTCATAACTATCGACAGACAGTAACCAAGGCAATCGACGACGCCACCCACGCTGGCTTCTACGTAATCATTGACTTGCATTGGACGGCACCCAATGGCTTCTGCCCCCTTGCGCAAAATCCTATGGCCGATCAGGACAATGCAACCGCCTTCTGGCGTCAAATGGCAACACAATATAGAGATCACGCCAACGTCGCGTTTGAGGCTTTCAATGAGCCGTATTTCTCGTGGCTGGCCCCTGGCGAAACCGACTGGACTGTTTTGCGAGACGGCGGAACATTCACTCAGTATGTCACCGGTGATGGTGCAAGGTACACATCAAACTACAGTTGGAAGGCCCTCGGAATGCAGGCAATCATTGATTCAATTCGCGCAACCGGTGCCAAGAACGTGATTTTAATAGGCGCACCCAGTTGGTGCCAGGATCTATCGCAATGGTTGCGCTATAAGCCGCATGACCCGTTGCAGCAGATAGCTGCGGTGTGGCACGCCTACCCAAACGCAAATAAAGTCGATGACCCGAAGTCCGCCGAACCAAAGCTAGGCAACATCGCCTATACATGGGCGCAGGCGATACTCGACGCGGGTTATCCCGTCGTTATCACGGAATTTGGTGATCATAACGCTCCAGGCAGCATCGGATCGCCGTTCGCCTCTAAACTGCTTCCTTGGGCCGACAAGGCCGGCGCATCATATCTTGGATGGACATGGGACCTATGGCAGGACCACGACAATGTTCTGGTCAAGAGCAAGACTGGTACGCCAAGCGACGGCTACGGAGAATACGTCAAACAGCACTATCTATGCGTTGCGGCACGCAACACGGCTTGCCTTTAGCCCGGCATTTCTAGTCCGTGAGCCTTCTACGTAAGGCCGCACACGGTTTTTCAACAGCGCGGTAGATCAGCCAAGCAAGAAACGTCGATATACCCAAGGCCAAAACGGCCCGAGGAAATTCGGAAATGCCGGGCAATAACTCCTGCAGCGCGGCGATGACCACGTAATGAAGCAAATATAGCGAATACGACAGCAACCCGATGAACACCAAAAGACGCGTATTCAAAAGCCGGAAAGGTGCCCAACGGTCATATCGAATTGCTGCTATGAACAATATAGTCAACGCCGCCCCTTGCAGGGAATAGCGTAGTGTTTCTCTAAACGAATCGTCCCGGACCAACAAGCAACCGAGAAACACCATCAATGCGCCCGGCGTATAGATATATTTCCACCGGCTCTCGGACAGAATCAAACCGTCCCGGACGGGATTACACCAAACGGCCAGGGCGCAGCCAAACAAAATCGAATCGACGCGCGTATCGGTCGCCATGTAGGTACGATCCTGGGATACGTGAAACTTGAACACGAGAACGCACCGCCACACGAGAACAAGCAGGCATAGAGTCCAGAAGAACACTGCTTGCGCACGAGCCGACATGCGAAGCCTTCTTATCAGTGAGTAGACCCAAGGAAATAACAGATAGAAGTGTTCCTCCACCGCCAACGACCAATACACACCAGTTCCAGGGGGTAACCCAGGGTAGCCGTGATCGATGATCCAATAGTTCGAGTAGTGCAACATCTGTGCGGTTACCGGCCAGAATTCGATCGTGCCCGGCGGTTCAAACAGCAATGAGCCAACGACGGCGAGAATTAGCACCAGATAGAACGGCGGCAAGATACGCAAGATTCGTCGCAGCCAGAAATGCCGAAAATTGATCGACGCATCCCGGTCGTATTCATCCCGCATGAGTGTCGTGATGAGAAATCCGCTGAGAAAGAAAAAAATCGTGACGCCGAGGCCACCCGGCACATATCGCTTGAGACCCGCATGCGCGACGAAAACGAGCAAAAAGCTAATCGCCCGTATCCCGTCGAGGGAAGGAATGTGGCGACCTGCCTTCAAGATTATGTTCGCGGTGCTCGGTGCGCCGCGTCTCGAAGCGCTCGGTACGCACCAAAAAAAGGCGGCTGAGACCTCCGCTTGCAAGCCGTAAAAGCCGAGGAATTCCGCTTCATCGTAATGGGCATATGGACTTTGGCAGCCACTCGTCGCGTTTACGTGACTACCATAAGCGTCACGAACGTCTATTCTATGGATTTTACAGTACTTTGCGCCCGATAAATGACAAACAGCTCACGAACTAAACACCCTGGATTCGCTCGTGGAATGCAAATCGCTACCATATAACTTATTGAAAAGACAGACAGATCTCCGTTGACCAAGTGGCGGGAACCGAGCCGCCAAATTGCCACACTTGGGCGCCCGAGATCGAGGTTGGGAATGATATCCTTGCTGCGTACTAGTGGTCGGATATTCCGAGGAGCCTCGAATCTCCGCTTCATAACCCAGTAGTTGGTTCACCTAAAATGCATATATTACTGGCTGGCGCAATTAACTGTGATCCCTGGGAAGCTTTGCTCGACGGACGACTTGCATGACTGCTTACGGATTGGCGAAGCAAGTGCGAATTTCCGCCGCCCTCCCCCAAGCAAACAAATTCGAAGATGCGGTTGCGTTCGTCAAATTGACCTGGCGTGTACTGCGGTTGAGCCGAGCATCCAACCTTCAACCAGACGACCGAAAACATTTGCCGCCCGGTCCAGCGCAGTTTCGGATTGCCGGCGCCGAGCGCAATCGTATTTGAATAACCGTCGCAATTTCCGTCAACCGACCGGATGTGGTCGTAGGTTCGTCAAACGAGCCAGTGAGCCTTATTTCCTTAGAGGCATATTCCGCATTCTATGAACGCACGCTATGACCTGATCATCATTGGTACAGGCTTCGCCGGATCGTTTTTTCTGACGAGATACCTGGAGCACGCTCCGGCGACAGCGAAGGTGTTGGTTCTCGAACGTGGTGCGTCTGACTCAAAATCCTGGCAACTGGCGAACAGGCGTACCTCGAGCTTGGCGCCGGAAGACGTGTTCGTGAACCTGGACCCTGAAAAGGAGTGGCTTACAAGTCCCGGCCTCGGTGGTAACTCCAAGTGCTGGTGGGGTGGCGCAACACGCATGATGCCGGGCGATTTCAAGCTAAGATCGCGCTATGGAGTAGGCAGCGATTGGCCGATCTCCTATGAAGACCTCGAACCACACTACTGCGCCGTAGAACAAATCATGATGATTTCGGGGCCGTCCGATAGCCCCATGCCGAGGTCCCGACCCTTTCCGCTACCACCGCATAGGTTCTCGGATCCAGACACATTACTAAAGGCCCACTTTCCCGATGGATGGTTTCATCCCGCAACCGCGCGCGCGAGTACCCCCACACCAACTCGCACTACCTGCTGCGCAACCGGCTACTGCGAACTATGCCCTGTAGATGCAAAGTTTACGATCCAAAATGGCCTCGCATATATATTTCGTGACGAACGAGTCACCTTGCAACTCGATTCAGCAGTAGATCATATTGAAACCAGCGCGGGACTAGCCACCGGCGTCGTGTACACAAGAGCGAATAGGTCAGAGCGCGCAACGTCTGATGTCGTAGCGCTGGCCGCCAGCGCACTTTTCAATCCGCATATTCTGCTCCGATCAAATATCAATCACCCGCTGCTCGGCAAGCGGTTACACGAGCAGATGCCGGTAGATGTCTGTCTCAATCTCGCGGGTGTTAAAGCTTATAACGGCAGCACGACCATAACCGGAAACGGTTACGTGTTTTATGAGGGGGAGCATCGTCGTGATCATGCTGGATGTCTGATCGAAACATGGAACTCTCCCGCCTCCTACGATCGTGCTGCTCTGCGAACAGAGCGAGGACGCTATACGGAACGCGCATATCTTCGATTTATGTTCGATGAGATTCCGCGGAACGACAATACGGTCACCGTAAACGCGCGCAATCCACGCCTTGCGGAGACGAGATTCGTTGGTTATTCGGCCTATGCGCAGCGCGGCGTAGACCGCATCCCCGCAATGATCGATCAACTGGCACAAGCTTTACCAATCGAAAGCGTCGAGAGCATCCTAATCGGCCGGACCACGGCCCATATCCAAGGTACCGTCGTGATGGGAAATTCTGTCGAGGACAGCATCGTAAATCGCGATTTGGTTCATCATCAGATCCATAACTTACTGGTTCTGGGTGCCAGCGCCTATCCCACCGCGAGTCCCGCCTACCCGACTCTGACGGTTTCCGCGATGTCGCTGAGAGCTGCAGACCAGTACTTTGGCCACGCATCACGCATATGATCAAGCGACGCTACATTTTGCTTGGCGCGATTGCCGGCATTGTCGGTATTCGATTCGCACTGAGCTCGGATGAGGGCGCAATACTTGCCGTTTTGCGAAAGCGGCTAGATTACCTGCAATTGGACGAAGAAGGCCTGTTATCGTACGCGCGAGATCTTGCCGCTTCGCACCGAATCGCCAGCGTTCGCCTCCGCTGGGTTCAGATGATCGGCCCGCTGTACACGCATTTCGACTCCCTCGGCCGAAACCCCGTCGCACACAGCGTGCGCCACGGCGAGGAGCGGATCGTATCGACCTACTTGTTATCCAGCGATTTCTTTATCAACGGGCAAGATGAGTCGCGACTGGTCCGGTACCTTGGCTTTTACGATCCTCTAAAAGCCTGTGCCAACCCCTTTGCCAGGCGCATGGCCTGATACCAACCAGGCTACGGGTCGCGGCCTTAGAATTATCCAATAAGAGACAATGAAAATTCCCAAGGTCTCGAGTTCCGCCGGCGCTTGTGCTCGTTCAGCATTTATTGCGGCATCTTTGGCACTCTTTGCAAGCGCCAGTGCAATCGACAGTGTTGCCGCTGACGATGGGTCCCTCTTATCACGGCATCTACCCAACTACGCATCCAGTGGCACGGCGCAACGCGCGAGCGACGCTGATTACGGAAAACCGTGGCGATCGTCCGGCACGCCGGCTAGCCTTTCGTATGATCTATCGTCCGTTGATGTACAGAAAAGGCGCCGGCTCCTCCTCGTTTGGTATAACGATTACACATACTCGTACGATCATGCGATTTTTGGATGGCCCGGATATAACAACCCTGGTGCCTACACGATCGAGGTAAACCCCGCGCCGGGTGGCCAGGATCCGCCGAAGAACGGCTGGATCCTCGTGGAGTCCGTCAATCGCAACACGCTTCATTCTCGTGAACATCTGGTCAATTTCGCGGGCTACAACTGGCTTCGATTAGAGTTTACGGCCTCCGATGGATCCCCCAAGAATATGGACATTGCGGCGAAAGTGGATATTTACGACGGCGACGAAGCGACGCAAGATGGTTGGTTATTTGTGGGTGATTCGATAACGGCCAACGGCATGAGCCACAGCGAGATTTCCGGATTGGCGTCAGACTCATTTGGCAACCAGGTGGCAAAGATCTCCGGCCGGGTACCCGTTCAAGAAAACGCGGGCATGCCTGGCTGGCTGTCAGGCGACGCGAAGGCTTATCTCCCGCTATGGCTTGCGGCATTTCCTGGGAGATACGTAACCCTGAACTTTGGGACCAACGACGGTGCGGGCGTCGATCCACAGATGTTCTACGCGAATATGTCGTCTCTCGTGCAGCAGACAATTGTGCGGGGCAAAATCCCTGTCATTCCACTGATTCCTTGGGCCAGCCGACCGGACCTCGTTAAGAGCATTCCCATTCTTAACGCCGAGATAAGGCGGTTGTTAGCCCGTCAGCGCTGCGCGATAGCCGGCCCGGATCTGTATGATTTTTTCAAAAATCGTCCGCAACTCATCTCGAATGACGGCGTTCATCCCAATGACGCCGGTTATGCCGAGCTTCGTAAATCATGGTCTCAGTTCGCCGCGCACGTTTCAGCGCCCCCCGACGGCTGCTCAAATAACGCCGATTATTGATGTCTGCGCCAATTAAGATCGGATTGCGGGAAATGTCGAGCGGTACGGGCCGCCCTCGGCATGAGTTTGTCGGGATCCAATACCTTCGGGCAGTTGCCGCATTGATGGTTGCCTATTTCCACGTAACCATCCAGATCCCGGCCTACGCGGCAACGTTCGAAAATCACCTTTTTGGGGTTCCGCGTCTCGCGAATGGTGTTGATCTCTTCTTCGTTATCAGCGGATTCATCATGTACGTGTCGAGTCCCCGCGGAACGCCTGTCGACTTTTTGATTCGGCGGGTCATTCGAATTGTACCGCTGTACTGGCTGATGACGCTTCTGCTCATTCTTTTGCATGCGGTTCAGCCCGAGGTTTTTCGCTCGGTGATCGTCAGAGCGGATTTCGTATTGAAGAGCTTGTTCTTCATACCCTATTCGCCCACAGGCGCCGGCGGAACCATGGAGCCCGTGCTCGTGGCCGGCTGGACCTTGAATTTCGAGATGTTTTTTTATGGGATATTCGCCTTGGCACTATTTGCGCCACTGCGTTGGCGGCTGCCTGCGATGGGTCTACTTTTTGTAGCATTAGTTGCGGCCGCATACGGATTTGGCGCACTAAAGACGATCCCGTCGCTGGATTTCTTGGCCAATCCTCGACTACTGGAGTTCTGGGGCGGAATGGCTCTGGCGCAGATGTATCAGAAACAGGTGCTACGCATCCCAACGAGAGCGGCATGGTGCCTGCTGGCGGTGTGTTTCGCGATCATGCTCTACGGTATTCCGTTTGCCGACGTTGCGCTTGGAGAGTTACCGC
>Ga0209208_10002617_pt1 | contig 25831 bp, 16 predicted proteins | sample S1TSphfallax_3_FD_187694 | JGI IMG/M metagenome (GOLD analysis project Ga0209208, IMG submission 187694) | Host-associated microbial communities from peat moss isolated from Minnesota, USA - S1T2_Fd - Sphagnum fallax MG (SPAdes) (version 2) | ecosystem: Host-associated > Plants > Peat moss >...
ATGCAGTTAGCCTAATCCTAAAAAAATCGATTTTAAATATACATATTGTAAACCGATAGTACAAATCGATTTTTGTAAAAAACATTTGGTAGAATAAATTCGGTAAAGGAAATTCAGTAGGGAAAATTTGGTAGGGAAAAATCGATTTTGGTACAATATCAATAAAATTTACCTTCAACATCATCCCCCTTTCTAATTGGGATTATGTCCTCTTAATTACATTCTCTACACTATTTTTCCATAATTGTAGCCTTTGTTTCCTTTACCTTAACATCTACCCTTAAATCTTCCATTGCGGCAATAAGATTTGGTGCAATGGCAATAGGGACAATAATTGTTTTTGGTTATACTAGAATCAAAGTCCCTTCTTCCATATCAGATTCAACCACTAGATTTGTATGTTCATCTTTAATAATCATGCCAAAAAATGTCTAATGAACTGCTCCACTAGAATGTGTTGTAGCTTCTGTAGGGGCAAAGGCTAGAATAGGTGCAACAGCTTCGGCCTTGTTGAAACCATCTATAGCACTAGAGAAAATTCTTGTACTAGAAGTTACTTTAGATTTGGTAGGTCGAAATTCTAGTGTGATTACCAAATCCACCTCCATCTTTTTGCCTTCACTTTGCTGTTCACTTTTAGTGTATCGGGTTCGAAGGTAGATTTGAAATGGGTTTGCATTCTACTGAAATCAAAAGGTGGCATCATCAAATGTGGCATTATTCCTCAGTAGGTTTTTTAGGCGCAATTGGTACAACTCTTCATCTTTTCGATAGGACTCAAATGCCTCCTAGATAATTTCACCAACTTGTTTTTTGTATAACTCCCATTATTTGATTTGACTTCTTTTGCTCCTTTTCTAATAAATTAAAATTTCTATTTTCATAAAGGCATGCTCCATCTTTAAGTTATTTAATTCTTCCATCTAATGGTGGTAGAGGTTTGTGAGCTTTATTTTGTGCCTCAATGCCCTCATCTCCTTCACTAAGGAATCCAACTCCTCCTAAATAACACCAGGATTTTACTATACCTCATTCAAATCTTGTTGAAGCAATCAAATTTTTTTAGTTGGTTCTTATAGTTCCAGTTGATGTTTCTGCACCATTTTGGTGACTCATTTTGGCCGTCCAGTTGCTCCACCTTCCCTTTTGTCGAAATAAATATTTTTTCGGTAAAGGTTAAAGTTTGCTCCACCACCTTCCAATTGTTTTGTTCTTGTTCCAGGGCTTGCTTGAGTTTAGCCCTTTTTGAATCAATGGAGCTTAATGTCTTACCAATTTTGGTAAGGCATTTGAAGAGATCCGATAGTTCATTTTAGTAGTTGGAATTTTTGGTTTTCAACTCCTAAACCCTTTTCTTTGTGTCTTCCAAGTTATGCAACTTGGTCTATAGATGTCGTATGGTGAGAATGTCCTTGTCCTTTTACAACTATAGTAGCTAGCCTTTCACATTCATTATTTCCTCTAGGTTTTTCTGTAATGTTTTTTTTATAATGTCATTTTCAGTTGTGGCCAACCAAAAAGCTATTGAAATGTTACCCACTATTTGGGCAAACTCTTTTGACCGAAGTAAATGGTCTTCCAAAGTCTTCAATGAAGATAAAACTAAAGGAGCTATGATTGTTTCCGTTCCAATAGGTAGAGGACAAAGTCCACCCTATATTGAAAACAAGGTATTAGGGGGGCATCAGTCTTCAGTTGCTTCAGCTGAACTTTGTGCAATGGTTCCACTGAAAAAGTATTGTGGTGGAATATCTAATTCCAATATATTTCCTATTGGAATTTCCTTTCCCTCTAGGAGTTGATGTAACTAGTTAAAGAGATTTGCATTGGAAAGTTTAGTCCAAATCAAACTCAAACTTTACATTCTGCCTTTCTTCTATGGATTTAACGGTTCAAGTGATTGTTTTAATAAATTGTGTTGCCCTAGTGATAGTATAAGATTTTGGGGACAAAGTTGGCCCAAATTCCAAGATTTTAGCGCTAATAACAATGTGGGCGAGATTTTCAATTGCCTTGAAGTTTTCGATTGGGTATTTGTCCCATTGATTTTTTCGATATCCTCCATCTCCTCATTGAATTTAATGTTCTAGGTGTGCGTTGGTAATGCGTTCCTAAAATTCTTTTACTTCCTATAACCTAAACTTCTGGTATTGGTATGGCAACACCTTCCTCCTCTTCGTTTGATATTGGTAGGATGAATGTTAGATCTATCAACAACCAATCTTGGAATAGGATGTCTACCACTTGGGCAACTTCGAATTTGATGATGTCCCTATTTGCACTGGGTTTTGTTAGTGTAGACAAAACTCGCAACCTATTATAAAGGTTGTTGAAGGTTATGGTAGACTAATTCACCTTCACCCCTTGTTCGGCGAACACCACAAAGCTCATCAATTTCTTTACCACGTAGGTGAATTGACTGCCTTTCAACTAGATTATTTGGATTAATGTTAGTAGTTTGGTTACATACATTCCTTTGAAAGGGAAACCTTCCATCCTTTTTGGTCGACCAATGTTTTTTGTGCAATTATTTTTCAATAAATAACTACTTTTTTTTTCGTTTCCTTTTCCTTGGTTAGTGACACTCCCCCAAGCTCCTTGATGGATTCAACTACAAGTCCAAAAATGAAGACGGTGAAAGGAAAAGGAGTTGGGGTGCGCTCCCTGGCTTGTAGAACTTTGGGGTAGAAGGGCATGCTAAAGCTTCAGGATGGGACTAGGAAGATTGACAAGAAATTCACTTACTCACACGAACTTGCACAAACCAAACAATAAGTTGGTTAGTGCGTAGTTGTAGCACTTTGGTGCATGGACAAGCCACGAGTAAACACAGACTCACAAGATTCACCATGGCCCAAACTTGTGGGAAGCCACCACCTTCCCCTTTACAATATACTCTGTGCCTGGCCACAGGACCAACACCCAATGTCATTTTGTCTTTGGACTCTTAAGTGGGAGTCCTGAAATTCCCACATTCAGGACTCTCGCAACTTTGGGGGCCCATAACTTTTTGTGAAAACCTCCAATTGAAATATAGTCTAAAGCAAAGTTGTAGCCTTAGTCGAGAGCTTTCCAACGATATGTCGCACACCACCTGCACACAACGAAATCGGGGGCGATTCCTGGCTTTTAATGCTCGGGAGTCAAATTGCCAATTTGACTTCCGGGCCTTCTTTTGGCCATAACTTGTGCTTTAAGTGTCCAAATGGGTCATGCGAACCCATTTTAGACATTTAAGTTCCAAGAGATTTCCAATAATATAAGGAACTTTTCAATCCGATGGGTTTTGACCCTGTAATCGTTCTCCGAAGATTCGGGAGTCCATTGAGACTCCCACTCCCAAAGTGGGAACTCACTTGGGAGTGTGAGGGTTCATTCCCTCACATTCTCTTACACTCCTAGGAGCATGAGATGTGACTCCTAAGCTCCCCTCTTGGCTTGCACCTTTGCAAGCCCTTGCCTTGGTCACAAACCTAAGGCTAGAGTTATGACAATTAGCTTGGGCGATAATTTACTAATGTTTATTTTTGGTAGGCCGAGCATTTCGACCATGTGTTTTCAATTATGAACACCAGGACTTTCTACATAACTATTTCTATAATTTTCAAATTGAAACGGGTGATGGTGTGTAGGAACTCCTTCACTAGGTAGTTTCGTGTTCTAATTTTTCAATGTTGGCAACCATATTTTTTTGGTTGATTTCGATTTTTGGTGTAGTTTCATTTTCAATAAAACCATATTGAAAACATTTTTGTGAATCCTCCTTGTTCTCTGAATCCTCCTTGTGTTTTCTCCTCCCCTGTTAATGGGAGTTTCTAATCCTTTGGGAATTGTTCTCAAATATCTATAGGGTTTGAGCTTGTTGATGTTCACAAAAATGGGATTTGGCTCAAACTTGTCAATGTTGACAAGTAGTGCATTATTATTGGGGAAATAATATTATATTTTATATGGATGAAACCACCATTTTTTGAACTTTTTAGTGTGTTTTTTTTTGCCGTTTGCAAACCAAAGAACTATGTCCCATAAAGAAAGTCTTAATTTTTTGGTTTTGTTGAGTCCATTATATTTTGTTCCATTGCCTTGTACCTATTTGTTTTCTTGCCTATTTGTGGATTTCACCCAAGTGTTCCAATTTTGCCATGTGATTGGTCAAAATATAAGTAGGAAAGAAGTTTTGGTCAGGATATGAATTACTCATGGGTAACACATATTATGTTAACATCAAAGGGTAAGGCCATAAATAAATTGAAACGATGTGTGTTTGATTATTACTTTAAATGTTATGCGATAAATATATAGAATTGTGTGTTACTCATCCCAATCAGTGCGATTTTCATTCACCAACTTAGTAAGCAATGAACCAATGACATTGTTGGTGGATTATACCTATCCATTACCTTGTGGGTAATAAATGGTCAAGGTTGTATGTCATACAAAAAATGTGTTGTAAGAATTTCAATGGCATCATTGATAAAGGGAGTGCATGATCATTTACATAAAGCTTTCAAAGTTGACTTTTTCTTTTGTTCTTGGTTGTATTGAATTGGAAATTTTCCAATAGTGAGTACTTGGAAATTTCCTATATTCACATCAGTTGTAAGAGGAAAAGTGTAGCATACATTGTTTGGTTTGGTACCCCACTTTCTTCTATGAGGTTGGGCATTCGGGATAAGGCATCTGCCACAGATTGAGATTTCCTTGGTTTATAAATTATTGAAAAATCATATTCCAAGAAGAAAAGTAACTACCTTGTTATTACCCTAAAACTTGGGGTTTTTCAACCAAGTACAACAACACCATATGGTCCACATAAAAGATAAATTTGTTACCTAGCAAGTAATGATAAAATTTATGAAAATCATACACCATTATAAGTGCCTCCCTTTCAATTGTTGTATAATTATGTTCAACATTGTCAAGCATCTGTGATGCATAGGCAATTGGTTGGTTGTAATTTTGGGTAAGGTTCTGCCGCAACATAGCCCCAATTGTGAAATTATAAATGTCTGTGTGAACATGAAACCTAATGTCCCAATGAGGTGAAATCAAAATCAGTGCTTCCATGTAGTGCTACTTGATTTCTTCCCAAGCATGTTGGCATTCTATCATCCACTTGAAAGCTTATGTCTTACACAATAGCTTGGTAATGGGAGCCATAATCAAAGAAAAATCCTTGATAAAACACCTATAGTATTGTGCCATGCCATTGAAAATTGAATGTCTTTAGGTGTTTTTGGTGTAAGCATGTGAATAATAGTTAATTTTTTTTTTAGATCTAGTAGCTTGCCCTCCTTAGATACCATGTATCCCAAGATAACATTTCAATGCACTAGGAACATGCATTTTTTAGGGTTCAAGCTTATATTGAATTCTTTGCATTTATCAAATCATAGTCATAGCTTTGGTAAATGGGTGTCTAGATCATTGAACATGCTAAAGTCATCCAATAGTAGTTTCATGAACATTCTAAAATAGTCCTTGAAAGTTATATTCATCATTTGTTGATAAGTTGGTGGAGCATTCTTGAGCTCAAATGGCATGACCACCCAAACAAAAACTCCCTAATTAGTGATGAACATAATCTTGTACCTACTTTTAGGAGCAACATGATCTAGTGATAAGTGAAAAATACATCCAAAAACGAATAGACCTCATGCCTTGCCATTTTGTCCAACACCTTTTTAATAAAAGGTAAAATATATGGATCCTTTTTACAAGCAACATTAAGTCGTTAGAAATCCACACAGATTTCGAACTTGCCGTTTCTTTTAGTACAATGGCAGTTGGTGATAGCCAACTAGCTTCCTCCATTGGGGCAATGAAATTAGCATTTAAAAGCTTGTTTAAATCCTATTTGACTATTCATTGTAATTTGGGTTCATTTGGTACCTGACTTGATGAACATGTGGGATAGAAATGTCAAGTTCGATGTGATGTTGAATAATTTGTGGTGGAATTCTTTTCAAATTAATCTAATTCCATGCAAAAATATCTTTATACTCTTGGAGCAATGCTTAAGTATTTGTGGCAAAGGGTTTAACAAATGTCGCATTCAACTTAACCATTTAAGGATTTTTAGTAGTCCCCAAATTGAACAATTGTACCTGGTGATCTTTAAGTAATGTCAAGCATGCAATGTCTAACTCTTAGACTCTAATATGTGCAAGTGTAGTATCGATCAAAATCTATCCCTTCAAGTGTGGAAAGTTGAATGTAGGGTCTTTTGTTCTGACTACTACACCAAATATTGTAGCATTGAGAATTTTCTGTTCTAATAATGTGATGGTCCAAAGTGTAAATAAATTTGGTTTTATTATGAAGAATATTTCTTCTTCTTCGTATGTGATTCCTTCCATTAGATCGTAACACATCAAAACCTGGTGACGTTTAGTATTACTACCTAAATGTGTGGTTACAGCAATGGTTTGCACTATGCCATTACCTTCAATTGTGATTAGGTTGTTCCCCCAATCATGAATAATACATGCATTACACAACCATGGTCTATTTAACATGGAATAATTAGGATTCAAAACATTATTCTTCATTATTGTGAACGTTGCAATGTAAGGAATCCTAGGAATGTGGATTTTGAGGTCCTTGATGAATCTAATGGGATTAATGATGGTTTGATCTACCATTTGAAGTGTGTACAATGTTAGTTAAGGACTCGGAAGCCCTAACTGCTTATGTAGTTCCTCCATCATGATGTTCACATTAGATCATTTCATCCAATAGGACATCTTCAACCATATTCTTGCCCACTTGAACCTATATCATAGCCATGTGAGGATCAATTGCCATCAAGGTGATAATTGGATTAGGTTTTAACATAGTGATAATTCTTCTTTTGAGGGCAAGCATGGCAATAACATATTGTTTTAAATTTGGAACAATCTTGAAAAGCTAGCCCAAAATAAAAGTATGTTTATTCTCTAATAATTGTTGGGTGACATCCTCCACAACCAATTTTTTTTTTAGTTGGTTTGATATTTCCGATAAATCCAATAACATCGATATTTTCAATAAAACTTGTGAAACCAATAGTGTTGATCCAATAGCATCGGTAAATGTAATAGAACTTGTAAAACCAATAGGTTCAAAAAATTGATTTTTCGTATCTAAACCAAAATTCTTGGTGAGATTCGCTTTGATTCAAGTTTGTATACGAGCCTTGAATGGCTCCTTTTGTTGTATGTCCTTAATGCCTTCTTTAAACAAATGGTGAAGTTTTTCCTCTTTTTGCCAATCTGCCAAACTTTTGTTCTTGAAAGGTTCTTTCCCTTGAATACCACATTTTTGGGTATGTGACTACAAGTGGTTACTGCCAAAACCATGTTGATAGCAACATTGTCTTTTTTAGGGGTAGTTGCCATTGCTTTTTCCTTGAACATGACTTGAGCTACATCTTTATATAGGTAGTCATAAATTTTGTGTTTAACAAAATTGCAAATGAAGCAGTGGTAAATGATGGAACCATATTTGTTTACTTCTCCATGATTTCCTTTGATATCGTATTTATTTCCTATATCACCAGGTTGTGCCAAAACTCCATTCACACCTCCTTTTTGTCCTTAAGTTTCTTGTTTGGGTTGTTTGGATTCCAGTGGCAAAGTTCCTTGGAATGTTTTGATTTATTGCATTGACCATATATCACATCTATTTTCTTTCCTTTGCTAGTTTTTTTTTGCTTAGTTGGTGGTTTAAATAATTTATGGTATTCATTGGCGTTTCTTATTATTTCTTCACAAGTGATTATAACTTCCTTGTGTTTGAACAAGGTGTCCTTTTTCATCCCCGTTGTGGCTATCTGGAGATATGGTTGTAAACATGCTCGAAAGAAAGTGGTTAACAAGTTATCATCTACTTGATGTTGAAGGCAATTTGCTAGTTTTAATATACTTTCATAATATACTTCCACCTTCTCCTCTCCACCTTGCTTTATCACTCTTAATGCCATGTACATTGTTCATATGTTTATACTTTTTCATAATGCTTATAAAATGCAGCCTCCAACTTTTCAAATTTGCAAACTTGATGGGCTTTCATGAAATTCTATCCCCATTCGGATATGGCATTGTGAAATGTAAAACAAAATAAATTAACAATATGAGCATCATTCTTTTCTCTATTGGTTTGAATGACCTTAGAAAAAACATGTACATGAGCATCAAGATCTATTCCTATAGTGTAAATGGGGTAGGGTAAGGATTTTTTATTTGGTGGAGGATTTGGTGCTATAGGGGGTTGGACAGGATACCATGAAAGGTACCATGGATGCTAGGTAGGCCCTATCCACGATCTTGCTAGTATTATAGCGTACGGTCTTGGATTTTAAGCTCTTGGGGGTCTGCTACTGCCACCTTTTGGGGAATTGTTACTACCACCTCTTGGAGGACCATTACCACCACCTTTTGGAGGCCTGTTACCACCTCCACCAAAAAGTCCACCACCATTGTTGTTGATAGGTATAGTCTGTCCACTAATCGACTCTCTACCAGCATCTCCATTTAAGGATGGTTTTCCCTTTCGATCATGGTACAGTTTTTCGGTAGGAATGATTTGTGGCATCTTGGGGTTGTGTTTTCTCTCGGAATAGTCCTCATCCTCATCTAAAGGCTCTGTATGATTTGTTACAATCCTAGCTTGTGCAATTTTTGAAATTGGTTTTAGTGATGCCATGGGGTTGATTAAAGGATTGAACATAGGAGGCCACATTATAAGAACACCCCTTATGCCCCTGTAACCAAACCAAAAAATGGTGTATAGGCTCCAACATGAAATACATTGAATTTGGAAAACTTGTCAAATTTTGTTCCATGACATTTCCGGTAAGGAAAATAGAATTAAGTGGAATAGTTATTTCTTTACAAGCTACATTCGATAGTGTTAAAGGATAAATTGAATTTTGAATGTTCAGAATTGAACTTTGAACATGTAATGATACCAAATATGGTTTATGATTTGTTAGTATTGTGTGTGTAGGCAAAACACTATTAGACCAATAAGGATGATTGTTGGTTTGGTGACCCAAACTTTGACAAAAAATACACTTGCTAGAAATGCATGAATGTTAAAAACAAGGGTTATTGAAATTTCTTGATCAAATTTTCCTCCATCCAAAATGTTCATCCTCAAAGACTGCACACTTTGTACCTCATCAAAAGGCCCTTTCTTCGAAAATCGGCATAGTTCATCAATTCACCTTTGGAGTCGATCAATTTCGCTTTCTCTGGCATGTGGACTTGTCACAATGGTCTTATGGTACCAATTTTTTTTTCCGATAAGGTTCCAAATTGGTTCCCATGGAGTTTCTTATTCAATCTTAATGCATTACAATTTTGGTGTATGATTTTCGGTAGGTCATTTAATTTTTGGTTTGTTATTCCAGTAACATCCTTTAATTCTTTTTTTACCCCACTATGAAATATCACAACCTCCTTTGGGTTGATCTTGGGCTACTCCAATCATTTTAAGTTACTTATGTGGCCTACTTCAACATTTTTTTTGCAAAACTTGCTCCATTCTTTTTTTCATACTTCTTGTCAATATTGTTGGCATACTATAATTGATTACCAAAAAGTTGTAATTTACAAGTTATTTTGGTTTTTTATTTTTATTTGTCAAATAAATAAAAATAAACCCATGGTTTGCTTTGGTATAATCAAATAGCTCTAACCAATATTTGTCCAAATAATAATGATAATGAGCCAAAAATTTTGGATTCAAATTTCATGGCTTGATCACCAAATGTTAAGGCCATTCAGTGAACTATCAGGTTTTGAAAGGAAATAAAATAAGGGAGTAGAAAATAAAATTTTATTACTTTCCTTAGGTAAGGAAAAAACTTCAACACAAAGGGGGACTATCCAATTTCAATAGGGTAGTTTCAATAACTTCCTATAGAAACAAACCTGAAGCAAACATACAGACAAGAATATTCACATACCAAAAGTCAAAATATTCTCAACATACAAATAACTACACATAGGATTCCATGTACAAAAGTATGGGAAGAAAAAATAATTTTACTTCAAAAAGAAATTCTCCTCTACAATCCGTAAAGGGACAAAACATTAAGTACCTCCAAGAAAAAAGTCAAAAATGATGGAATAGGCAGTTAGCCTAATCCCAAAAAAATCAATCCTAAATACACACAATGTGAACTGGTAGTACAAATTGATTTTGGTAAAATAAATTTGATAAAGGAAATTCAATAGGGAAAATTCGGAAGGGGAAAATAGATTTTAGTAAAATATTGATAAAATACTGGTTTTGGTAAATCCTACCTTGAACAATCACCCAATCACAATGGTGAGTCCAAATTCACTTGTTTAAATGGATAAGGAGATTGTTTTGTTCCTTCGCATTTGGGGTTTTTAAAATTAAAAAATCTAGTAAAAAACCTATTTTGTAGTAGTCAGGGTTGGATAATGATGTCCCCAAAAAGTGGGTTCTTAGTTCAAATGTTGTGTCGATGCAATATGATGCATTTAGATGATAAAACTTTGGCATTAATTGATAGAAAGATGGTATGGATGTGTATGACTCTTAAACTTCCATTGGCCTATCTATGCTAGATCTATATATTAAAACAAGGTATAGTATTATACATAAAGAAGGCAACAATTTATTACATCCTCACTGGGGTTTTTCTTTTTTTTTGGGTGCCAATTTTGTGATATAGTTGAAGTGGCAATCATCCATAAGACAATTTATCCAGACTTGGTGATAAGAAAATATGAAAGTGGAAAAAAATCTAGCATCCTTCTATATTTTTGGCTACCTATATAGGATAGAATCTGGTGATCTTTGAAAAAGAATTGAGAGATTATCTTTTGAAATTTGGTGACTAAAAAACTCAAGAAACACTATTGTGCAAAAATAAAACCCCTGGTCCTCATATACAAGGATAAAACTTTTTTCAACCACTTTTCAGAGTTTTTTCTGAAGCAGAAACTTTGGGACCTGGCCCGGTTATTATTTATTACCTCTAGGATGAATAATGTAAATTCAATAGAATGAAACACTACAGTAAACACTGGAAATCCATTGGAATTGATTTGGGGAGAGGTGAGGGATGCTTGACCTTTTGTACTCACTCCATTGATTTTTGGCCTGTTTAATATTTTCCTTGACCAGGACATTATAGTTTAGGCTACCCAACGCTGTGTCTTATGAGTTATCTTGTTCCAGACCACCCAACTGTTGGATGCTTAATTAGGGTCTTCTCTCATCTTAACCCAGCCACTAGCCCATGTTTCACCGGTGCACTCAACTTGTGAAATTTTTTCAAACTATCTAATGTTTTTGAACCACTCATATACGCAAGTGACAACATCATGTTCCCTTTTTCTGGCTTGTATGCACTGGTTACAACGCAACTTTAGATGGGACAGTTCATGTGCTAGACATGACATTACATGTACTTTTCACACAGCAATGTGACATGATTTTCCATGACCACAAGGTTTGCAAAATAATTTTTCTTTTTCTTCTCAGTGATCTTGAGTAGCACTTTTGGAGACTAGTGGGTGCCCGTGACTTTCGGCCACTGAGAAGTTTATAAGTTTTATTTTTTCTTATTTTTTGCTCTTTATTTGGTTTATTCATTTTTGGAATTTCTTTTTCTTTTAAAATTATTTTACTATATTTCCCTTTCCTTGTTTCATTTGTTTCCATTCCTTTTTTTATAGTTTTTGCGTTTTTACTTTTTTTTGGTTTATGTTTGTTTCATGTTTTTCTATTTTTATGTATTTATTTATTTATTTATTTTGTTTCTATTAGATGCAAGTCCCCCGGTTTTCCCCAAGGATTCTATATATAACCAGCAAGTCTAGTGGGCGGGTGTTTGCCCTGCCTTGCCCTGTTTGTCACCACAGACAGACAAAACCATCTGATTGATTCAAAAATTCGTGTGGCGCTGCTAGAAGATAATGGCCTGGAAATGCAAGTGTAACCGCCCCTGCCCTGCCCTGTTTGTCAGACAGACAAACAGACACCATTGTTGCCTTTATATATAAGATTCTAGAATATATATCCAATTACTCATTTGCCCTAAGAGATTGACAAATAATGAAACATAACTGGTTCCTCCATGGAAATCGATGATGTGGTGTCACCCCATTGGCAGAGAGGTCTCAGGTTACAACCTGTATCTGCTGTGTACTGGGTTGGCCACACGGATATAGGGGGGTTATGCAGACAATGAAAACAACATTCATCCAAGATGTCCGAGTAGTCATTAGTTACAAATCCCATCTGTCGAGTCACTGGTTATGTCCTGTAACATGGCTCAAACAGCCAGTTACTGGAAAAAATGAGCCACTCCCATGGCAAGTTTTTTCCAGGTAACCAGGAGGAGCAGCTCATTTTTGTCCGGTAACTGGCTCGAGCTGGTTACTTAGTCCAATAATATCATTTCTTTTGCATAATTGGTAATAATACATCTTCAATATTATAAGTAGCCCTACCCAGCAGCAAGAAGCAAGAACCCCACTGCCAAGTTTTTTTGTTTCATCCTTCTAACCCTAAGTGTATGGAAAAGCCTCTGGCATAGGGGCATTTCCAAAGTAAGGGAAAGAGGCAGTAGATGCCTGCATCTTGCGAATGTCTCCTAACATGGGACTTTACACACTGTAAAGCACCAGGAAAAGGTTATCAGGAACCTAGATGTACAAAGATCATTAGGCATAGGAGGGGCCCAAGGGTCCTTTCACCTACTCTTTAAGAGTGGGAGGGATCTTACACCTAGATCCCCTTCACTTGTGAGGAGTAGGCATAACATGCCTCCTCTAGTTTTTTAGGAGGGATATTCATGGAGATAATGTGCCTGTGAAATGCATTAGGAAATTGAACCAATCTTTTGCCTGTATTGGACCTAGTAGATGGTGCCTAACATTTGTGTATGGACAGGATAAGTATAGTTCATACATTTCGCATTCAACTCTCTTCAGCAGATTGGGTCTTATAAGCAGGAATTCTTTTGGGAACACATGGAAACATTGAAACATATGTGAACTTTGGGGATGAGAACTATTGTGAACAATGTTTTGGATTGGGTTTTACAGAGGAGGAAATTGGTTGCTGAATAGACTTTGTGGAAGAAACTTTTGGGGAAAACCATTGTGGATGATGTTTTGGAATGAGCAAATTGATGAGTAATTCAATACCATAATAACCCAACTCATGTGTAAATTATATATTGTGAAGCACTCTAACTGGCTGCAAATCATTCTTATGATTGGAGAGAATTATGTACATACTTGTGAATCATTAGTGGGATAACAAAGGTACACGGTTGTTTATAAACTTTTTATATGACAATGTGGTAAAATAAATTTTGGATATCATGGGCATTCATAATGCTATCTAGCTTTACTCAATGTCATAATATGCAACAATATTTGTTGGAGGCAAAACCAATTAGAATCTACTCTTTGATGAAATATTTATCGATACATTATGTATTGAAATCATAATAATGAACTTATGATTTTATAACATGAGTTTGTTTGATTCCATCATACAACATTACTAGATTTCAAAAATTTGAGATAAGCTTTGCATTATATTTCATGTGTAGGAATACATTATTAGAGGTTTTTTTACACCAAAAAAGAAAACTTATGTCAGTCATTTGTTAGACTATCAAGAACTTTATCCATAACTAAGTTCTCAAATATGTCATCCTAGTTATGGAAACTTGTCATCAACAACCAGAAAGAATGCATATGTCATGTGACAATAATCAACAACTAAATCAAAGTGGATTGTGAAATTGTAAGTCACTTGTGAGCAGTGTTTTTCTTTTCCATCATGTGGTTCCAAGAATTTGACAATTTTTTCCAATTTATAGCAAAATTAGTGGAATTTTCACTAAAAACCCCAAAAAATCCAAAAATTTTGTTTGTTGCCAGGTGACCAAAATATGCTGCCCGTAACCCAAAGGCATTTTTTCCCAATTCCTAAATTGAGTGCAATTGAGAAATGTTTTAGTGATAACTCGTGCAGTGTCCGAGTAATGAACATTTCAGTATCATAAAGTGTCTCGTAAATGCACGCCTACGGGCACGCTGCAGCAACCTCTGACAATGTGCACGTGGTTCTCAACGTTCTTGCCGCCACAGACAATGTGCACGATCCGCCGACAAGGTATATGCGGTGCTGAGGGCTCCACGCCCCCGCCAACGGTCTCAAGCGCCCTCCAGCCTACCGACAGAGTCTCCGCTCGTGTAAGGTCCGCAGAAACTCACGTGTGGATGGGCGTCAAAGGTCTCATCATGCATCCATGCATCGGATGAGGATTTTAACCGTTTTACGTATCGTAGTAGTACGGGGTGTCGAGACTGGGTGAGCGTGACGCCAGACAATGGCGGAGCCGTCGACTTCTTGAATAGTAATTAATATGGTAAATTTAGTAATACGGAATCCCTCCATTAACCCAAGTAACGAGATCATCATGCCTTTAGGGGAATCTCTGTGTTTTAAGTAGCGGATTGAATTAGAGCTAAGGGGGGCTTATAGCCAAAATGGCGGAAACTCACTACGTCTCATCATCATGGCCCATGCAATTGAATTTAACGGTTTACCTAGCGTTGTTGCTGTCTCCCGGAAACTCAATTTGCCACTCAAAATTCATTTGTTGTTTTACGTAGCGTTGTTTCCTGGATACTCAATTTGCCACCAAAAGTTCATTTGTTTTCTTAGTGGGTTGAGCAGTCTATGCTGCATAGGATTCGATGCTTATTAAGTCAAGCATGTTCGGATATAACTATTACATAACTTAAGAATTAAGATAAAATTGAGTTTAGTGGAATCTGGATTAGTTGCCGAAACTAAAGTTCCAGAGACGAGAGATTAATTGAGATACTACTCAAAATATACATAATTACGCATCTCCTGTGGGCCTGCAGCTACACTGGAATATGAAGGCAAAGGAAAGCAAGCAAGCGATTATAGTTGACTAGTGGAATCTCCTTGCAGCAGTGACGGAAATTAGCGGAAAATTTAGGGACTCAGACGAGGGAGAGATTAAAATAACTACCCAAATTGGGCGTCGCTACGCATCTGATCTCCTGCTGCCTCCTGCATTTCTTCAAATGGATCTTGTTATATTTAACATAGTTAGTAGTGTTAATAGGCAAGAAGCCGTTACAAAGCTAATTCCTGCGTCACGCTGCAGCAAGGTTCTACGTGGTGGTCTAGAAACGTGGTTGTTCTTGGCGGCTCCGCAGAAGAAAATTAATCTTGAGCTGTTATGTGAAAATGCTCATGAGTTCCTGAGCAGAATTCTGCTCATGCAATGGTGCCATGGATCACTGGTATAAATTGATTTTAGGGATTTATGAACTTTTCTTGGCGGCTCCGCAGAAGAAAATTAATCTTGAGCTGTTATGTGAAAATGCTCATGAGTTCCTGAGCAGAATTCTGCTCATGCAATGGTGCCATGGATCACTGGTATAAATTGATTTTAGGGATTTATGAACTTTTTCGACGTCGGACTTGGATTCAACCTGAGTACAACTACATTATTATTGCATTTGTGAAATGTCCCAGCTCTTTGTCTTTGTTTTGGTCATAGCTGGTTTTTGTTACAGCAGGATACTTCTAGTGGGGATTTCAGATCAATACATGGTCATTAGCCTTCTGCTACACCCAACTAAATGCATGATCCCTCTTTAGAAAATTGATGACTCTGAACTATATGGGGATTTTACAAAACTTCCATATGATCATGAATGTAAGTGCAGCAGGTTCTATGCATGTAGATTCTGCTTTTCCAGCAGGAGATAAAGAAAATCTTCGAAAAATGTTCATCTCCTCATGTCTTATAACGGCGTTCAATAGCAAATCTGAGGATGTCATCAGATATCTATGATCCATGTGCAGTCATTGGATGTCTTTAAGAACCTGAAGGTCGACCAGACCCTCGCTTATTTTATCTTGCATAATATGCTGTATTAGCTTGGAAATCTGTTGTCAGCAAGCAACAAAGACTTAAACCGTAGTGCAAGGTCTTTGCTTTGTTTGAGGGGAGCAATGCATCATGACTATGTGTTAATAAGATTTCTGTGTATGATCCGAAGGAGAGAACTCTGTCTTTCGGTCATTTCTGAGGCCTTGCAGTTGATGATGATTTATGCTCTCGATCGACCTAGCCATTTTTTTCAGAGATTATAAGAAACTGGAGATCAAGAGAGAATCAGCCTCAATTGCTCATGTATGACCACACCTACAAGCATTTCATGAAGTACATAGAATTGTTGCATCAGGAACTTCTTCAGCAAGCAAGAAATTTCAATAGCATCACAAAAATTCATGTCTAAATAAATTGTTTGCAGGTGCTGCAAATGATGATTCAATGTGCACTGTTCTGAATCCTCATGACATCCTTCTGCAAACAAGAATACATGGATCACGAATGCACTTAAGAGGATTCACCAAGCATAAGATCGGACCTCTCGACAACCAAGAAAACCTATGATGCATGTGATCATCAAAAGTTTGAGATTAGAAAGTCTTAAGTCTCAACTGGCATACAGCTTATATCCACAGCCTTCTACAATTCAAAAGCGGGAAGAGACTGTGTTTTGTGTATAAGCTAGTACCCGGGTCTTCTTCAAGCAGCTGGACGCTTTCCAGGATTACTCCCTGGAAAGTCTTTCTCTTCCTCTGCTGGAGGTGGCCCTGGAACAACTTCGTCTGGAGGTGGCCCTGGAGCCTCTCCTGAAGGCCCACCCACCTCCCAATACCTTATACCAGAGGGTGTAACTCCAGAATACACGATTCCACCTGCTGCATCTATGAAACCTAAAAAATCATCCCACTGAAGACACTTTAGGGATCCGTTACATTGTACAAAATCAAGAGTGTCAAGAAAACAAAAAATCATCAGCTTCTAGAGTGATCTTATCTACATTCCAAGTTTAGCTCATGGGCTGGGAAGAACTATACCTGGTGGTGGCGGCGGCATGTTAACAGAAAATGCTGCTGGATTCTGCAACAGCTCCCTTGTTTCAGTCAAGCTTCTGAAGGTCCTTAGCCGCTGAGTCTGCCACATGTAGGTGTTGATGTAGATGTGCTGCCAAATCAATCAGTCACACACATGAGATAGTACGTTGCCCGAAGCACAATAGACTAATGACTTCCATGGGTATGATCTGAAGTGTACTCCCAGGGTAGCATCTCAATGCAAGTCAAACACTGATTATATGAGAAGAGTCGAATGCCACTTGCAATAAGAGATCATCAGGAATACATGGGGAGCACATACCATGATATCATTCAGGTTCGATGAAGCAACAAAAGGTTTAGAATCTTTTACTCCCTCGATTGATGGCCTCGCCAAATCAGCGAAAGTCCTTTCTATCCGCTCAATCGTCGGGTTTCTCACTTGGATATCAGCATCGGCCTGAAGGAAGTAGAAGAAAAGAAATGATAGAGCAAACTGCCTGTTTTAGTGTGTTCATGAACCTTCAGGAAGCAAGCATGTTTGGAATGATGGCAGCTGTACAGAACATGGTGCAGCAACGAGGGCATGTGGTTTATGTTTGTTTTATTACCATGTAGAAATCGACAATGGCCGTTACCAAGCCGAGGTATGATTCATGATGAGCAATGGTATATTCGTCTATGCGTGTCAGCTCCAAAGCCGCCAACATATCCATCTATAAGTAAAACATGAAAACACAGCAGTGGGCATCGTGACAGACCATGGGAATACGTTTATTGCAAATAGACAAATAGATCCAATATCTTCTGTACGTCTCCATTCCTTTCAACTCATGAACAGATCTGATCTCTTGAGCACTTAAGAAATAAATCATCTTCATCCCAAAACCAAGAACAAAACCCCCTGAAATAGAGCAGCTGCTTTTGTGTGAAAGATATAACATACCACCATGAGTTCGATACCATTTGTCGTCAGTCCAGAGCTACTGAACAGCATCACAGTGCTGCTCATTACCCTCTCCAAGGCGACAATCAAGTCACCCGAAGTAGGGTATAAGAGGGCAAGAGCAACACGAGCTTCATCTTGGCTTGCTTGCACCTCCCGAGTAAGTAAGGGGTCAGTGTATTCTTGCATACCGCGCATGAAGGAGTAGTGCAAGTAAGATTGATCCATTGTGATCAGTCCACAAAAAAAAACACACTCCAAACTCTCTGTAAACTACTAGCTCACAAAACTAAACATTCTGGAATAGTGCATCGTGAGAGAACAAAGCTACAGCTTCTCTAACAATAGGATCCAAAATCTTCTTCTAAAAGCAAAGACAGAAAACAAAAGCAAAGAACACAAGGGTGGAAACATGTTTGAAAACAGAAAAGGCCACACACGAAGAGACATACAAGACCGAAAAGAAGTACACTAGGGGGTACCGTGTGTGAGAGAGATAATAAGTATCCCAAGTTCCCATCTACCTACCCATTAAATTGGCTTCCAATTTTCCAAAAAGCAGCCACCCCTCTACCTATATATCTATAAACTTATCTACCTACCTATTTATCTACTTGTTGCCTACTTGCTTACTTACCTTGTTAGTAGTTTTTTTTTCATTCCCACAAGTTGATGTACTTAATTTTGGTTTGAAAATTGTACCTGCCTTGTTGTGTTTGTGTGCCTTTGTCACATTCATTATAGCATTAAAGTGTTGTGATGAGGACTACTTACTTATCAATAAGAGTTTGCACATGAGATTTCGTTTGTTTTTAAATTTTGGGTTGGAATTCCTTTTTTCCATGTTTTATTATTAGTAATGTTTTTGTTCACTAGTAAGTTTTCATGATGTTTGGTGTCCATGATCATCTAATCCCATGAAATGAGTTTTCAGTAAAGTATTTCATAAGACATTTGGTAAACTTATTGCCAAATATTTCAAGTAAAGAAATGGGTTTCTTTTTTAACATGCTTGCTTCCCAACAGCCATTGTGATTGGCACAGTCCGAATTTCTTGTTTTGCTCTAGGTTGCTTGGGTATGATTGTTTTTGGCTCTCCTCAGGGTGGAGACATTGGGATGCATTCAGGAATGGGTCAAAGTTTGTTGCCTACACATTTTAGGGTCATGTGTAGTTCACTATAGAGACGATTCCAACACAGTTGATGGATTCACTTGGGCTTCACAATGCTAACCACTGTCCAGAGTGTGTGTGTGTGTGTGTGTGTGTGTGTTTTTTCCCTTTAGTGCTGTTCATCCATAGGTATATTTAGCCAAATTATGTTTTTTTTAAAAGAAAGTAATTCAATGCAGATTAAATTAAAAAATTTCCCACAACATGGTGAAAATTTGTCAAAAAAAAAATCAGTGCCATCACCATTTGTTTCCAATTATTTAATATGTTGAATATTTATATAGGATATCATTTTTGAATGGCAGACTGATTATGCAATGAGCTGGTTGTTGGATTACTATAGGGGATCTTTTGTTTAGAACAAGAAAGTCTATTGACCACAAAAATCTTTCTCTGATGTGCTCTAGCCATTATTTAAAAAGAAAGTTTGTCTGTTGTTTTGCATCTGGAACACACTCTTTACAATGGAAAGACACATTTACATTGAACAAAACAAATTCCATGTTGTTAGATTAAAAGAAAATTTACAAAACTTAGTGAAAGTTTGCCACAAAAAAGTCATTGGCATTAGCCTATTGTAAAGGTGTGTGGAGGCTAAGTTGTTGATTTGTGAATGTGTTTTTGAATGGATTTGGAGATGTGTGCATTGAAGATAGCTGCTTATTAGTGTTTAGCACTGACAACAATTTAGGCATCACACTGGTTTTTTTATTTTCCCAATCTTATCATGCATGTAGCAAAAGTGATAATCATCTGGTCTTTATGTATCTTTCTATAGATCATCACCATTTTGGCCATGTCACAAAATTTAACAAAAAAAATACTGAATCTCAGTGTTTCTGTTGCTGGAATTTTTTTGTCAAATTTCAACCTCAGAAATATGATTTCAACCTAAACAAAGGATTTTTTATGGGAAAAATGGCTCAATTTCACTAATTTTTGAAAGATTTTTTTTCCAAATTGCCATATTTTAATGATAAGTTCTAGGGTGTAGCAACCCATCACCAAACACTAACCTATCATCAAAAACTTTGGCAGATCTTTCTCAATTCTTCTCCAACTTGAGTGATTTAAAATGTTATAGGAGCCCCTTCCCAAGCTCTACAAATCATCTTTAAAATGCAAAGCCGAAGGAGCAGCCAACAAACAGCAGTAAGGAAAAAACGTTTTTTCAAATTATGAAATGCATTTTTTTCATTTTTTTCATTTTGATCCCTCTACTTCATCGGTGCATAACTTTCTATTTTTTTGTTCAAATTGAGCGATTTAAAGTACTTTGAAATCACCATCTCAAGCTTTAAAAATAATCTTGCAACTCTAAAGACAACCAAGTAATAAATAAATATTTTTTGAGGGGTTTGAAAATAGGCTATGAATGATCAAAATGTTTTTGTAAAAATGAGGCCCCCTACTTTGGGGGCCTGTAACTTTCTCGCCTCTAGTCCATTTTTGCCAATTTTTACTGCGATAGATGCACCAAGAGGAGGGCTCCATCTAATCTTGGGACACCATAAACAATTGTGCTCTCTTATAAAAATGGCAAGCAAACCCTACCTTAAGTGTTTGGTTATGAGTTTTCTACCTTAGTAGGTAGCCAAGAATACAGAAGGATTCTGTTCTTTTTCTACTTTCATATCTAAAATGTAACCAAATTTGGCTAAATTATTTTCTGAATGATGGCCACATTGAGTACATCACAAAATCCTTAAAAGAAACCTTTGCAATGATAATAATGAGTCCTTTAAGCCTACTTAAATCCATCAGTATTTCCCAATCATGTGCTTGATGAAAGCACAAAGGCTTTTTTTCTTTCCCACCAACTCCTCCAAGCTTTCTGGAAGCTTCCAACAAAACCTAACCCCCTTCCCAGCCCCAAAAAATGTTAGGTACCTTTTTTCTATTAATACTCCGTTTCATCAAATAAGTTATCTCAAATAAATAGCTACTGTTTTCATTAAAGCTTGAAAATGTCCTGGCTTGGGGGTGCCAACCAGTGTTGGCCAGTTATTAGGTTTTAAGAAGAACCGTGGGTTCCAGTTCCTAAGGTTTTCATAGAAACAAAGAACCTAACAAACTCATCATTTCTTGGTCCGGGTCAATTTTTTTTATTACTGATTCATAGTTCTAACAATTTTTATCCTGATAAGATTCACTGGTTGAGTTTGAATCAGTTTCACAATTTTAGGGAGTAAGGATGACTCTGTCAATGAGGTTGATGGGTTTGTGATTACAAAATGTAACATTCAAAGGTTGTCAAAATGCATAATGAGAGTACAAGTTGCTTGTGTGATTGTGGAGAGTTTTTTTTTCTTGTGTCACAATAAAAAAGGAAAACAAATGGAGGCTTTGCTTCATCTCATTACTACTATTGTCCACTCAAGATTTGTATTGATGAAACCCTGCCAAACTTCATAAAAGGAAAGCACCCAAGAAAGGGAGAGAAAAAGAAGGGGTGGGCAAGGACCAAAGTCCAGGCAAGCAAACAGCCCAAAAGAGATTTGTACTGGGTTCTATATATTCTAGAGTATCCTACCTATTAGGCACCCAAATTGAAATGTTTTGGGGAAAGTGGCGACACATTTATGTTTACTGGCTACTCCTTATTGTTGCAATCTGTCTAGGGTGTTCACCATTGTGGCTTCAACGCATGAAAGAAAAAAAAAACTAGCCACAAATTGCTTTTTGTGCACAAACAAGTTGCATTCACCATCCATTATCTCCCTCAATTTCTTTCTTTTTTACAAATAATATGGAAAATATTTATTAAATAGGTTATGGAGAAAAGCCAACACGAATCTTAGAGTACCCAACCTACACCTAAAAATTGGAATTGACTAAGTGGGCCATAAGAATCATTGAACCAGTCCCCACAAAAAATGGCCAGTAAAAGAAACATTGTCCTGCACTGATATGATTGCATGTCCCTTAGCCGAACATGCAAACATATCACATATCACACTGACCCAACAATGTTAGATTATGTGACCCAGCACCCACTGTCACATTGGTAACCTATCTTTGTGGACCCTCCTACTTAACCCACAAAATACACATACAATTGTTTGGTAGTAGGTATGGCTCAAGGATGAGGGCAAGCTATCAGAATGAGGAATCTGCCCAAGGAGATAACCAAGGGTGGTTTGTGAATTCTGGTTGTGCCTGTGTCTGAGGGGGTAAATATTTGATAGAATTTTGGATGGCTCTGATTTTGATTGAGGAGACAGAAGATCCATCCATTTTTCCTCACTTAAGGTTGTGCCTCTGTTGAGGCAGATATCTTTACTGGAGTTAAGGCTCCCTCCACATTCTCTAATAAAATCCTACCAATTCTTTCCGTTCAAATAGTAACTCCCAAATCATTTATTGTAGGTAATCATGATGAAGCATGGCATTCAAGTAATTTGCAGCATGGATTTTTTTAAAATTCTGTGAAGTAAGAAATCTGCCAGCAAACGATCAGTATTATTTTTTTGTAAAGGGTATGTGACCAAACTTTTCTGGCTGTTGAAGGATGAAAGAGAATAAGAATAATTTATTGCATAATTTAATAAAGGTGTCCAGATGAAAGGAAATTCTTTTTTCCCTTTTGGAGGCCACAATGGCATTCACAACATTGTAAATCACACAAAAGATTCTGCTGTGTACGGTAAAGCCCTAATTTGGGGGCATTCCTACAATGAAAGGTCTATGACAAGGTGCGAGCCTGGTTTGGCCTTTTGCCTGCATATGAGGACCTGTGGGCTATATAGCTATCATGAGCTCAAGGCCAATGTTCATGAGAAATGTTCATTCTCATATACATTTCAGCCTTGACTCCTAGTGTAAAATCCTTAATATGTGTTGATCATGAGGAGTAGGAGAGGGAGGGATCCTTCTATCTACTGTCTAAGAGTGAGAAGGAGCTTACACCTATAACTATGCATGATCTCCCTTGCACTCAAGGAGTAGGTGTAAGATCTTAGAGAGATATTCATGGATCAAAGGTGTCCTTCGATTACAATAAGAAAATTTCTCCAACTGGTTTATGACTTATTGCTATGCATCCCAATCTGGGTTCTTTTATCAATTTTGTGATATCAAAATTTTGACAATTTTTTTCAAAACATTAGCAAAATCAGTTTAATTTAGACTATTTGAAAAATCCCCATTCTTTTCTGGTCAAAAAGACAACAAAATAGTTCAGGCAAAAAAACACTTATCCCAATGAAGTTGCACAAGCAACAACAAAACAATATGCAAGAAGCAGGCATCTAAAGCTGTGGCTCCTGAGCGGGAGGGAGGCGGATGTTGGTAAAAATTCATATGGTTCCATAATACAAACATGCTGTGCATTCATTGTTATCATACAGGGAACTTTTGATGAGCTGGTTTGAGGTAGATTGTAACTCACGTCATGTCAGCCCTGACCCAAGTGCTTAAATGCCAACATTGGTGCCCATTCCTATTGGTGCAAAAGTTGAAATGAGCCCCAGGGGCTTTACACTAGGAGTCAAGGCTGAAATAGAAAGTAACTTTTCAATCTGCCCCAAGTACTAATAATGCTGAACTCTATGGCGTATTGGCCCCAAGGCTTGAAAAAGGATACCATCAAATTTGAGAGGCCAATCTTCCAGCATTTATTAATATCCTGACGTCAATGTTCTAGCGTTTACTAGTAACTTGGGGCCAATTTGCAACCCAAAATGCTCAAAGTTGGCCCCAAGTTTTTTTGGCCCTGACTCTTAGTGTAAAGCATGCCTTAGAGATTATTCAGAGGTTAGGATGTGCTAGCTATGATGGCCCACCCAAGAACAATGTTGACCAGTTCTGGGTTCTAGTCTAGTTCTATTTCCAGTACCCTTAAGTTTTGGGGAACTTGGAAGTTGCAAGTTTATGTTCTAGGTAGTAGAGAAATGTCATTGGAACTGAAGAACAAATTGGCCATTGGATGGAGCCAGTGTTGTGTTGTGCAGGTACCCAGTTTGGAGGTTTTCAACCAGAGGTTCCAGTTAGACCAGATTGAACGGGAACGGGGTTTGATTTCTGGAACCAGAATCAGAATCTGAACCAGGGTTCCCAATTTGTTTGGACAAATGGGACATGCGTTTTATTAAAAAAATCAATGCAGGACTTGACATTAAGTAAAGGCTATGGCTCTGGGCTTTACCCTAAACATTATTTATATCAGTAAATTGTATTAGTGGTATATTGATAACAGACCTCTGGTTTTTTTATTTGTTGAAAACTACTAATTTACCCTAGGCCAATCACTGGGGACTTGGGTTTTGGGTTTATCTTTCCAAGGTGGATATTAGTGCCTGGGGTCATTCATACCCTGACAAACCAGGATAAGGCTGTTTTCTAATTAGGTATGAATGTGAAGAGAAATTTTAGGTTTTCCTTTAGGTCATAAATCTTTCTAGTCTAATCCACCATGATTATCAAGAAAAAGTTTTTGTTTCTCATTTATTAGTTACTTAATTACCTACTCTGAAATAAGGTAATTTATCAGTACTGAAAATTTTAGCACAAATTCAAAAGGTGATTTCAACCAAGAACTATAATTTTGATATAAGAAGGAACAAAACCTTAATTTTTTCAAACAGAGTTGTCCTTCAGCAAGGTACTTTGAGGTTTTCTCTTAGTCCAAGATATCCTCTGGGCTAATCCACGATGATTATAAAAAAAAAGTATGTTTCCTATTTATTTGTAATTACTTACTCCGAAAATCAGGTAATTCCCAGTCAAGTATTTGCACAAGTTTAGTAGGCTCAATTTCAACAAAGACCCATTTGATAAAATAGGCAACAGTGTAAGTTGCAACTAATATGCAATAAAACCAAGTGCTTCAACCCAGATTGATATCTCAGGTAACCTGAGACTAAACCAGATACATATTTTTCTGAATTTCTTTTATACTTTCCAACCCCTTCCAGAAGGAAATGTCCAAAATCCGTTATTGTATACTTTTATATGTACATAAAGAGTGGCAACCGCAACCATAACCCTTCAGATCCTGATTAAGTCCAGAAGCTCCATTTCAAAATATATTCAATGCAATCCCTTTTTCCCAAAATTTTCAAAACTATCAATGAAAGAAAATTTAGAAAAGGAATTCAAAAACGTTCTTCAAAATAATTATGGGCATTGTTTAAACAGTGAATTGTCTCCTTCTTCTAATAAAAGCAAAACAATTGACTACAAGAAATGAGGAAAAATGAATGTCCATAATTAATTAAGAACCTGGAGCATAACTGAAATCTGCAAATCATGAGAGATGTCAAGGCTCTGTCCCAAAGTTTCACTACCCAGTCTACAAAAGTACGTGAAGATTGTGATTCTGGAAAATTAAATAGTAGTACACAAATTCATGATGTTGCCAGAAGGAATTGAATTTACTCTCTACGTTCACGTTAAATTCTCGGTGTTTGGATTCCACGTGCACTGTTTTTGGATTCCACTTTGTTTGGCTCAACTCTCGGTGTTTCTTTCCACGTCCACACGAAAATTAACGTTATAAGTACTTGGGTTAAACAGTCATGACCAATATATGGAATGCCCTACAATCCACGGAAAACAACAACGAAGGTGAGCTCTACCACAGGTGGGAACATTATACAGATGCACACCCGTTGATCCCTGCTATCTGTCAACGTGTATGGATGTGCTCTTCCCATTGTGCATGCATGAAGGTAAAAAGCAGTCATTTCCTTAACTCACTTGTCCCCAAAAACAAAACAAAATACAGATCTCCAATAATTTCATGGATCATTATCT